>Ga0114129_10004488_pt1 | contig 19684 bp, 13 predicted proteins | sample RhiMetdeltSRZDD1_FD_80071 | JGI IMG/M metagenome (GOLD analysis project Ga0114129, IMG submission 80071) | Populus rhizosphere microbial communities from Tennessee, USA - Rhizosphere MetaG P. deltoides SRZDD1 (version 2) (version 2) | ecosystem: Host-associated > Plants > Roots > Rhizosphere >...
CAAGCTGCTTACCAGCACCGCCGCGGCCGCCAATGTTCTCGACGTCGTCAGCCAGAGCGCGATCGATGAGGTGAGTTTCGGGTTCACGACTGACGCCGGCCAGGTCGGCCTCGCAAACTGGGGCACCGGAACGTATATCGTGGAGCTGAACGTCATTACGTACGGCTCGAATCTCACGGGCTACAAGGTGCAGTTGCTGCGTGTCGCCTCGGGCTGTGGGACGCCGACTGTGCTTGCGACATCACTCAGCCAGACAGGCGTGGGCATCAAGACGTTCACCTTCGCCAACGTCAGCTCATCGGGCGCGGCCAGTGACCGCTTTCAGGTCCGCGTCCTCGGTAGTGCCTTGGCGGTCGGTAATAACAGCACACGAACGCTGGAACTCCAAGTGAACACAACGAACTCGGAGGTATATGTGCCCTGGGTGGCCTCCACTCCGACACCTACCCCCTCTCCCACGCCCACAGCAACGCCAACCGCCACGTCAACGGCCACGGCCAGCCCGACGGCTACAGCAAGCGCCACGGCCACCGCCACGCCGACGCCTACGGCGAGTCCGACGGCCACCGCAACCGCCACATCGACAGCGACGGCCACCGCCACGCGGACGGCTACGGCGAGTCCCACCGCAACCGCCACGCCGACCGCGACTCCCACCCCAACGGCGACACCCTCGGCCACCGCAACGCCGACTCCCGCACCGACGCCGACAGCAACGCCGGGCACAGACAGCGACGGCGACGGTGTACCCAATGCGTCGGACAACTGCCCCAACTGGCCCAACCCCACGCAGACCCTCCCACCCTGGCCGGTCCCCGCCGGTGACCCGGACTGCGACGGCTTCAGTTCCGGCGTCGAAAACTCAGCCGGGACGAACCCGCTCGCTCACTGTGGCACGAACGCCTGGCCTGTCGACATCAATAACGACACCTTCTCCGACATCGCGGACGTCTCGCCGCTCACGGCCAATTTCGGCGTTTCCGTGCCGCCTGCCCCCGTTCGCCAGAACATCGCGCCTGACCCGGTAGACGGCTTCGTTGACGTCACCGATATCTCGAAGATGACCAGCTTTTTCGGTTCTACCTGCAACTAGCCGTGATGCCATAAGCCGCGCTTCTCGCTCAAGCCCGCACGCTGCACTATGCTATGGACAATAACTCGCCACCCAACCGCAAATTGACGGAATCCAAATCACGACCACCGAGGCTCGACTCGAGGAGCACGAATCAACGCCCGCCGGAGCCCGCATTCAAAGAAAACGAATCACCCGAATCCATCACGAAACAGCCATTCGTTCTTTCATTTTTGCCATTGGAACCCACCCTCTCCCTGATCATCCCAGTCCTCAACCAGGAGCCACGGCTCAACGAGGTCCTCGACCAGATCCACTCGCTGCTGGCGGACTATCGCCCGGAGGTGGTACTGGTCTATGACGTCACCCGGCCTGAACTCCTCGATGCCGTTAGAACTGAACAGAGCGAGCTCGAGGAACGATACGAGAGCCGCTCTGTTGACCGTACCGATCAACGGGGCTTTGGGAGCGCCCTTCGCGCCGGGTTCGAGGTTTCCCGTGGGGCCGTGATTATCCCGATCATGGGAGACTGCTCCGATGACATCGCTGCCATCCCGCGCATGCTCGCCGCGATAAATAGCGGCGCCGACGTGGTCGCAGGCGCCCGCTACATGCCGGGCGGCGCGATCATAGGCGATGACGCCAAGCAACAGATATCGCGCTACTACAGCAAGCTCATTAAAGCCCTGAGCTCGGTGTCGTGCGATGATGTGTCGAACAGCTTTCGCGCCTACCGGCGCACCGTGTGGGAAAACATCCCGAACGAATCGAACTCTTTCGACATCTCCGTGGAGATGACGGTGAAGGCCGCAGCGGAGGGGTACCGGATCAGGCAAGTGCCGGCCGTTTGGACGAATCGGGCAGCAGGGCAATCACACTTCAGTATAATGAAGGAACTGCCGAACTACGGCCGGTGGGTGCTGTACGCAGCAAGGCACGCGCCTTCGCGCTTTCTGCTCGTCGCTTTGCCCGTCAGCATCGTCTCGCTAGTGATGCTTACCGGCTGGATGTTCGGCTTGGGCCGAAGGCGCTAAACGTGAAGCTCACGACTCGCTAGACCGCGGAGGCTAATGTGGAACCGATCGATCTGCTGGATAAGGTCCGGCGCCGGGATTTTACGCTGGGCGTGATGGGCCTGGGAAGGGTCGGCCTGCCGCTGGCGCTCGCCTTCGCCTCTCGCGGGATCCGGACGATAGGCCTTGATGTAGACGAGAGCAGGCTCGCGGACATCCGTTGGGGCAAGATGCCGTTCCGAGAGGTGGGCGCCGACGATGTCTTGCAGGAACTCAAGGGAAGCGACAATTTCCGGGTGACAAATAGCTATTCGGACATGCGTGATGCGGACGCCATCTTCATCACCGTGGGAACGGTGTTGAACAGCGAGTTCAGGCCCGACTACTCGCAGTTGAACGCCGCCCTGACCGGTTTGGCGGGCGCTCTCCATCCCGTGCAGATCATCATGCTTCGCAGCACCGTCGCTCCGGGGACGCTACTCAAAGTCGTCAAGCCGTTCATGGAACGCGTGCTCAACATCAAAGTGGGCCAGGATATCCTGCTCGCCTCGACGCCCGAACGGATCGCCTCGGGCATCGCCCTGCAGGAGCTACCGATGCTGCCCGAGATCGCAGGCGGCATCGACGAGATCAGCACGCAGGTGGCGGCGGAGATCCTGAAGTGCCTTAACCCCGATAAGGTTGTCTCCACGACCACATCGACCAGCGCCGAGCTGGCCAAGCTGTTCACGAATGTGTACCGCTACGTGACGTTTGCTCTCGCCAACGAGTTCGCGCTCCTGGCGGAAGTGCACGGGCAGGACGCACACGAGATCATCCGAATGGCGAACGCGAACTATCCCCGGGGCGGCATTCCGCTGCCGGGCCCTTGCGGCGGTCCGTGCCTAACCAAGGACGGCTACTTCCTCGTCGAGGACCTCATCTTCCCGGACTTTATTCTCACCGCCTGGAAATTGAACGAGGGCGTCCCCGCCCACATGGTCCGCCGTCTCAAGCAAGGCCTCGAGAAGCGCGGCACCGTTCTCTCAGAGGCCAAGGTGGTGGTGCTAGGTCTCGGCTTCAAGGCGGAGAGCGACGACCTTCGCATGTCCCCGGCCGTCCGCACCACCGAGGTGCTGAAGTCCGAGGGCGCCACCGTAATCGTCTGCGACCCCTACTTCGAGACACCAGACCTGAAGTCGGTCGTCCACGAGGCGGATGCCATCATCCTCGCCACCAATCATGCAGCCTACCTGGGTCTCGACCTGGAGGACATCGCCAAACTCGAGCGGCCGCCAATACTGGTCGACTGCTGGGGGGTGTGGGACGAGGAACGCGCCAGAGCGACCGGGATCGAGCTCATTAGCTTTGGAAAGGGGAACAGCGTTTGATTCTGGTGACCGGAGGAGCCGGCTTTATCGGCAGCGCCGTGGTGCGAAGGCTGCTGCGAGACGGCCACACCGTCCGTGTGGTCGACGATCTTTCTAAGGGGTACGTCAACCTCGAGTCAGACGCACCGGTCGAGTTCATTAAAGCGGACCTGCGAGACCCAGTCGAGACGGAACGCGCCTTCGAGGGCATCGATGTGTGCTTCCACCTCGCCGCCAAGATCGGCGGCATCAAGTATTTCCACGACTACCCGGCCACGATCCTCGACGAGAACAACCTGATGCTCTCCAGCGTGTTCCGCGCGGCGGTAAAACACAGCACGAAGATCGTCTACATTTCCTCCTCAATGGTGTTCGAGCGGACGAGTATTTTCCCGTCGCCGGAAGACGCGGTCTTCGAATCGCCGCCTCCGGTTACCCACTACGGATTCTCGAAGCTCGTGGGCGAATACTACTGTCGTGCCTTCAACGAAGAGAATGACGTTCGCTACACGATCTGCCGCCCGTTCAACGCCTACGGACCCGGCGAGCACCCGGAAGACGAACCCGGCATCGCGCACGTGATACCAGACCTTGCGCGCAAGGTGCTGAATGGGGACTACCCGCTGGAGATTATGGGCTCCGGCGAGCAGCAGCGCTGCTTCACCTACATCGAGGACATCGCGGACGGCATCGTCACGGCAGGCCTGCACCCGAAGTCAGAGAACGACGACTTCAACATCGGCGAAGATACGCCCACGACGGTCGAACAGCTTGCCCGCCGAATATGGGAACTCTGTGGCCGCACGGAACCGTTTCAGCTCGCGCACGCGCCTGCCCTTCAGCACGACATCCAGCGCCGAATACCTGACATCAGCAAGACGGCGCGCGTGCTCGGGTGGCGTCCCAAAATCTCGCTCGATGAAGGGCTGCGTCGCACGATTGGCTGGCTGCGCACTTCCGTGCCGGCCGGCTAGCGGGGGAGAAGTTGGGACAGACCGAGCCTTACTCGCTGAGCGATCTTTATGAGCATAGGTTCAGCGCCGCTGAAAGGGAACGCAAGACCGCGCTCTGGAAGGTGCTCTGCGAATCGTTCTTTCAAAAATACGTGCGGGAGTCAGAGACTGTGGTCGATCTGGGCGCCGGTTACTGCGAGTTCATCAATAATATTCGCTGCGCCAAGAAGTACGCGGTCGACCTCAGCGAGGACACGCAGACGGCCGCAGCGGACGACGTAACCGTTGTTCTGAAGCCCGCGACAGACTTGTCGAGCTTCGAAGCGCAAACTGTCGACGCGGTCTTCGCGAGCAACCTATTCGAACACCTGCGGACCAAGGATGAGCTGATGGCAGTCCTGCGAGAGGTCCACCGCATCCTGAGGCGCGGCGGGCGGTTGCTTGTGCTCCAGCCGAACATCCACTATGCCTATCGCGAATACTGGGACTACCTGGACCACCACCTGCCGCTAACGCACCTTAGCCTCGAGGAAGCTTTAAATATCGTGGGCCTTACCGTCCGCGAAATGCGGCCGAGGTTCTTGCCGTATTCATTCAAGAGCCGCCTACCGCAATCACCGTTTTTGCTAAAGCTGTACCTGGCCGCCGGTCCTCTTCACCTCATCTTCGGCAAGCAACTGTTCCTGGTGGCGGAGAAGTAGCGTTAGAGGGCCGCAGTCTCTTCCTCGTCTTCCACGGGCGAATCCTCGCGCAGCATGTCAAGCGAGAGGCCGGCGGTGCGCAGACAGAAGGCCCCGATGACGATCATCGTAACGAGAATCGTCGCGTGAAGGACCAGGGCGTAGGCAGTAGCGACAGGGGAGGCGACGCCGGAAAAGACCAGCGTCTCGCGCACAAAGAACTCGAAAGGACCGAGGCCGCCCTGCGACGAGGGGATTGAAACGCTGAGGTTCGCCGCCGCAGTGACGAGAAGATACGTGCCGAAGCCTTCTTGGATGTCGAACGCCTCCCCGACTATCGCATAGACCAGCGCCACGCTCAGCCAGAACGCAGCTGTGGTCAGGAGTGCGGCGGCAATGCCCCCTGGGGTTCGCAGCGCGCGGGTGCCGGTCAGAAAAGACCTGAGCCAGCGCCGCAGCCGGGAACGAAAGCGGACCGGTCCACGGTCGATGAACCTCGTTCCGAGTGAGAGAGAGCGCTCCGGGTGCAGCGCAATCAATATGAGTACCGCGGTTGCAAGGCCGAAGAGGAGTGTGCCCGCGACGACGAGCTGCCACAGGCGGCTGCTAGAATCAACGACCGCGACAAAAACTAGGAGCATGGTGGTAAGCGCTAGACCGTCGAGCGCCCGCTCTACGACCAGCGTGCCGAGCGTGGCCATCCGGCTGACGCCTTCGCGGCGGTTCACGACGAGGGCGCGTAACACTTCGCCTGCCCTTAAAGGCACGAGACTGTTCGCGAAATGGCCGACCCAAACAACGGGATACAGGCGGCTCGCCGAGACATCGGCCAGTGGCTTGAGCAAGTAGCGCCAACGCAGCGCCTGGAACCAGACAGCAACTGCGAATACGAGCGCCGCGGGAGGCAGGTAGGCGAAGTTTGCCTCGCCCAGCGCATCCACGGTCGCGCCCAGGTCTGTGCGCAGGAGTACGAGCGCGAGCAGGGCGGACGCGACGACGAGACCGAGGATAGTTCTGACCCAGACCGATCTCGTCAGGTACCCCATCGATTGCCCCATCGTACAGCCACCGGAGCTTGCACTCGACTGCGCTGCCGAAATGCGGCAATTTTGATCCGGCCGACGAACCTTCCGTGCTGAACTGCACAGGCTGTATCATTCGTAATAACGTATAGTCGACCGCTCAAGGGAAACGAATGACTACTGAGGAAAAGGTCTGGCGACGGCCCGGCGCCGGCGCCTGGTTGAAGTCATCCAGACCAATCGAATGGCTGACCACTGCTGTTAGCTCCGCGTGGGGCATTACGGCCATATGCGTGATCGTTACGCTGGTCGTCTACTACTTCACGGCGTTTCACTACGAAGGACAGTCCGGCTCGTTGGTGGATGCCTTCCTCGACGGCCCAAGCCAGGCGCCGCACAATCACCCGGTGCGCCTGGCGGACGCCTTTCTGCATGGGCGGCTGGATGTCGCCAACGGCAAGGACCTTATCGGTTTCCTCGATTTCGCCTGCCAGCCCTACCCGTGTGCGGAGGGAAGCAAATACTACCCGCTGGAGCCACCCGGCACGGCCCTGGTCATTCTGCCGGGAGTCCTCTTATTCGGGCTCAATATCAACCAGACGCTCGTCTCAATCGTAATCGGGGCCATCACAGCGGGCGTCGTCTACCAGGTATCGCGGCGGCTAACGACGAACGTCTGGCAGCAGCTGTTCCTCACGGCGATGTTCGTCTTCGGCACGGTCTACTGGTGGAACTCAGTCTATGGTGGCGTCTGGTACTTCAACCACGCGGTCGCCGCTCTGTTTCTATTCGCCGCTGTTTACGAGACGCTAGCTTCCAAGCGGCCCTTTATGGCCGGCATCTTCCTTGGGGCGGCGTATATAACGCGCCTGCCCAGCGTCTGGACCGCTCCGTTCTTCCTGATAATGTTCACGGACTTCTCGAAACTCCGCGAAGCCGCCCGCGCCGTCCGCGACGCCGCGGCGGGTGGCTGGACGGAACTTCGTGGCTGGCTCGCCGGGGTCTTTCGCATCTCGCTGCCGGTACTCAAGTTCGGGGTCGGGCTCTCGATCTTCGTCGTGGGCTTTGCCATCCTGAACCTCATCCGCTTTGACACGGCTTCTCCCGAAGCCACGTACGATCACTGGCACGCGAAGGCCTCGCTCGAGGTTCCGGGCGGCATGCTCGAGCACGGGTTAGTGTCTACGAAGCACATTGAGCGGCACGCGCCGATTTTCTTCGAGAAGCCCCTCTATATGTTCCCGAATTCAGGCGACCTTCGATTCTGGGAGTCGGATGCACCGTATATATTGCCCTCCTGGAACGGAGCGGCGTTTTGGGCCACAACGCCGGCGTTTCTTTTGGCTTTCCTGGCAGCAATCCGGAAGCGCTGGATGCGCGTCGCTGGCGGGGCACTTCTGGCGTTCACTGTTATATTCTTTTTCATAGTGCCGAACCTCGGGAGGGGCCCAACCTCTCAGCCCTGGTTTGACTGGGCGCAATGGGATGTCCCACGGCTTGTCAAGCTGATGCCGTTCTTCCTGCTCGCGGCCGTGAGTGTCATATTCGCTGTGCGCAGCGGCAACAAGCTCGTCGTTGGCTGCTGGGCAGCCGTTGTGCCCGTCGTTATCGTTCACCACTTGGCAGCGTCGACCGGCTGGCCGCAGTTTGGTTACCGCTACCTGCTTGACTATGCCCCCTTCGCCTTTCTGCTGACCTGGGAAGGGATGGGCCGAAGAATTACCTGGTATGGGATCGTGTTGGTAGCGGCCGGCATTATCATCAACGCCTCTGGCGTGCTCTGGACGAACAAGTTCGACACCAACATGGTCGGCGGAGTTCGCTGGACTGCCTGGTAATAGAACCGGCCGACCGCACTCGGCAGCGCGCGGCTGAATCTGTATGACGACCGAGAACAGTGCCGCCGTCGGCGCACCGGAAGCGGCAAGCCGCCCGAATCGACTTGCCGGATGGGGGCGGCGGGCGCACTGGCCACTCGTCACCGTGTTCTTCTCGGTGGCGTCGATCGTCCAGACGTGGCCGCTCTCGAAACACTTGAGCGACCATCTCACCGTCTGGTCGTTCTTCCCCTACGACGCTTGGGCCTTCCTCTGGAACCTCTGGTGGGTCAAGTATTCGCTGGTCGATCTGCAGACCAACCCGTTCCAGACGGATTATCTCTACACGCCGCAGGGTTCTCACCTCTACCTGCATCCTCTCACCTTCGTAAACGGACTCTTTTCTCTGCCCCTGCAGTTGATTACGGGCAACGTGATTCTCTCCTGGAACCTGCTCGCACTGCTCTTCCTGGCCCTGTCGGGCATAGGCGGATATCTGCTCACATGTCGGGTCACACAAAACCGGCTCGCGGCCCTTCTGGGTGGGTATATATTTGCCTTCGCGCCGTACACGCTCATGCGCCTCGGCGGTCACTGGAACGTGTTCGCCACCTGGCCAATCCCTTTCTTCATGCTATTTGTACTGCGGCTGATCGACTCGCGCAGCTGGAAGGACGCCGTCGGCGCCGGAGTCTTTTTGGCTATCATCACTTACAATTGGATAGAGTTCACGGTGGATGCCGGGACCGTATTCGCCATCTTCCTGGTGTACTGGTCCGCTGTTCACCTCCTAAAACATGAGCGTGAGCGGCTTGTCAGCCTCTGGCGGGGCACAGCGATCCTCGCCGCTGTCTGGATCGTTCTATCCGCACCGGTGCTAATCCCCACCCTTCGCGACGGCAACAGCGGCGACTATTATCAGCCGGGCAGCGAACCGGGAGTCCATCAGCGCTTCTCAGCCGATGTGCTGGCTTACGTTACGCCGAGTCCGCTTTGGGGGCCCGGCAAGGAACCGGCGATTACCGGCACCAACCCGGACCTGCAGTCGTTCAATGGAAGCATCGAAGGGACTGCCTACCTGGGAATTTTGCCCTTGCTCCTGGGAGGCGTGGCCGCTCTTAGCATCGTCCGGAGGACCCACCAGGTAGCCCCCTGGCTGATCACCTTCCTCGCTTTTGCCGTGCTGGCGCTGGGGCCGCGCCTGTGGGTGGACTCCGAAAATAGCTTCTCCATTCTCGGGATATCGTTCTCCGTACCGCTGCCGTACCAGCTATACGAAAAGCTGCCCTTCGTTAGCGATCGCAGGGCGCCGGTTCGGATGATTGTCTTCGCAAGTCTGGCGCTCAGCGTGCTGAGCGGAATTGGGCTGACCCTCCTTCTGGAATCCGTCCGGCGCTACTGGAGGATCGCTCTGCCCCTGCTGGCAGCCCCTGTCCTCGCAGTAGCGGTCGTGGCCCTGGAACGCTGGAATGCGTCGCTATCAACGGGGATTCTGATTGTGCTCGGTGTAATCATGCTCGTCGCATTATTCAGCGTCGCAACCGTGCTTGTCCTACAGCGGTTGCAGCGCCCCTGGATGTTCGTCGGACCGGCCGTGGGCCTCGTGGCCCTCATGCTTGTAGCGCTTGAGTATTGGGGTCCACCAATCGCTCTCACCCCCTACTCCAGCCCGGCTATCCTTGACGACATCCGGAGGGAGCCCGGTGATTTCACGGTCCTCGAAGTCCCTCTCGGGCGTAGAACCGGCTGGACCTGCGCCGGCGACTGCACGGGCGCGGCGCTCGTCGACTACTACCAGACTATTTATGAAAAGCGATCCGTTGGCGGGTACATTTCACGCGTGCGTAGCGAGGGCTTCGACTGGTTCATCCAGCAGCCAGGCCTTCGCTATCTGTCGAATACGGGCTTCCCGCAGGCGCCTGCTGGCGACGATAACGATCGACAAAAGGTGCGACAGACCTTCCTAACCAATAGCATTAGGTACGTGATCGTCCACAAGACTGACCCATCAGATGGTTTCATTTCCTATGTCGGTCAGCGAGAGATCGATATTATGGATAATTACCTGCGTGACATTGCGGGCCTAGAATCGTTCTATACGGATCCGCAGATGACAATCTACCGTTCACCCGGGGGCCAATGAGGAATTAGATTTAACCCAGTTTGTGTAGCACGGCGTAATTGCACACCAGTGCTGATCACCGTATAATTCCGCAACACTCGCATGATTCGATTCAGCGTCCTTCGTCCGTTTTCATTAGTGATCCTTGCTCTGCTGACTGCTGCGGCCTGCGGTGGTGATGATGGTAAGGAGGCCGAATCCAATCGGTTCGGCCTTACATCGGAGGTGGTTGCGCCAGCAGCAAACGCGGATGCTATAGCATTCGCACCCGATGGCCGCATCTTTTTCGCAGAGCACTGGACTGGCGCGATACGCGTAGTTAAGCCTGACGGTCAGCCGCTAGCTGATCCCTGGGCGATCGTTCCCGACTTGGCCCCCAACCTCTACTGGGGCCTCACCGGGTTGGCGATCGACCCAAAGTTTTCCAGCAACCATTACGTGTACGCCTTCTACACGCGCCGAGTCCGAGCGGGACCCCCCTCGGTTGGTAAACCAGTAATCGTTCGCTTCACGGACCAGGGCGAGAAGGGTTCTGACATACAGGTGATCGTGGGAGATCTGCCCGAGGCGGACGAGGCCGCTAATTTCAACTTGAACGGGAGCATCCAATTCGGTCCAGACGGCTTCCTCTACCTGACGCTGGGCGACTATGACCGTCGCCTGGAAACGGGGCCCTTAGGGAAGCAACTTCCGGAGGACCTCAGTGTGCCTCTGGGAAAGATCTTGCGTGTCAACAAGGAGGACGGGTCGGCACCCGCGGACAATCCGTTCGCGGACCTGCAGGGAGCTGACAAACGCATCTTTGCTTACGGTTTCCGCAACCACTTCAACTTCGCCTTTCATCCTGCCGATGGGCGCCTCTATGGTTCCGACAATGGGGGCCGAACCTGCGAGGAAATTAACATCGTTGAGAAAGGCGCCGATTACGGCTGGCCAAGAACGGAACAGACGCCTTTTGATTGTGCCGGGACGCCGCAAAAAGCCCCGATTCATCTGCTGGCCCAGGAGGGCATGGCCCCGGCTGACCTCGACTCGACTGTAGGCGTTTCGGGCATCGATTTCGTCTCGAGCAAGGTCTACCCCGTTCTCGGCGATTCGCTGGTAGTCTGCGAGTCGCGCCCCCAACTGTTACGTCGTTTGGCACTTGAAGCGCCCAGCTTCGAGCGGGTGACAGCGGACGACGTCATCGCGCGAGACTGCTCGGAAGTGGCGACCAACCCAGCCGGTGTCTTGTACTATTCCACCCAATATGAAATCCGGCGCCTCGTGCCTCCAGTTGCTTCCCCATCCCCGTCCCCTTAGCATTCGCCCGGCACAGTTTACTGAAGCTAGGCTGAACAGCGCCTAGCCAGGACAGACCATCCATGTTCGAAGGAACGATCTGGTGGGCAGCCGTAGAACTTATCGGCCTTGCCGCCTTCCCTCTTGCTTTCACCATCCTCCGTAACCTGCCTGACCGTGGCTTCAGCCTTACCAAAATCATTGGGCTGCTCCTGATCACATACGTCCTGTGGCTCGGGGGCACCCTGCACGTAATACCCAACCGCCGTGAATCTATTGTGGCCATCCTATGCTTGATGGCCGCCGTCTCAACGGTACTCGCCTGGCGCAATCGCTCCGAGCTCGGCAGCTTTATCCGCCATCGTTGGGCCCACCTTCTATTCACGGAGTTCTTATTTACGGCCGTTTTCCTCCTCAGTCTGTTCCTCCGATCTCTTCCGACTGATTCTCTGACTGGCCCCAACGACAACAGATGGCAAATCGCCTTTGTCAATTCGATCCTTCGCAGCGATTACTTTCCACCTGAGGACCCATGGCTTTCCGGTCACTCGGTCAGCTACTACTACTTCGGATTCGTCATTGTCAGCATGCTTATTAAGCTCACCGGCATCGCGACAGAAATTGCCTTCAATCTGACAATAGCGCTGGTCGCGGCCCTGGCGGTAAGTGGAATGTTCGGCATCGTTTACAACTTCCTCATCGACCGGGGGAAGCAGGTATGGGTGCTTATTTGTGGTGTACTCGCCGGAGTGTTCCTCATATTCCTGAGCAACATTGAGGCTGTCTTTGAACTGATGGCGGTCCATGGCGTGGGCTCACAGCGGTTCTACGAATACATTGACGTCTACGGTCTGGGTGTGGTGCGAACCTCGAATGAGTGGTTTCCGACTGATGGCGCTTGGACTTATCGCTCCATCAATTTCAGCGGTCACCGCTTCGATAGTGTCTTCCCTTTCTTCGATATGCTCCTGCCAATTGGCTATCTCAGCGCCCGCAATATTGCCGTGCCGATCTTGGTGTTGCTCATTGCAGTCCTGGTAAACGTCTGGCGAAGCGGACCATTTAAGCTCCATTTGATGACCCGGGCGGACGTCGTTGGTTTCGGATTCATATCCCTCGTCCTCGGTGCTTTAATCGCCGCTCACTCCTGGGACTTCCCGACAGCCTCAGCGTTGATCCTGCTCACGCTCTTGTTTCGCAATTACTGGGTCGACCGACGGTTTAGCCTCGGTGCCGTAACGAGAACTGCCTTATTCTGGGCAGCGATAACGGTCAGCGCGGTCCTTCTATACTTACCCTCCTTTCTCCATGCCACTAGCCAGTTCGGGGGCGTCCTGATACTCCCGGCAGATGTCGCCACCAAACCCCATCATCTCCTCTACTTGTGGCTGCCGTTATTCTGGCTAACTGCCTGCCTGCTTCTGGTTTCCCTGCGAAACTTCCGGTTCGATAGGCCGATTCTGTGGGCTGCCTTGTTGCCGCCAGTATTTCTAGTGCTAAGCTGGGCGGCTTATCGCGTCATCGACGGCTCAGTCAGCCAGCTTTGGAATGATGTGGACGAACGCGGCGACGCGTGGATAAGCGTTGCCATCTTGGCGACCCTCATCAGCGTGACGGGCCTGGCCCTACTGAGGCAGTTGCTGGCGGTCCCCATGGAAAGTCGGGAGCCACCTCTGGTTTTCGCGCTCGCGTCGGCTACAATCGCCCTCCTCCTCATAATGGGGGTAGAGTTCTTCTTCGTGGACGAGCCGACTGCGCGCGGAGGCCATGAGACCCTCGATTTCGCTACTGTTCTTCGAGTCAATTTCCAGGGGTGGTTACTGTTGAGCCTCGCCGGCGCTCTTGGCATCTACTACATCGGTACAGGTTGGTTTTCCGCCGGACGACTTTTGCAGCCGAGTAAAGCTGCGTGGGTAGGCGGTACGTTGGCTGTTGTCTGCGCGGGCCTGCTCTTCCCGGTTATGACCGCGTTCTGGAATAAAGACATTGATAAGGACCTGGGCCGCAAGCGTTCTCTCGACGGATTCACTTTAGCCCGGACCCTCCAACCGGATGAATACGCAGCGATTCAATACCTGAATGACAATGTGCCCGGCGCACCGGTCGTTCTGGAGGCGGTCACGGATAGCTATCAAGACGGCGGCCGGATTTCCGCGTTTACCGGGCTACCGACGCTCCTTGGCTGGGTCACGCAGGAATACTATTTCCGCGGCTCATACGAACCCTGGACCCACCGTAGAGAAGATGCTGCCCTAATTTACGAGACTCCTTATCCGACCGTAGCAGCGGCCGTTCTCGCTCAATACCACGTCGAGTACGTTGTTGTGGGCCGCCTCGAGACGGAGATGTATGGCAAGACCGGCCCTTCCAAGTTCAGCCGCTTCATGGATACTGTTTTTAAGAAGGACGAAGTTACCGTCTACAAAACAAGACCAGGTGCAGTCCAGAACGACGTTCCGCCACAATTGCTACCGCCCTGACGAAGAACGGCGCTCGCAGTCCATTGGCACGTCGGCGACGTCTCCAAGACGCCAACCAGGGTCAGGCACGCCGCCTTCCCGCATGCCAGATCTTCTCCCCAACCAATGCCAGCAGGTTGCTCTTGTGAAACTCAACGCAATATTCTTTAGGGAACTAATGAATCGCAGCGCTGTTCAAATCTGTCTGCTTTCCGTGACGCTAACCGTCTTAGGCGTCATTGCAGGCGCCTGCAGCGGCGGCGACAACGCTGAGGACAACCCTTTTGGCATCAAATCGGAGGTCGTGGCGCCCGCCGCAAACGCCGACGCCATCGCCTTTGCTCCGGACGGGCGGCTCTTCTTCGTCGAGCACTGGACGGGCGCGATCCGCGTTGTCGGCACCGACGGCAAGCTTCTGCCGGACCCTTTCTTCACCTTTACAGATGTAACCGCGGGCATTGGTTGGGGGTTGTCCGGCCTGGCGATCGACCCTGACTTCGGAGCGAACCACTACGTCTACGCTCTTTATACCCAGCTAGTCAGGGCGGGGCCCCCCACCGTCGGCAAACCGGTAGTGGCCCGTCTGACTGACGCCAACAATGTCGGCAAGGACCCGGTAACTCTCATCTCAGACCTGCCGGAGACAGACCCGGAGCACCCATTCAACGCCAACGGAAGCATCCATTTCGGGCCGGACGGGCGACTATACTTTACGCTTGGAGACTACGACAAGGCCCAGGCGCTGGGACCGACGGGCAAGCCGCTGTCACAGGACCTGAGCACACCGATCGGAAAAATGCTCCGCGTCAACAAGGAAGACGGCTCCGCTCCCCCCGACAATCCGTTTGTCAACGATCCCACCGCCGACCGGCGAATTTACGCGTATGGCTTCCGGGGCGCCATTAACTTCACGATGCATCCGAACACGAAACGCATGTACGCGATCGACAATACCGGGCTTACTTGCGAAGGAGTGTTTACGGTGGAGGCAGGGGGCAACTACGGGTGGCCCAACGTAGGGACCTTCCCGTTCAACGACTGCACGATCGGGCGGACCCAAGCGCCGCTGGGCTACCTGACGCAGCAAGGGCGCAAACCGGAGGACTTTCAGTCGGCGTCCGGGTCAACCGGTACGGAGTTCATATCAGGCTCCGTCTATAAGGTGCTAGGTGACTCACTCGTGGTCTGCGAGTCGGGGACGCAGTTGCTGCGCCGCCTCGTGCTGGCCCCTCCGAACCTCGACAAGATCACCGCGAACGATGTTATCGCGAAGAACTGCTGGCTCGACGTCACCGTGGGGCCGAATGGCCTCGTCTACTACGCGAACCTCACCGAGATAAGGCGGCTGATCCCGCCGCCTGAGTCCGCTTCTCCATCACAATCGTAGTCACTGTTCAGGCGGCCACCTACTGCGCCTCAGCGAATCAATATCTCCCCCGCCTCGACCACAACCGGCACGTCGCCGTCCGCGACATCTGGCCCATTCCCTGAGGTATCGCACTCGTCCCCGATCTCATCTCCGTCGCTGTCCTTCTGTGTGCTAGGGACTAACGGACAGATGTCATCGCGGTTGAGGTACCCGTCCGAGTCCTGATCGGCGTTGGCTTCGAAGTCGTTCGGATCGCATGCGGCGTCGAGGCCATCCTCGTCAGCGTCACCTTCGCCCTTCACCCGGGGGTTGCCCACGTTTGCGTCGAACGGGCAGGTGTCCAGCGCGTTCTCGATGCCGTCCCCCTCGGCGTCCCTTTCCCCGAATGTGGTAAGTACCAGCTGATACCTCCCAGCGGGCGGGTTCGTATAGAGGGGTGAGCCGGTGTAGGTTGCCCCGGAATCGGTCAGCTTGAACCCGGTCGGCGTGCAGAAGTCGGAGAACCCACTCTTCCCCGCGACCGCGTTAGGGTCTCCGATATCCTGGAGGATGAGCACCAAGGTGGTGCCTTCCGAGCCGTCGAGATCCTGAAAGGCCAGCGACTGCGCAAGAATCGGCGGGTTGACGTACGGGAACAGTCCGGCCGTCCGGCGCAGGGGAAGGCGCCCGGGAAACAGCCGGTTGAGAAACGATGGATACTTCTCGACAACATCGGCACGACCCGTGTGGTCCTTATCTTCGGCGTAGTCCGGCGTGCCGTTGTGGTCCCCGTCGCCAAATTCGACGGTATCAGCCGTGTCAGTGCTGGCGTTCACCATCGTGAACAGGAGAGGCCCGGGCTCGTTGCAGGGATTTCCATCTCGGCCGAGGAGCACGTCCCAGCGCAGCGTGCTAATGCCGAGGCCGATCGGGATTTCGCACCCCGGCGTGATGCCCCATTTCGTAGGCAGCAGGATCGAGAACGCCTTCGGCGCCACATCGCCCGCGCGCACGTTCATGTCGAGCGTGAGGTCGGCGTGCGCGCCCGCGGAGTCATCGGTCACCGCAGCGGTCAGGCTGACCTCGAAATTGGGATCGTCTCTCGAAGCGCCCTCAGCCAGATCGTCGAACAGCGTGCGTTCACCCGTCGGTTGGGGACCGCTCGGGGCGCAGGCAGCCGCTGTCGGGCCCGCAGGGGTCGTGGCGCGCGTGGATAGGGGCGCCGGCGATCGCGAGCTCTGCTGCTCCTCGGCGCTTCTCCCGCGCGAGGTCAATACCGCCGCCACGACCACGACACCGACGAGGGCGACCGCGATGAACGCAGCAGCTGGCCACCATCGAAGACTAACGTTCTCTCTCAAGGGCTCCAGTGTACTTAACGGGAGCGCGGGCGTGGCTGGTTTTCGGCTGATACCCCGTTCGATATTCCACCGGACTTGACGCCCGTGATACGGCGACCGCCAGGTCACAGCGATCCGGGCAGTAAAGTTAGGCCTTGACACAGGTGCGCCATACACGTTAGAAGGGAAGGCAGTCATTCGTCCTGGCATGCGGCCCACGCGTACGCGCGCTTGCCTTTATGAGCCTAAGGAGACGCCGATGAAACGACTCGTGGTAGTGGTGCCGGTGCTGGCCGCCGGGGTTATCGCCTTAGCCCTTTTCCTGCACTGGAACGGTACCAGCGCTGTTCAGGCGCCTGTAATGTCGTTCGATATGGTGACCATTGATAACACGTACGACGATGTTACGAACACGATGACCGTGAACTTTAATCCCAGCACCGATTTCTGCCTCGCTTCAGCCACCGCCAATACGGCCACACATCTCCATGCGGCGCACCTGATTATTCAGAACGTAGAAGATCTCGTCGGGTGGCAGGCGCGGTTGAACTACATTGGCGATCAGATGAGACCTCTGGCCCAGAACGCTGCCCCATTTACGGATAACAACACCCTCCAGAATGTCGGCTTCACTAACCTGCCGATCGAGTCCGTAAGCGCCGTTCACAACAGCATTACTGATGCGGCCTCCATACCACCGGGAGCACCCGGGCCGCAGACAGCTCTGATTGGCGCCACATACAACGGGACCCAGACTGTCGAGGTCTCCCCGGATACACCCCCGAAGGCGCCGCCTGACGATACGTCATACAGCGCCCCGAGCGGTGGCGTGCTCTCCCAGGTCACGCTACAGGTCGTCGGGAATCAGACCGGAAATACACTGACGGTTGATCTTGACGACGACGCCCCAAACCCGCCCGGCAGCACAGCCGTGGTCTTCGTGAGTGCCGGCACTACTAACACCATCCAGCTCGCCGAGACCTCCCTTGGCGACGCTCAGCACGTCGAAGGCGGGGCGTGTGCTGCGGCGACCCCACAGCCAACGCCGTCCGCCACTGAAACTCCCGTTTCGACGGCCACACCCACCGCCGGGCCTGGGGGAACGGGTGGAGCTCCCACCGCGACTCCAGCGCCGGGCGCCGGCGGGACAGCAACCAGGACGGCTACCCCCAGGGTTTCTCCGGCCGCGTTGCCCCCCACAGGCAGCGGCGACGATGGCGGCTCGTCGGTCATCGCTTACGTCCTGCTTCTCGCCGCCGTTAGCGTGCCCGCAAGTGCAGCAGGATACAAGATCTGGCGTCTGCGGAGGAGATGATCTACCGCCCATCAGCCGTAACGCGAGAGTGGAATTCTAGGGGCACCGGCTATTCGATAGCCGGTGCCCCTCGCTATAGCGAAGGCTGGAAGCCGGGAGGCCGATGTTTCCTTTGAGACCTGCCTTTCTCGCCCTACTCCTGGCCGCTTTGATGCCCTCCGTGGCCGGCTTCTTGCTCCTGGCCGGCGAAGGCCGCGCCACACAAACCCCCCGGATAAGCCTCGACATGGTGCCCGCCGGGAATGGCTATGATGCGGCCACGAACACGATGACGGTCGGCGCGATCGACAACTGCCTCAGCTCCGACCCTCCGGGCAACGATGCCCAGCACAATCACGTCGCGGAGCTCGTCATTCAGGAGGTCGAGGACCTCGTCGGCTGGCAAGTGCGCATGAACTACGACGGCGGAAAGATGCGACCGGCCAGCGCTAACTTCTCGCCGTTCACGGACGGCGCCAGGGGCCAGAACGTCTCTTTCATCAACCTGCCCATCGATCCTGACGGCGTCCATCGCGATATAGTCAGCGCCGGCACCATTCCGCCCGCCGCGGCGGGCGCCCAGACAGCCCTTCTCGGCGCGACCTATAACGGCGCCCAGAACCCGGCGATATCCCCAGACACTCCCCCCAAGGCGCCGCCTGACGACACGTCCTACAGCGCTCCGACCGGTGGCGTCCTGGCCGATATCAACATCCAGGTCCTCGCCGGCCAGGCGAACCAGGGCCTTCTTACGATCGATCTAGACGACGCCAGCCCGAATCCCCCGGGCAGCAAAGTGGTCGTCTTTAACGGAGCGGGCACGTCGGACATTAGTCTGGGGGAAAGCGCCTTGTTCGACGGCTTTCACGCCGAGGGCAGTGTCTGCGTCGCGCCCGTCACCATCGCGCCGACTTCGCCCGCGTCGGGCGGCGGCGGGGAAGGCACCCCCGGAGGGTCTGGGACCTCGCCCGGCGCGTCTCCAGGAGCCTCGCCCTCGGGCCAGCGCACGCTTGCCCCCGGCGAGACGCCCACAAGCACTCCAAACACGAGCACGCCGACGGCAACGCCGGGAAGCGGTTCAGGAGGCAACCAGGAGAACGATGGCGGAACTCCCACCTGGGTGTGGGTGGTCATCGCCCTTGCTGTACTTGGCCTGCCCGCCGCGGGCTACGCCGCGTGGCGCTACCGCTCGCGGCTGCCATGGTTTAGCCGGCGCGGCTAGGACTTGTCTGGTTACGAGCGCTGGCGGCCATGATTTGTTGGAATTGTTGAAAGTGGGATAAGGGCCGTAGCTGAGCTAGTACTTTTGGCTTGACAACATTAGCTAGATGTAATAAAGATGAAACACTACGTAGCCACATTTGGTTATGGTTAATAGACGGCTTGGCGATGGAGCATAGACAGGTAAATTTGCGGAGCTCCTGCTAAGGACAAAAGCATACTTGGGCCCAAGCAAAGGAGAGTGCACGTGATGACCGGACGCCTCAATAAGCTGTTACCATGCTTCGCTGTGCTTAGATTGGCAGCGATCCCTCTTGTCGCGCTCCTCACACTACTGGTCAGCGGAGATGGGGTCCGCGCCGCCGGCACCTTCAACCCGTCCAACACCTCCACTTACTGTGCCGAAGGGACCGGGAACATCGACGACCAGCAGCTGACCGTTTCTTGTACACCGGACATCAGTCCCGGCTCGCACCCGGACATCGTCAGCAGCTTCGACATCGGGATCGGCCCTGACGGCCAGGCCGGTACCGCCGACGACACCAAAGACTACAACTTCGGCGGCGTCCTCGCCTTCGCCCCGACCATACCAGATGACACCGCGATTCCTGTCGGCGCCATTCTCGGTAGGCTCGGCTCGCAGCCCACCCTCGGCCTCGTAAACAACGGCTGCGGGAACAGCCAGCTGCGAGTGCCGTTCACATTCCTCAAGG
>Ga0114129_10004489_pt1 | contig 19684 bp, 18 predicted proteins | sample RhiMetdeltSRZDD1_FD_80071 | JGI IMG/M metagenome (GOLD analysis project Ga0114129, IMG submission 80071) | Populus rhizosphere microbial communities from Tennessee, USA - Rhizosphere MetaG P. deltoides SRZDD1 (version 2) (version 2) | ecosystem: Host-associated > Plants > Roots > Rhizosphere >...
CAGGATCTGGGAGGAGTCCGCGATCGAGGCGAACCGCTTCACGACTTTGACGTCGTCGAACCGTTTAGCGGCCCGGAGCCGCGCCGCGACTTCGTCGACCGTATGCGCATCGACCGGCGCGCCGATCTCGATGCCGGCAAGACGCCGTACCTCATCGTCTTTTGTGACCGTGTTGCCGTGAACCTGGATCGCGGCCACCGTCTCGCGGCCTTGCCATGCCTCCGCCGCAGGCGCGGAGGCAGGGCCTACGAGCAGCAGAACGATCGCTGCCCACATGGTCAGCGGATTTTGACGTTGGCGGTGACGTCGGCGCGCCGGTAGTCGTGGTACTCGAGCGCATACCGCATGTCGACCTGGCCGACCGCGAGGGAGACGCCGAAGGCGAACTCCAGATCGCGCGGCAGCCACACGTCCGGAAACGGCTGGCCCATCGTCATCGAGGCGCGCAAGTCGTCGACGTGCAGCAGCCACTGCCCTGGCAGGAAGTCGAACGGCAGGTTGTTGAAGGTGTACTTGACGATCTGCTGAGCCTTGGGTTCGACCCAGAGCGTGACGAGCGCCACCTTGTTCATCATGCGCTGGAATTCGGCGTCGTAGGCACGGTCCTCGTTCGAGGTGTCTTTCTTGCGCCGCCGGTCGCTCCCGCCGAACAGCCTGGTCGGGTAGTACTCGATCTTCAGGAGATCGCGGCCGTCGAGCGTTTCGCGGCCGACGAGGGCGTACTTACCCTCCTCGAACTTGAACCGCAGGAAGTAGGCGGACGAAATGAAGCCGGGCTGCCGGGTCTGCCGGAGCAGACCGTCGAGGCTGGGAGTGTCGCCGTCGGCCGACGATCGCTCGCGATCCGACGGCTCGACCACGATGCCTGAGGAGCCGAGCGCGACGATTCCGCGCTGCCCTCGTTTTTCGCGCTCCTGTTGCCGTTTCAGATACGCGGCTTCGAAGGTTCGACGCTCGCTTTCGGCGATTGTCACGCCATTGACTTTGACGGGGCTGCGCACGAAGAAGCCATCGCGGATGTACCACGTGTAGTCGCGGCGCTCGCCCCATAGCGGCAACCGCGACGGGCCGCGCACGTCGATGGTTTCGTGCTCGTCGAGGACGTACTGCTGCAGCTTCTTCCAGTTGTCGTCGCGCCGCACGAGCACTTGCCGCATGAACGCGTCGAGGTCGGTCTGCGCGCTCAGGTCGAACGTCGTGCTGCTGGCGGCGACCAGAAGACACAGGCCGGCGCCCGCCGGGAAGAGGAGCCGTCGCCGCGTGGGAGCAGGCACAGGACTGACCATATCAGACGTCGGACCCGACGCGGAAGTTCTGGTCTTGTGCTGCTTTGCGCCTAGCCGACTTGGCTGCCCAGGCAGTTGTCGCCACGAAAGCACGAAGCCAGACCAGGTTGTTTCGTGTCTTCGTGTTTTCGTGGCGAATCATCGTGGCGGGGTGGTCACGGGTGCGACGTTCTCTCGAACAGGAACGCCTCGAGCATGTCCGCCCGCGCCTTTTCGTCGGATGCGATGACCGTGACCATGTCCGTCACCGACACCATGCCGCGATACGCGCCGGTCCCGTCGACGACCAGCAAGTGGTAGATCCCGTTCTGCTCCATCAGGCGCAGGCAGTCGTGCAGGGCGCGATCGGGCGTCACGGTCACGAGCCCGGTGCTCATGATTTCGCTGACGCGCATCCAGGCGGGGCATTTGTTCTCGGCGGCGACCTTGTCCGAGATGTCGCTCTGCGAGATGACGCCGACCAGGCGGCCGTTCGCGTCGAGGACGCCAACCGAGCGCACCTGCCGATCCCGCAGGTAGCGCGCGGCGTCGTGCACCGTGAGATCGTCGCGGATCGAGTAGACGTCGGTTCGGGAGCCGATGAGATCGAGCACGGTCATCAGAGCCTCCCTGGGCAGCCCCTGACCACCTTCGCCAAGGCTACGGTGGTCCACCGAAGCTTTAGCGCAGGTGGAAGGGCTGCGCTACGAGTGTGTCGGCGACGCCTGGCAGCGCAGGCCTTCAGGCCTGCCAACGCGCCGCCGACCGTCACGACATCGGTGTACGGTTCACCAGCCGACCTGTTTGCCCGCGAGCTGTTCGTCCAGCCACTTCGACAGCGGCGCAAAGTAATCGAGAATCGCCGTCGCGTCCATCTGCTTCACGCCGGTCAACGCCTCGAGCGCGTCCGGCCAGGGCTTCGAGAGACCCATCGACAGCATGGCATTCAGCCGATCGCCGGCTGGCTTGCTCTCGTAGATCGAGCACCGGTTGAGCGGCAGCGTGCACCCGGCTGTCTTCGACAGCGCGCGATGGAACTGGAACTGCAGGATAGCGGCGAGGAAGTAACGCGTGTACGGCGTGTTGTCGGGCACGTGGTACTTCGCGCCGGGGGCGAAGAACTCCTCGCTGCGCGCCGACGGCGGCGCGACGCCCTGATATTTCAGCCGCAGGTCCCACCACGCTTTGTTGAACGCGTCCGGCTTCACCTCACCGGAAAAGACCTTCCAGCGCCATTGATCGATCACGAGACCGAAGGGCAGGAAGCCAATCTTCTCGAGCGCCTTCGCCATCAGCAGCCCGATGTCGCGGGACGCGTCCGGCGCCTTGTCGAGGAGCCCGATCTTGACGAGGTATTCGGGCGTGACCGACAGCGCAATCGTGTCGCCGATCGCTTCGTGGAAGCCGTCGTTCGCGCTGTCGCGGAACAGCACCGGCACGTCCTTGTACGCGCGCTGGTAGTAGTTGTGCCCGAGCTCGTGGTGGATTGTCGTGAAGTCTTCAGTCGTCTGCTCGATGCACATCTTGATTCGGACGTCGGCCTCGAGGTCGATGTCCCACGCGCTCGCGTGGCAGACGACGTCGCGATCCTTCGGTCGCACGAAGAGCGACCGCTCCCAGAACGTCTTTGGCAGCGGCGCGAAGCCGAGCGACGAGTAGAAGCGCTCGCCGGTGCGCACCATGTCGAGCGGCGGCATGTTGCGCTTCTTCAGGATGTCCGTGAGCGAATAGCCAGGATCGGCGCGCGGCGGTGCGACGAGAGAATAGATGTTGGACCAGTCCTGCGCCCAGATGTTGCCGAGCAGGTGCGCGGGAATCGGTCCGTTCGCCGGCACCAGGTCGTCGTATTTCTCGCGCAGCTTCAGGCGCGTGTACGCGTGCAACTTCAGGTAGAGCGGGCGCACCTGATCCCACAGCCGATCGAGCTCGCGCGTGAAGTCGTCGGGCGCCATGTCGTACTTCGCGCGCCACATCGCGCCGGTGTCGGCGAACCCGAGCTCCTTGGCTCCCTTGTTCGACAGCTCCACGAATCGCGCGTAGTCCTGCTTCATCGGCGGCGAAATGGTGTGCCAGCCTTCCCAGGCCGCCCGCAGCTCCTTTTCGTTGCGCGACGTCGCCATGACCTTGGTGACGTCATCGATCGTCTTGCAGCTCTCGGGTTTCGATGGATCCGGACACCACTTGCCCTTGCCATAGGCCGATTCGAGCCGCGCCATGATTTTCGTCAGCTCGTCGGATTCCTTCGGGTTGGCGGGCGTCACCATGACCAGCGACAGCTTCAGCAGATTCAGCTGCCGGCGCTGGTCCGCGGGCACGGTGACGTTGTCGAACCGCGTTGCTTCCTTCGCGAACCTGGCCGTGGCGTCGATGAACTCCTGGTTGGCGCGGGCGGCGATCGCTTCAGTGTCGTCAGTGATGAAGGTCTGCTGGACCCATCCCGCGCGGCCCTGCTCGATGCCGAGCCGCTTCATCGTGTCGTTGACGGTGTCGAGGAAGGCCTTGGCGTCCCCGGCGGTCGGCGGCGCGCCACTGCTGCCCGCGCAGCTCAGGATGCCGACGCAGGCAGCAGCGAGAAGGAGCGCTTTCTTCATCCCCGCAGTTTACCGCGGCCGGATGTTCACGTTGATGTGGAAGAAGTTGTCCGGATCGTATTTCGTCTTCAGCTCCTGCAGACGCGCGTAGTTGACCCCGTACGCAACCGCGGCCGGATCGTCCTCCTCGTCGCTGCCGAGGTAGTTCACGTAGCGCGTGGCCGCCAGAAAGGGCTTCAGGGCCGTGTAGGTGTCGCGGCACCAGGCGATGTGCTGGTCGTTTTCACGAGCATCGGTCCACTCCGAGATGATCACGACGTTGAAGCCGTTCACGCGCATCGCGCAGGCGGTGTCGGCCACGGGCACGCGGCTCGCCTTGCCGTGGAAGTGCTCGATGACGATCTGACTCATCGGCGACGGACACGCCGCGAAGCGCTCCACCAGCGTCGCGATGGCATCGTCGGAGAGATCCTTGAGGAACTGCGCCTTCCAGTAGTTGAGCGCGCCTCTCGGGAACGCCGCGTCGAGCAGGCCGTTCTGCGCGCAGTAGGGAATCGGTCCCAGCATGTCCATGACGGGCGGGCCGAAAGCCTTGATCGGCGCAACCGCCTTCTCGCCGTCCGCCAGCGGACCGCAATGCGCCGGAACGATGCCGACGAGCTTCGCGCCGGATCCGTCAGGTGCGCTGAGCAACCCGGCCACCAGCATCAGCTCGTCCGGTGCTGCCGCGCAGCTGTCGCGGAAGAACTTCAACACGTCGGCGCCTCGCTGAAGCGGGTGCGCAGCGAGCCCGCCAGTGATGATCGGTCCGACCGGGTGGAGGTTGTACTCGAGCGACGCCGCGATCCCGAAGTTGCCGCCGCCACCGCGGATGGCCCAGAACAGGTCGGCGTTCTCATCCTGGCTTGCGCGCACGATGCGGCCGTCGGCCATCACGAGCTCCGCGGATCGCAGGTTGTCGAGCGCCAGACCGTACTTCGGCATCAACCATCCGAGGCCGCCCCCAAGCGTCAGCCCAGCGATGCCGGTCGTGCCGACGACACCACCGGTGGTCGCCAGACCGTGGGCCTGCGCCTCGCGATTCAGCTCCTTCCAGAGTACGCCGCCCTGTGCGCGCGCCGTGCGTCCCGCAGGATCGACGTAGATGCCTTTCATCGGCGCGAGATCGATCATCACCCCGCCATCGATCGTCGCCCGTCCAGCCACGTTGTGGCCGCCCCCGCGTACCGCGACCTCGAGCTTGAGCGTCCGCGCCAGCTTGACGGCGTCCGCGACGTCGGCGGTGCCAAAACATCGTGCAACCAACGCGGGGCGCTTGTCGATCAACCCGTTGTGGACGCGGCGGGCGTCGTCATATCCGGCGTCGGACGGCTGCAGCAGCTGTCCGGTGAAAGTCGGCGCGAGTTCGGCAATCGATCCTGTGGTGGACACACGGCACCTCCGTCGTTGAAAAAAGGGGGATAGGAATCGTAGCACGCCGCCGGTTGGATAATGGCTCATGAGGATTGGCGTCGATCTCGGGGGAACCAAAATCGAGGCGATCGCCATCGCCGATGACGGGCACGAGCACACTCGGCATCGCGTCCCGACGCCGCGAGGCGACTACGATGGCACGCTTGCCGCCGTCGTCGATCTGGTGCGGCGCATCGAGCAGGCAATCCAAGGCCGCGGCACCGTCGGCGTCGGCATTCCGGGCGCGGTGTCGCCGGCGACGCAACTCATCAAGAACGCCAATTCGACGTGGCTCATCGGTCGGCCGCTGGCCGACGATCTCGCGCGGCTCCTCGATCGACCGATCAAGCTCGCCAACGACGCCAATTGCTTCGCCTTGTCGGAGGCCACCGACGGCGCCGCCGCGGGTGCGGATGTCGTCTTCGGCGTGATTCTCGGCACCGGCACGGGCGCCGGCATTGCCATCCACGGCCAGGTGCTCACGGGTGCGAACGCGATCGCCGGCGAGTGGGGTCACAATCCGCTTCCCGCGCCGAGAGACGACGAGCGTCCAGGTCCGCCGTGCTACTGCGGGCGACATGGCTGCGTCGAAACGTTCCTGTCCGGGCCCGGCCTTGCGCGCGACTACGGTGCCGTCATCACCGCTGAAGAGATCGCCGCTCGTGCGGCGAGCGGTCAGCCGCTTGCTCTTGCAGCGCTCCAGCGGTATGAGGAGCGCCTGGCGCGCGCGCTCGCCGCGGTCGTCAATATTCTCGATCCGGACGTCATCGTGCTGGGCGGGGGACTCTCCAACGTCGATCGCCTGTACGAATCCGTGCCGCGACTGTGGACGCCGCACGTCTTTTCGGATCGCGTGGCCACCAGACTCGTTCGTGCGAAGCACGGCGATTCCAGTGGTGTGCGCGGCGCTGCGTGGCTGTGGGGCCTTCCATGAAGAAACCGCCTGGTCAGCTGCTCGAGTTTCTCCATCGGTACGATTCCAGCGTCCAGGCCATCGCGCTTGGCCTTCGACAGGTCGTGCTCGAGGAGATGGCGCCCTGTCACGAGCACATCTTCACGATGCGCGGCAGGGTTGTGCTGCTGTATGGGCCAACGAGTCGGGTGATCGAGGATTGTGTCTGCATGATCGGAGTGTACAGACACCACGCGAACCTGCAGTTCACGCACGGTATCGATCTGGCCGACCCTCAGGGCCTGCTGGAGGGCCGCGGCACGCGAATGCGGCACATCAAGATCAGGGCCCTGTCGGATTTGGACCGACAGGAGACTCGCGAGTTCCTGCGGCGGGCGCGTAAGAACGCCGGGATGACGCCGTCCAGGGGGAAAGCCGCAGGAGTGATCACGAGCGTCAAGGCGCCGAGGGACCGTGAACAGAGAGGACGGAGGGAACGGTTCAACACAGAGAAACGGAGCAACGGAGACTAAACGGAGCTGTCAGTCGATCGATTCGACGGGTCGGCCTGCGGAGCAGGCCGGCTAGCGCGACGGATCGGATCAGGGAACGAACATTTCTCGGGCTCTGTGTCGATGTTCGTTCCCTGATCCGATCCGCCGCGCGCGTCGCTTCGCGACGCCCGTCGAATCGCTGGTGGTCGTCGAAACCCGTTTCATTTCTTGCGTCTCTGCGATCTTGTAGATGTTGCAGAAACTGCAACGATGAAAGCATCGTTCGCCGAGATTCGCAGGAAAGTGTGCCGGTCCGGAGCTTGCAAACACTTGGCGCGTGCGCATCGATCCGTCAGCGTTCAACGATCTCACTGGACGGATACTGGAGCCGCAATCGAAGTACATCGGGGGCTTGGCGCGGGACTCCTCGAATCAGCCTACACACCTTGCCTGCAATTCGAGTTGGCCGCCAGGAGTCTTCGATATGTGGCACAACGCGCGGTTCCGATTGTTTACAAAGGCATGCAAATCGACACATGCTACCGCATCGATTTGATCGTCGAAGACCTTGTCGTCGTTGAAGTGAAATCTGTGAACATCCTGTCGCCAGTCCACGAGTCGCAGTTGCTGACGTATATGGCTCTCACGGGCTGTCCGGTAGGGTTGCTGATCAACTTCAACGTGAGGAGGCTCATGGACGGCGTCAGGCGCATGATCAACCCACGGGCGGGTTCGAGCCTGGCAGACAAGGTCGAGACCGAAGCCTGAGACAGGAATACGAATAGAGAGAAGTATCGCCTCCGTTCAACCTCTGTTGCTCTGTTCCTCCGTGTGATCCCGTTCGCTCCGTCCCCTCTGTTCCATCAGCGCGTCAGCGTCCACACCAGCGCGAGGGCGACACCCGCGCCGGCCGCCTGGAGCCACAGTTCCACGCGCTCCTGCAGGAACAGCAGCCCGATGAACATCAGCACCGCGGCGGCGGCGAGGCAGCGCCAGTACAGCTCCTCGCTTTCGAGTTGAAGGCCGCGCGAGCCGGAGCGCCGGCGCGCCGCGTCGATGATCTTGTTGGAAATCTCGCGATCGCCTTCGCGATCGAGCTCCAGGTACTCGCCGCCGCCGGCGTTCGCGATGGTCGCGAGCGACGTGCGGTCGAGCGCCGAGTGGATGGGCGGCTCGACCGGCGAGGTGTCGTTCGGTTTGCGCGGCACCTCGGGAATGAGACCACCAACCGTGGTTCCGACGCCGACAACGAAGACGGGGACGTCGTTGGTGCGGGCAATCTTCAGCGCGCGCGCCACCTCACCACTCCACGCCTGGCCATCGGTGACGAGCACGAACGCTTTCGCGTTCGGCGACTTGCCGTACAGCTCCGTGTCCTTTTCGATGAGACGCATGCCCCACGCGATGCCGAGCTCGATGTTCGTGTCCCACGTCGTGTCGTCCTCGAGGCGGAACGGGGACGCCTGGTCCAGATGATCGAGGAAGAAGAAGAACGTATTCGGATCCCGCGTCAGCCGCACCTGAGGCGCCGCGATGTGCGCGAACAGCGCCATCGCGATCCGGTCGTCCTTCCACGCAAGCGATTCGCCGAGCACGCGCAGAAAGCGCATCGATCGCCGCCAGCGATCGCCGGCCACGTCCGGTGTGCGCATCGAGGCGGATCCGTCCTGCAGGATGACGAGATCGACGCCGGCCGTCCGGATGAGCGAGACGGCTGCCGTCGGGCGCGCGAGGGCGAGCGTCGTGAACGCGGTGGCCAGGATCACGCAGAGCCAGAACGCGAGACCTCCGAAAATCGGAAAGCGCTCCCGCACCGGCAGCCGGCGGTGCTGCCGGAACCGCCGCGCGTCACGCCGCCGCCGGGACAGCTGCCACCCCCAGACCACGAGCAACGCGGCCGGCAGGATCAGCAGCCACAAGTACAGCGGCTCCGCGAAGCGAACCGAATTCAGGTCGATGCCCGTCAGCATCTCTCAGCTATCGGCTATCAGCTCTCGGCTTTCAATCAGGAGCTTTCTGCTATCCCTTCTTTATCTTCGTCCCGCCCTTCCCCGCGTCTGGCGCATCGTTGCGTTCCTCGCCACGCTTGGGGATGACGATCTTGAACTGATTCATATTCACCGCCGGGGGTGGGCCACCCGGTTTGCCGTGAAGCGTGGGACCGGCCGGCAAGTCACTGTCTTCGGCCGGCGGCTGAGCCTTCGCGGCGGCTTTCGGTGCCGCGCCCGCTCGGGGTCTGGCGAGCGTGTCGCGCGCGCGCACCGCGAGCTCGTAGTTGTACGCCGCATCCACCTGGCCGCCGCTGTTTCGCAGTACGTCCGCGTAGGTCTTCACCACGGCGTCGAGACGCCGCACGGCGTCCAGGCGATCCGCCGCCTGCTGGCCCGTGCGGAACGCGGCATTCGCCGACACCAACTGCAGCGCTGGATTGGTCTCGGTCAGCGAGCCGGCGGCATCGCGCTGAGGCGCGAGCGACGCGTAGTCCGTTCGCCAGTACTGGGCTTCCGCGCGAAGGTCGCGCATGTCGACTTCCGATTGGGGTCCGACCACCGGCAGCCGGCGCTCGAGGCCAAGCGTCTGTTCCACCTCGTCACTCGCGGCCGAGGCTTCGCGGTACTGCAGTGTGGCCAGGCGCTTGTGCGCGTCGGCGAGACGGGTTTCGGTTTGGCCGGCCAGCCAGAAACCGGTGCCGGCAAGGGCGAGGACGATCGCGACGACCAGCGGAGCGACGACAGACTTCATGAGCGTCTCCTAGGGGAACTTCCGGAAATAGGGCACCGTGAGCTGGAGCACCAGCGCGATGCTCCAGAATGCCATGGCCATGAACGCGTACGGCGCGAACTTCGGCCGCTGCGTGCTGTAGCGCTTGATGTCGACACGGCCGGCCGAGCGCGAGTCGATATCCTTGATCGCGTTCAGAACGGCCGCTTCGTCGCCGGCGGGATAGAACTTGCCGCCGGTGCCTTCCACCGCCGGCTTCCAGATGTCGTCCGGCAGCACGGCGCCCAGGCCCTTGTTGTAGCTCGTTCGAATCATGTACACCGGGATCTTCGCCGCCACGGCGCCGGAGACGATCTCGTTGACGCTCTTTCCATGCAGCATCACCTGCGTATCCTGGCCGTCGCTGAGAATCAACAGCAGATTGCCGGCGGCGTCCAGAAAATCGAAGGCCTTGAACAAGCCGGTGCCCTGCTCGATCGCCGCGGCGATCGTGGTCCCCTGATCCGGGAACTTCATGAACTCCGTCCAGTCACCGATGAGCGACAGGCTGAGCAGGATGTTGTCGTAATCCGTCGTGAACGGCGTGACGACGTACGCTTCGTCGCCGAACTCAACGAGGCCGATGAGGTCATGGTACTTGCCGCTCATCCGCTGCCGGATGAATGTTTCGGCGGCCGCCACCGTGGTGAAGAACGTCGCCTCGTTCGGCGCCTTCGCGTTGAGATGGGCGGCCGGGAAGCGCGCCATCATGCTCGACGAGGCGTCGATCATCAGCGCGATGCGGCGGCCCGGGTACGAGACGTCCTCCTTCGTCAGCGACGAATACGGATCGGCCAGCGCGAGCGTGAAAAAAGGAAGCCCGACGAGAAACAGCAGCAGCGCGCCGTGTCGCACAATCGCCGTCCAGTTGCGCCCGCTCCAGTCGAGGACGGCCGGGAGGGCGACCTGCGTGCGCCCGGCCTTCTTGCGCGTGAGCGCGCGCCCCACCAGGATCGTGAAGCACAGGCCGATGAGCGCGACGATGGCGAGGATCGCCGTGGAGCGATGGGTGAACAACAGCGTGGCGGCGCGCGTGTTGCGCCACTCGATCACCATGTCGCGCAGCGCCGTGGGGACCTGTGTCAGCGGGACCACGCGCGCGTGTCTCCCTGCTGCTGCACCCGTCGGGCCGCGAGCCGCTTCATCACCCAGGTCTGGTCCAGCCTCGCCCGCTTCAGGACCTGGCTGCCGGTCTCGAGCGCCTCGTCGAGTGCGCTGTCGTCCAGCTTGCCATTGCGTCCGTATTGGGCCGCCGTCAGCGCCGCCAGCGCCTGCTCCAGCGATTCGTAGAGCTCCGATCCGGCGAATCCTCTCGTGCCCGCTCGTCGGATTCGTTCGCGACCGACAGACTGAGGCGTGATGGCACCGGATACTGCGACACGGCGCGCTCGCGGCCACCCGGTCCGTACGATCAACCGTCCCGCCTCCTCAGGCGCCTGACTGCCGTCTGACGGCTGACTGGCCACTGACGACTGCACGGCCGCCGGCATCAAGCTGGCGCGGCGGCCGACGGCGTAGGCGCCCGCGACCCGAAGCGCGGCGAGCGCACGACCGGCCAGATCCGCCGTCCACCCGCCGTCCTCGCGCTGACGTCGGACCGCCGCGAGCTCGCGTCCGGCCGCGCGGAGGGCTGCGGCATCCGAAATCAGGCGACTGCTCACCTCGGCGGGCTTTCGATAGCGCGCCACGAGACGTACGACCGCCAGCAGGGTGAGGAGCGCCGCCACGGCGAACAACACGCCGCCGATGACCGTCAGCAGATTGGCGCGAAACCCGCGTTGGTCGATGTCCTGGAACGTCACCGACGGCGTGTCGCGGATGTCGGTGGCGTCGGCCGGTACGAGCGACAGCACGCGGAGCGACAGCGGCGGCAGGATGTAGGACTGGTCGCGTCCCTGCAGCGCCGTCTTCTGTCCGACGCTGCTCTGCACGTGGTAGCTCAGCTTCGTCTCGGGCAGCGAGACGTCCTTGCCGAACTGGTTCTCCGCAATCAGTCGCGCGCGGTATTCGTACTGAAAGAATCGCCGGTCGTCACGCCTGAGGTCGACGCCGTGCGATCCCCCGAGCACCTCGAACGGCGCGAACTGGACGACCGACGGCTCGAGCCGCGACTGGTCGACCACGACCGTGGCCGCCTCCGTTTCGAGCACGGCACAGGTGAGGACGATCGAGAACTGCTCGCCGATCCGAATGGCGCCGGCGCTCGTTCTCCACCAGCACTGCAGGGGATCGGCGGACTGGGTCGCCTGCGCGGACGCGAGCGAGCTCGCCAGGCCGGTTAGTACCAGCGTAAACAACGACCTTCGCACCATTCGCATCACCTTGTTAGCCACGAAATCACGAAGCCACGAAGCTTCCGTTCGCGATCTCAATATGATCTTCTCCGTGTTTTCGTGGCTGATCTCTATGCTGCCTTCCGAAGTCTTCGCTCGGCAATGAACTCGCTCAGTGCGATCGCGGTCTGCTGCTCGTCCACGCCGATCCGGAGGACGTCGAGGCTGGCGTCCTTGGCCATTCGCGACACCTCGTCCTGCCAGCGCCGGGTCTTTGACGACATCGCGCTGAGCTGGCCGCGCGACATCACGCGCGCGCGTCCGGTTTCGACGTCGAAGGCTTCGATCCACCCGGCCGAAATCGTCGGCAGCTCGAACGCGAACGCGCTGTCGATGAGGACGATGAACACGTCGTGCGCCGAGTTGAGCAGCGCCAACTCATGCAGCACCGGCGCGGCATCGTCGAACAGAAAATCCGAAATGACCGGTACCATCGACGTCTTCCGCATGAAACCGGCGAGCGTCATGCTGAGCGTATCGGCGCGCTTGAGCGGCTGCACGCCCTGATGGAACTGATACGCGTCGAGGCAGTGAATCACCTGGTTCTTGCCGATGCGCGGCCGCACGGCGCCGAGGTTCTCGAATTTCGCGTCGAAGGTGATCAAGCCGAACATGTCCTGGAAGAACACGGCCGACATGCCGATCGTGCCAATGGCCCGCGCAATCGCGGCGGCAATCGGGACGCCGTCGATGCCGCAGCGGGTGGAGAGCGACCCGTCCGCCACGGCGATCACCGTCGCCGTGCTCCGTTGCTCGTAGTCGCGCACCACGATCGGGCTGAAGTTCGTCAGCGTCGACTGCGGCCAGTCGATCTGCGACATACGATCGCCGGCCTCCCAGTCGCGGAGGCCGACGTAGTCGAATCCCGTCCCGTGGAACACGCTCCGGTGCTCGCCGATGGTGAACTCGCGCATCCGGCGCATGATCAGGAGCTCGATTTCGGTGAGCTCCGACAGGTTCACGAACGGCTCGACGTCGGTCTCTCGAGTTCTCACGGCCGACGCCCCTGTGTCAGCCACGAAAACGCGAAATCACGAAACCGAAGGATGCTTTTTCGTGTTTTCGTGCCTTCGTGGCGATTTCCCGTCATGGGATCGCTACCCTCTCCACGATGTCGTCGATCACTTTGTCGGTCGTGAGGCCGTGGCTGGCTGCGTGCGGTCCGAGCCAGATGCGGTGGCTGAGGATGTACGGCGCGAGATCCTGTATGTCCTCCGGGTACACCTCGGTGCGCTTGCGGACGAGGAGCGCCCAGACCTTGGCGAGGCGACCCCAGCAGATGATGGCGCGGGGCGACGCGCCCAGGTCGACGCCGTGCTCGACGAGGTCCGACGGCGATCGCACGTGCCAGTCGGTCTCCGGATTGTAGGGCCGTGTCGCCGCGACGAGTCGCTGGATGTACACGCCGAGCCGGTCGTGCAGAAAGACCTGCTCGTTGATCGCACCGCGCAGCGCGATGATCCGCTCCTTGGTCATCAGCGCGTTCAGGCGCACTTTCTTGAAGTCGAAGTTGACCAGCTTCGCCTCCTCGAGCGGCGGGAGGTAGCCGATGTTGACCATGATAGCGAAGCGATCGGTCGCCGCTTCCGACAGCGGGAACGTGCCCTGACCGAGCTCGACCGGGTTCATCGTGGCGATCGCGAAGCTGAAAGCCGGGAGCTCGTAGGTGTTCTTGCCGACCGTCACCGTCCGATCCTGCAGCGCTTCGAGAAACGCGCTCTGCGACTTGAGCGGAATCCGGTTGATCTCGTCGAGGAGGATCACTTCCGCTTCGACGAGCGGACCGAACTCGGTCACCATGTCGCCGGTCGCGGGATTGATCATCTGGAAGCCGACCACCTCGGTCGGCTGCAGGTCCGCGCGGCCCTGGATGCGCGCGAACTTCGCGTTGCTGATCGCGGCGAGGATGACGCCGAAGAACGTCTTCCCGACGCCCGGCACACCGCGCAGGAGCAGGTTGCCGGCGTTGACCTGCCGCTGTTCCTTCTTGTCGTACGACGTCGGGATTTCCGACATGAGAACGACGTTGGCGAGGGCCTTGGCCGTGTCGTAGCCGACGAGCGCTTTTCCGCCTTCGGCGACGATCGACTCGTGAAAGCTGATGGCTTGTTCGAGGTCTGGATGCACTGGGGGTGACATCTTACTTGATAGAATGCCGTCGATGAACAAGGTCCTCGCGAGCGCCGAGGAGGCCGTCGCGCTCATTCCCCACGGAGCGACAATCATGATGGGCGGCTTCGGGCTGTGCGGCATTCCCGAAAACCTCATCGCGGCGCTCCGTCAGCGGGCGACGAAGGACCTCACGATCATCAGCAACAACGCCGGCGTGGACGATTTTGGGATCGGTGTGTTGCTCAGGAACCGGCAGGTCCGCAAGATGATTTCCACCTACGTCGGCGAAAACAGGGAATTCGAGCGGCAGTTTCTGAGCGGCGAGCTGGAGGTGGAGCTGGTCCCGCAGGGGACCTTCTCGGAGCGGATTCGCGCCGGCGGCGCCGGCATTGGCGGTTTCTTTACGCCGACCGCTTATGGGACGCTGGTCGCCGAAGGCAAGGAAACCAGGACGATCGGCGGCCGGCCGTTCGTCCTCGAGATGCCGCTGCACGCGGATTTCGCCTTCGTCAAGGCCTGGAGGGGCGATCGCGTCGGCAATCTTTTGTATCGGCGCACCGCACGCAACTTCAACCCGGTGATGGCGACCGCCGCGGACGTGACGATCGCCGAGGTCGAGCATCTGGTCGAGCCCGGCGAGATCGACCCGGATCATGTCGTGACCCCGGGGATCTTCGTGAAGCACATCCTGCAGGGGGAGCGGTACGAGAAACGAATTGAGAAACGGACCGTTCGATGATCAGCCACGAAAGCACGAAAGCACGAAATCTGGAATGGTCCTGTTGTTTCGTGTTTTCGTGTTTTCGTGGCAATTCGAGGCGCCACGAACATGGTTGACGCTCGGGCGCGCATCGTCACGCGTGTTGCCCGAGAGCTCAAGGACGGCGACTACGTGAACCTCGGGATCGGCATGCCGACGCTCGTGGCGAACTGCATTCCGGCCGGTGTGCACATCACCCTCCATTCCGAAAACGGCCTTCTCGGCATCGGTCCCTATCCAACAGAGGACGAGGTCGATCCGGATCTGATCAATGCCGGGAAGGAAACCGTGACCGAGACGGCCGGGTGCTCCTATTTCAGCAGCGCCGACTCGTTCGCGATGGTTCGAGGGGGACACATCGACCTGACCGTGCTCGGCGCGCTGCAGGTGGACCAGCAGGGCAATCTGGCGAACTGGATGATTCCCGGCAAGATGGTGAAAGGCATGGGCGGTGCCATGGACCTCGTCGCCGGCGCAAAGAGGGTCATCGTCGCCATGGAGCACACGACGAAGGACGGCGGCCACAAAATCCTGAAGCAGTGCACGCTGCCGCTGACCGGCCTGAAGGTCGTCCACATGATCGTCACCGAGCTTGCGGTCATCGACGTCACCGACCGTGGGCTCGTGCTCAAGGAGATCGCGTCCGACACCACCGTCGAAAACGTGCGCAAAGCCACGGGCGCGGACCTCATCGTCGAATCGACACCGGCCGTCTTTTGACACTGCCGCTTCACGTAGCGCAGCCCTTCAGGGCTGCTTCGCGCGGCGGTGGGCAGGCCTGAAGGCCTGCGCTACGAGTACGACGTCATGCGTCTTCGAGAGAAAGTCGCGATCGTGACCGGCGGAGGTTCCGGCTTTGGCGCCGCGATCTGCCGCCGCTTCGTCGAAGAGGGCGCGAAGGTCGTGCTCGTCGACTGCCGCCCCGGCGACGGCGGCGCCGTCGCGCGGGACCTTGGCGCGGTCTTCGTGGAGGCGGACGTCGCCTCCGACGCTGACTCGCGCCGAATGGTCACGACTGCGGTGGAGCGCTTTGGCCGGCTCGACATCCTCGTCAACAACGCCGGCGCGCCTCAGGCGCCGACGCCGGTCACCGACACCGACGAGCACGATTTCGATCGCCTCATGGCGGTCAACGCGAAAGCGATCTTCCTCGCCGCACGACACGCCATACCAATGATGCGCAGACAGGGGGGCGGCGTGATTCTGAACACGGTGTCGGTTGCCGCCATCCGTCCGCGGCCGACCCTCGCCGCCTATAACGCGAGCAAGGGCGCCGCGCTGGTTCTGAGCAAGTCGCTCGCGATCGAGCTGGCGCTCCACAACATCCGCGTGAATGCGGTTTGTCCGGGTCCGGGCGACACGCCGATGCTTGCGACGTTTGTCGGCGGCGATTCGGACGCGCATCGCGCAGCGTTTCTCCAGTCGATCCCGCTCGGCCGTCTGTGCGCGCCGTCGGACATCGCCGGCACGATGGTGTTTCTGTCCTCTGACGAGGCCAGCTTCATCACCGGGGCCGTCATCGAGGTCGATGGCGGACGGTGCATTTGAGATCAAGGTTCTAGAGTTCTAGAGTTCTAGAGTTCTAAGGTTCACGGTCCCGGACCTCAGAACCTGAGCACCTTAGAGCCCTAGGACCTTAGAACCCTAGAACCCTAGAACCTTAGAACCTTAGAACTATGAACACCTATCAGAACTACAACGCCGGCCTGGACGTCGCCGCGGGTGACGGCCGCACGTTCACCGCCTTCAACCCGACGACCGGCGATCAGTGGGGGACATTTGCGCTGGCGGGCCCTTCGGAAGTGGACCAGGCAGTGCGCGCGGCCTCGGCCGCGTTTCGTGACGGCCCGTGGGCGGCGCTTTCGCCGACCCGTCGCGGGCGCCTGCTGATGAAGTGGGGCGAGGTCATCGCCGAGCACGCCGATCGCATCGCCGCCATCGAGACCGAGCAGAACGGCAAGCTTTTCGCCGAAATGCGGGCGCAGGCGCGCATCGCGCAGGACTGGCTCTACTACTTCGGCGGCCTGGCGGACAAAATCGAGGGGACCGTCATCCCCCTCGATCGCCAGAGCATCTTCAATTACACGCTCCGCGAGCCGCTCGGCGTCGTCGCGGTGATCACGCCCTGGAACTCGCCGACGTTCATCGCGATCATGTCGCTCGCCCCGGCGCTCGCCGCAGGCAACACGATTGTCCTGAAGCCGTCCGAAATCACATCGGGCTCGGCAATCGAGCTCGCGCGGCTGGCGGAGGCCGCCGGGATCCCACCTGGCGTCATCAACGTGGTCACGGGTTTCCGCGAGACGGGCGAGGCGCTCATCGATCATCCGCTCGTTGCGAAAGTCTCGTTCACCGGCAGTGTCAGCGCCGGACGCGCCATCGCCGCGCGCGCGGGCCAGCGGCTGGTCAGCTGCATGCTCGAACTCGGCGGCAAGAGCCCGAACATCGTGTTCGACGATGCGAACCTCGATCAGGCGGAAGCGGGCGTGCTGGCGGGTATCTTCGCGGCGGCGGGGCAGACGTGCGTCGCCGGGTCACGCGCGTACATCCACGCGAGGATCTACGACGCTTTTGTCGAACGTCTGGTCCGGCGGACGAAACAGATCACGCTGGGCGATCCGTTGAAGCTGACCACGCAGATGGGCCCGGTCGCCACGAAGATGCAGCTCGAAAAAGACGAGTCAATGGTGCAGCGCGCCGTGAGCGAGGGCGCGGCCCTGCTCTGCGGCGGCCACCGCCCCCAACTGGCCGAGTTCCCGAACGGCTACTTCTACGAGCCGACGATCGTGCACCAGGCCGCGAAAGACAGCTTTCTGATGCGCAACGAAGTCTTCGGCCCCGTCCTCGCGGTCACCCCGTTCACGGACGACGACGAAGCGCTTGTGCTCGCGAACGACACCGAGTTCGGTCTGGCGGCCGGCCTCTGGACCCACGACGTTCGACGCGTGCATAAGATGGCGAGGAAGCTCGAGGCGGGCACCGTCTGGGTCAACACCTATCGCGCGTTGACGTTCAACTCACCGTTCGGCGGGTATAAGGCCAGCGGCATCGGGCGGCAGAATGGGATCGAAGCCGTCTATCAGTATCTGCAAACCAAGAGCGTCTGGTGCGAGCTCGGCGACGAGATTCAGGATCCGTTCGTCATGAAGGTGTGATGACGCGCTGCTAGGCCGGACGCGCTCCGCTCACTCGACGTGGTCTTGACTCGAGGGGCACCTACACGCTATCAGGCACTCGAGTTGCCGATCCGCGGCGGGGCCGGTCGAACCATCCAGTCGATCGAATTCAACCCCCAGTCCCGCCGCGGAGCGGCAAGTCGAGTGCCCATCGTCATCACGCGGACGAGTCCGGCTGAGCCGGACACCACGTGCGCCTGGCACCGACGCACCTAGCACCGCGGAGTTCAGTGCGCTCCGAGCGCTTTCGCCAGATGCGGCTTCGCGAATGCCCAATGGAGTGTGCCGTAGTACTGACTGGGGCGGTCGGAGATGCCATTTTCGTAGCTGTCAGCATCCTTCGTGTCGTGCAGGTTGACCCCGACAAGGATCTGATGCGCGAACTCGTGCGCGGCGGTGCGTCCGATGCCTTTGCCAATCGCTTCGATGATTCGGGCGCGAGTCGCATCACGCGGCGCATTGCCGACCGCCTGACTCCCCAGCGTTCGAAAACTGACCTCCCCGATGCCGCCGCCCAGTGGCAGGCGCCTCGAGGTACCAGCCACGGGCAGGGCACGGGCCGGGATGTCCTGGACGACGCGCAAGCGATAGAAGGCCGATGACTGCGGCGTGAACCGAATCCGCAGGCCGGCGTAGGCCGCCTCGAGCTCGGCTCGCGCGACTGACTCGATTTGTGATTGTTCTTCGGGGCGAACCGGACCGCCAATTCGTTCGACGTCGCCCACCGGCAAGTCGAACGTGACGCGATCGAACCAGAATCCCGCCTCGACCTCGTGTTGTTTCGCGCAGCACGGCAGGCCGAGTGCTACGACCACAGCCGCTATGCCTGCACACCGCATCGAGACGCTGTCGGATTACGGCGCGGCTGGCTTGGAGCTCGAGCGGACGACGTTCAGTGAGAGGCGGAGTGGGCCGACGGCGGCCGTGGACGGCGCTGGCGGTCCACCGAATGCGGCGGAGAGCATGTCGGGCTCGTCGAGCTTCGCGGTGACCTCGATGCGCGTGCCGCGGGGAAGCGACAGCGCCTGCTCGAACCAGTAGCGCCGCGACCAATCGGCTCGAGTAGCCAGTCGAATGAGCGGGGCGCGGGTCCCGTCGGGCCGGATCGCGATCATCTGCAGCGAGATGTTCGATGGCACCTCGTCCGGGCTCACGGCGACAGCCTGCACATCCTCGTTGAGCGTTCGGCTGAACGCGATGTCCTTCGTCGCGTTTGCGGGCGGCCCGGGCGCCGCGAGCGCAAGCGTGAGCAGTTCCCGGGCTTCCGAGTCCTTGGCGAAATACACACCGATCCTGCTGCGGTCGGTGAGCGGCTTGCCCTCGAACTGCCACGTTTTCTTATAGTGGATGCGGACGACGATTTGCGAGCCCACGGGGACGCGGAACGCGGTGCCGGCTGCCGCCTCCGGATCCTGGCCTGGCAGCCAATGGGCGAGCACATGTTCCGGTGACGGCGCTGCCGTGGCTGCTGCAGCGGCGTTGTCCGAGACTCGGTTCAGCGAGATGGTGGCGCTCCGCACGATCGACGGCGTGCCCGGCAGCAGATCGACGGCGCGAACCCAGCGCGGGGCATTGGTCATCATCGGAACGACGAACTCGTGCCAGTCTTCCATCTTGTCGGCTGCGAGGGTGAATTCAGACGGGAGCGGCAGCGTGACGTCGGGTGCGCCCATCGACCAATCGTTCTTGAGGGCGATTGCCGGCAGCTTCTGATCGAGCTGGCCGCGCGGGTTCCCGCCCGTCGCCCACGTCAGGATGATGTCCAGCTCGCGCGGCGACAGCGTGTGCGCCGTCTTGAACGCGCCGAAGCCCTCCTCGGCATTCCATGGGGGCATGTGGTTGGCGACCAGCTCGGCGCGGATCGACTCGGCCCAAGGAAACGCCTCGTCGTAGGTCATCAGCGACATCG
>Ga0114129_10004494_pt1 | contig 19680 bp, 13 predicted proteins | sample RhiMetdeltSRZDD1_FD_80071 | JGI IMG/M metagenome (GOLD analysis project Ga0114129, IMG submission 80071) | Populus rhizosphere microbial communities from Tennessee, USA - Rhizosphere MetaG P. deltoides SRZDD1 (version 2) (version 2) | ecosystem: Host-associated > Plants > Roots > Rhizosphere >...
CATCCCGCTCGGTGACAAAGGCCAGGGTTTGCGCGCCGAGATAACCGGCAGGCGAGTAGTCATTGGCCAGATGGTTGGTCAGGTTCGTCAATCCCATTCCATCCGCTCGTACTCGATAGATTTCCTGATTGCCGTCCCGAGTACTGGTAAAGGCGAGCCAATCCTCGGAGCCGAATATCCCATTGATCGTAAACCAGGTGGCCGCGAAATCGTTCGCCGGGTTGTTGGTCAGGTTACGGACCTGCGTGCCGTCACGGCTCATTACGTAGATCTCCTGGTTCCCATCCCGGTTGGTGGTGAACGCGATCCAGTTCCCATCGGAGGACCAGGCTGGCTGCTGATCATCTGCCGCGTTGTGGGTGAGGTTCAAAGGCAATCGGCCATCCACGCCGCCGAGATAGATTTCATTGTTACCATCCTGATTCGTAACGTACGCCACCTGCACCGAATCAGGAGCCAGGGCCGGTTGCACATCCTGTGCGCTGTTATTCGTCAGGCGTGCCTGAGATTGATTGGCTAGATTCAGAGCGTAAATTTCAGAGTTGCCATCCCGGTTCGTCCCAAAGACCATCACGCCCTGCAGGCTGGGCGGTGCTGGCGTGAGTGTGGCAAGCGGCGGATTCGTGGGTGGAACCGGTGAGCTGGTTGGTACCAGAGTCAGGGTCGGGATGATGGCAGTGGGTGGAACGGGCGTCTGGGTCGGTGCACCCGCGATGGCGCTGGCAGTCAGCGCGGGGTTGGTCGCGTTACACGGGTCACGGTCATTGCTATCGATGATCCCATCCGAATCGGAATCAGGTGTGAGAGGCCTCGGGCAGGTCTGATTTTCCTGACCATCCAACAGTCCATCTCGATCACTGTCCTGCTGGTGAGGATCCGTACCCAGGCTGATTTCCGTGCCATCGCCGAGACCATCCTGATCGGTATCGCCTACCTTTGGGTCGGTCTTGGCTTCGATCTCGTCACCATCGTTGAGCAAATCGGTGTCCATATCTGGGTTGCGAGGGTCGGTGGTGTATTGCTGTACTTCCGCGCCATCCAGTAAACCATCCGCGTCAGTATCCGGGACCAGGGGATTGGTCTGATAGACTTTCACTTCCTCTCCGTCCAATAGGGCATCCGCATCGGTATCTGCCATGAGAGCATTCGTACCAAGTTGACCCTCTTCCGTGTCTGTCAAACCATCGCCATCGGCATCCTGCCCGCCAGCCAGCGCGGCCTGGGTCTGGTTGTAGGCGGCCGTTTGGGTGGCGCGTGCAGCCGTTGGAAAATTCCTAAAGGAGAAGAGCAACATCAGGCAGAGAAGCAGTGCTCCCGTCGTCATGGCAGCCGGAAACCAGACGGGCATCCAGGCGCCTTCACTGAGGCGTGCGGAGAGATCCTGCACACTCTGCTCCGAAGAGGCAATCCGGACGGTGAAGGGATAGATTTGCTCGCCGCCAACAAGTGGGCGCGACCGGAGACGGGCGCGGAACGGATAGACACCCCTCTCCCCGGCTGCTACCTGGAACCGTTCATCGGGAGGAATCTCCACATAGGCAGTTTCCACCTGCTCCGCGCCGGGTTCAGACCCCTGTTTCCGAACCTGGACTGCCTTTTCGAACATCAGTACGCTGCCCTGGCTATGAAAACTGAAGCTAAAGGTATCAACTGTATTTCCTTCGTTATTTATCGTTACTTGCCCGAACTGATCCGGCACGAGAGATGTGGGCTCCAGAGTGGCCGAGAACTGTGAGAAGGCGGAGATGGTTAGCGTGCAGCTCACCTCCGTTTTTTGACCGGGCAGCGACTGGCTGATGAACTCAATCAAAAAAGGCATTCGTCCGGCCACGGCCTGAGGGGCACGTGGCATGTGAACGGTGACGATTATCTCTTTGCTTTCGGACGGCTCCAGGATGGTAAGGGCTGAATTCGTCGATATCCAATTGGCAGGAATGCCTGTAATATGCAGGCGGAAGTTATCGGCTTGCGAACCGCGATTTTGCAGGAGGATGGGAATATGAATTGTCGAACCCGGAAAGACGGAAAAATGGGTCGCACCGAGCATTACGCCGATTCGTCCACGTGAGTCGTAGGCGGCGACCGTCAGGAGGCTGCGCACACTGACCGATTGATGGGAATCATTCTGGCTGGTGGCCTGAATGGTCAGGGGATACTGGCCGACCAGACCTTCCGGGACAGCCGGTGGCCGGACGGTCACCGTGACTTGCCTGCCCTGCCCGGGCTGCAAATGGACCACGGGTATGTCGATCAGGAGCCAGCTAGCTGGCGCCCCCGTGACCGAAATATTGACATCCTCATGATTCGGACCTTCATTAATTACCCCAACATGAATCTCGACTTCATTTCCCGGTGCAACGCTGACTTCTTCTTCTTTGACGGCTACTCTGAGGTGACTTTCGTCCCTGGTCTGATCAGGCTGAGTGTTCATAATGGAAGTTCCTTAACTCCGCTCAAATCCGATTCGACTCTCGATGCGGGAGATTTTCGTGTAGATTTTTATGGTCCAGGCGGTGAGCCCTCTACCTTTGCCTTACTCTCAGACATATGACACTTTTGCATACGAGACAATTAGGGATTTCCATAGGAGGGGTAGGCATTTCCCCAATGTCACTTTACGCATATCGGCCAGTTTCCTTTCTATGAGGAAGCCTGGGTGGTGGTCAATCAGGCTTTCTACAGCGGATTTGTGATGGGTAATCTCTGGAAATAATTCGACGGATAGGAAACTAAATCGGATGAGAGAATCAAGTGAGATGAAGAGTACCCAATAGAGGCATTGACAAATCGGGTATAGCCGCTATAATCACGGCAATTAAAAGCTGATGGTAACTGTTTTAATGTTCTGCGTGTGTATGGCCTGTATGTGTATGTGTTGTATGACAACACAGAGAGCTGTTCAACACGCCATCCTCAACCATAACTAAACGTATAGATTGACAGGCGAAGACCGGTGAACAGTTCTCCCAAGTGGAGACGGGTCACCGGTAATTTTTTTGCAAAAGTCCGGGATACCCCCGGGCTTTTTTTGTTATCAATTCACTAAGAGGTAACCCAATGAAAGCTAGCAATAGTTTGTGGCGTGAGCAACCCATTGAAAGTCCGTTCCCTGAACTTATACGTGAAATTGAAATTTATGAGACCGAGATCGAACTGCGCAAACAAGGCAAACTGGATGAGAAGTTATTTGCTGAAACGCGTTTGCGACGCGGTGCGTACGGTCAACGCTATGACAACGGTCAGCGCTGGGATGGAAAGGAGACTCAAACTCTACCGTTCCCATCCAGCCAGACAGAATTGACCAAGGGTGCCAATACGGTTTGGGATGCGCCCGGCATGCAGCGCATCAAAGTTCCGTTTGGTGGCATGAACCCTGAACAATTAGAAGTCATGGCGGAGCTCGCGGAAGAATATTCCGATGGCATCGCGCACGTCACCACACGCCAGGATTTTCAATTGCACTTCGTCCACGTGGACGATACGCCCGCTCTCATGCGCCGCCTGGCTGCGGTTGGAATTACCACGCGTGAAGCGTGTGGTAATTCTGTGCGCAATGTAACGGCTTGTCCGCTTTCAGGCGTGTGTCACACGGAGTCGTTTGACGTCACGCCCTATGCAAAAGGTCTCGCGTATTTCCTGCTGGGTCACCCGGATGTGCAGGATTTTGGTCGCAAGTTCAAGGTCGCGTTCTCCGGCTGTAAGGACGAGGCCTGCGGGCTGGTGAACATGCATGATATGGGCGTGGTGGCCGTCAAGAAAACGGTGGATGGCGTGGAGAAGCGCGGCTTCGAGTTGTACGTCGGTGGTGGTCTTGGAACGGTTCCGCATCAAGCTAAGTTGTTCGATGCGTTCCTGCCTGAAGAGGAATTATTGCCAACCGCTCAGGCCATTTCCCGTGTGTTTGCCCGTCTCGGCGAGAAGAAGAATCGCAACCGGGCCCGTATCAAGTTTTTGGTCGCGCAACTGGGTATCGAAGAATTCAAACGCCTTGTCCTGGAGGAACGCGCTACATTGGAAAATGATCCGCGCTGGACAGCGTATCTTTCCGAGATTCACGAATTGGATGAAAAACCGCTTCGCCCTCCCTTCGGTCGCCAGCCGTTGGCTGATACGTTGCAAACCGAATCTTTCCACCGCTGGTACAAAACTAACCTCTTCCATCAGAAACAAGAGGGATATACGACTGCGACAGTCACCTTGCCATTAGGCGACATCACTGCTGATCAGCTGCGTGCGCTGGCAGATATTTCCCGCCGCTTCACCAATGGTACGGTTCGCACAACGGTGGATCAGAACATTGTCCTGCGCTGGATCAGTGAAGCAAACCTGCCCGAAGTGCACGCCGCGCTCGAATCCATTGGACTCGGTCAACCCGGCGCGGGCACGATCGTTGACATTACCTCCTGCCCCGGCACGGACACTTGCAAGTTGGGCATCTCTGCCTCCCGCGGGTTGGCGGGTGAGTTACGTCAGAGACTTGCCGAGAAGAGTCATACGTTAGATGAAGCAGTACAGAACTTGCATATCAAAGTCAGCGGCTGCTTCAATTCCTGCGGTCAGCATCACGTCGCAGACCTTGGTTTCTATGGTGTGAGCCGCCATGCCGGGAACTACACTGTGCCACACTTCCAGGTTGTGTTGGGCGGCGAATGGACTCATAACGGTGGGTCGTATGGGTTGGCGGTCGGAGCGGTTCCAGCCAAGAGAATTCCTCAGGTGGTGGAGCGACTCACAGGTCGGTATGTGGCGGAGCGCGCGAAGAACGAATCGTTCAAGTCGTTTGTTCAACGTATTGGCAAAATCCAGATCAAAACGATGATGGACGATTTGACAAAGATCCCATCGCATGAAGAAGACGCGACGCTATTTACGGATTGGGGCGACAGCCGCGAGTTCACGATTGGCGATATCGGCGTGGGTGAGTGCGCCGGAGAAGTCGTCTCGCATGCGGAGTTTGGTCTGGCGGCGGCAGAACGACAGGTCTTTGAGGCGCAGGTTTTGCTGGATGAGAACCAATATCAGAAAGCGGGCGAGACGGCGTACACCTCCATGTATCAAGCGGCCTTGACGCTTGTGGAGGAACAGTTCTTCAACGTCGCAAAAGATCACGATCGCGTGGCCGAGGAATTCCGTACGCGCTTCTATGACACGAAGCTTTTCTGGGATGAATATGCGGGCGGAAAGTTTGGGCACTATTATTTGCGTGCGTATGAAAAGCGCAACGAAGCCTACACACCCGATGAAGCGCATCGCCGCGTGGAAGAGGCGCAGCTGGTGATCGAAGCCGCGCACAGTTGCTATCGCAAATTGCTCGCGTCGAAATCAACCATCAAAACGATCGGTATCTAGAGGAGCCGAGTCATGAATATTCAACACATCAATATCAAGTTCTATCTCGAAAACCCCGAGAGGGTCAATCTGGCAGAGTACGCATCGGTGTTCAATACCTGGATTCAAAAACAGCGCTTGGAAGAATTGCTGATCGATGTGGCTGATTATCTGCACGTCCACAACGGACCGGGCATCATGTTGATCGGTCATGAAGCCGATTACAGTCTCGACCAGCGGGCGGGGCGGCTCGGTCTACTTTACAACCGCAAGGAACAGATCGAAAGCTCAACGCAGGAAAAACTTGCGCAGGCCGTGCGTGCCACATTAACCGCTGCTCAAATTTTGGAAAAAGAAAATGGCTTGGAGTTCAACGGCTCGGAAGTGCAATTGATCGTGAATGATCGTTTGCTGGTGCCGAATACAGCCGAAACGTTCATCGCGCTTGAATCTGATTTGAAAGCATTTTTCGGCAAACTCTATAGCGGAGCAGAATACGGCCTTTCACACCATAGCGACTCGCGCGAACGCTTCACCGTAAATGTAAAAACTGAGTCGAATTTCGATGTCGATACGCTTCTTAAGAATCTTTCTGTGGAAGAAGCCGCTCATGCCTAGTGCTGGGACGAATGGCATTGTCTACATCGTCGGTGGTGGACCGGGCGATCCTGGCCTGATCACAGTCAAAGGGTTGGACTGCCTGCGTCAGGCGGATGTAGTGCTATATGACCGACTTGCCGCGCCGGAGCTGTTAGATGAGGTCCCATCTGATGCGGAATTGATTGACGTGGGCAAGGAACCCAAACGACACCGCCGCTCGCAAGAGGAGATTAACGACTTGCTGATTGAAAAGGCGCGGACAGGCAAGATAGTTGTGCGACTCAAAGGCGGTGACCCATTCGTCTTCGGACGCGGTGGGGAAGAGTGCCAGGCTTTAGCAGAAGCGGGCATACGTTATGAAGTTGTCCCAGGGGTGAGCAGTGCCATCGCGGTGCCGGCCTACGCAGGGATTCCTGTCACACAGCGCGGTGTAACGACCGCGTTCACCGTGGTTGCCGGGCATATGGCGCCCGTTGGCACGCACGGTACAGATTCCGGTATTGATTGGGATGGCATCTCACGAATTGGAACGATTGTCTTTTTGATGGGCGTTGAACATTTGCCAGAGATCGTTGCAAAGCTCATCGCACATGGTCGTTCGTCGGAGACACCAGCCGTGTTGATTCAAGAAGGGACGACTCCTAATCAGCTGGTCATAACAGGCACACTGGACGATATTGTTGAAAAAGCCCCAGGCATTCGTCCACCAGCCGTTTTCGTGGTTGGCGAGGTTGTCCGATTGCGAGAACAAATTGATTGGTTCGCAAAAAACTTCCAACAGACAGAACTTATATCTTCGCACTAGAGGTATTGTCATGGCTGTAAACAATAGAACATCGCTATTCATTGAAACTGTAGAGTGGACTCCTGAAATTGCAAAAAAATTTGGTGCTGAATTGGAAGGCAGTTCGCCAGAGACCGTCCTGCGCTGGGGCTTTGAGAACTTTGCGCCGAGCATAGTCATGGCGACCGGCTTCGGACCGGAAGGCATTGTGTTGATGCATCTCGTTTCCGAGATTCGCCCCGAAACGATTGTCTTTTACCTGGATACAGACTTGCTTTTTTCCCACACTTATGAATTGCGGGACGAACTTGTGAAACGTCTCGGCGTCCGCTTCGAGCGTGTCCATTCAGGGATTTCACTGCCTGAGCAAGCCCTGCGTCATGGTGAAAAATTGTGGGAGCGGGATCCGGATGCCTGCTGTCTCATTCGCAAGGTGATTCCTCAAAGGCAATTCCTGGCGAACTACAACGCCTGGATTACAGGCATCCGCCGCGACCAGACGGCCTTCCGCGCCAACACCGGTCTTGTCGAATGGGATCATGCCAACAAGATGATCAAGTTGAATCCCCTGGCCGCGTGGACAAGCGATCAGGTCTGGGAACACATCGAGAAACATGACCTGCCCTATAACCCGCTGCACGATTACGGCTATCCCAGCATCGGTTGCTGGACGTGCACCAAAGCTGTCGAACCCGGGCAGAACCCGCGCTCCGGTCGCTGGGCCGGTCAGGCCAAAACAGAATGTGGCATTCATCTGCCTACCATCAAGACGCCATGAACACGTATTATCCGGTTTACATCCAGTTGCGTAACCAGTCTTGTGTGGTAATTGGTGGCGGCAAGATCGCGGAAGGCAAGGTGGAAGGTTTGCTGGCCGTCGAAGCGCGAGTGACCGTTATCTCACCGGAGCTCTCGCCGCGCTTGCAGGAACTCTCTAACCAAAAACAGATCACTTACATTCCGCGTGCCTATCAAGCGGGCGATCTGACTGGCGCCTTCATGGTCATCTGTGCGACGGACCAGGCGGAGATCAACCATCAAGTCTGGCAGGAGGCTTCCGCAAATCGTCAACTGGTCAACGTGGTAGACGATACGCCGCGTTGTAACTTCATCGCCCCGTCGATTCTGCGCAAAGGTGATTTAACCATCGCGATTTCAACCAGCGGCAAAGCGCCGGCGCTGGCGGTCCGTTTGAAGGAGCGCTTTCAGCGTGAAATCGGTCCGGAATACGAGCGTTTTCTCGAACTGGCTGGCGAACTGCGTGAACCATTGGCAAAACATATTCCAGATTTTGAAACTCGCAAAGCGTTATGGTATGAACTTGTAGACTCTGACATCCTCGAGGTTCTTGCTCGTGGAGAGGAAGATTCAGCAAAGGAAATTATTTCACAGGTGGTCGGATTTGAATTCGAGCTTACGTGATGAAAATCATTTTCGCCACTCGACCCTCTGCACTCGCCCGCTGGCAGACTGCCCGCGTGATTCAACTGCTTCAAGCCGAGCATCCCGGGCTTGAGTGTAATGAATACGTCATCACGACAACAGGTGATCGCGTTCTGGACCGTCCGTTGCCTGAGATCGGCGGCAAAGGACTCTTTACCAGCGAGCTCGAAGATGCCTTGCTCTCTGGCAAAGTCGACGCGGCGGTGCATTCATTGAAAGATCTTCCAGTAGAGGATACGCCCGGGATTGTGGTAGCAGCCATCCCTGAGAGAGAAGCGGCGCACGATGTATTGGTCTCTGCAGATGGGTGGACCATATCCAATTTGCCAGAAGGTGCACGCGTTGGCACCTGCAGCACAAGGCGTACGGCACAATTATTGGCGCGTCGCCCTGATCTAACTATTTTGCCTTTACGTGGCAATGTAGATTCCCGGGTGCGAAAAGCCTTGACTGGCGAATATGATGCAATTGTATTGGCGCAAGCTGGTTTGACGCGGCTCGGATTACAGGCCCACATCAGCGAAGTGTTTCCACTGGAAGTCATGTTACCCGCGCCGGGGCAGGGCGCGTTGGCAGTGCAATGTCGTGAGGATGACGCAGAAACGCGTGAACGGCTGGCGGCGATTCATGATCCGTTGACGGCAGCTGCTGTCGGTGCAGAACGAGCTTTCCTCTCCAATCTGGGGGGTGGATGTTCGCTTCCCGTGGCAGCTTTCGCAGAAAAAAATAATGGCACGATCATCCTGACCGGCGCCGTGCTTTCAGCGGATGGAAAACAAGCGATCCGTTTGAGCGCTGTGGATAAAGAACCGCATACGCTGGGTGAACGCCTGGCGGAATTGGTGCTGGAACGCGGTGCAGCAGAATTGTTGGAGGCTAAAGTATGAACCTGAAAAATAAACGTATTCTCATCACGCGAGCGCGGGTACAGGCGGAAGGCTTTGCTCGTGCCTTGAGCGCGGCAGGCGCCCGGCCGATGTACTTCCCGGTGATCGACATCATCCCACCGGAGGATTACGCTCCGCTTGACTTTGCAATTCAAAGTTTGGAGCAATATGACTGGCTGATTTTCACGAGTGTGCATGGTGTGGAGGCTTTCTTCAAACGACTGGAGGCTCTTGGTATCAAAAGCATTCCCCCTGGTTTGCATGTGGCGGCGGTCGGCTCAAGGACGGCGCGCTTTTTGTCTGAACATGGACTCTGGACGGACCGCATCCCGGATGAATATATCGCGGAGGCGTTGTTATCGGGTTTTGGAAAAAATATTTATGGCAAACGCTTTCTATTGCCTCAGTCGAATCTGGCACGCACGGCCCTGGCTAATGAGATTCGTTCCGCCGGTGGTCTCGTAACGGAAGTGATTGCTTATCGCAACCGGCTTAGTGAGCCAGATGCCTCTGAAATCAATGCCCTGCGTTCAGGCGTGGATATTGTCACGTTTACCAGCCCATCCACGGTTCGGAATTTTATGACGGTCCTTGAGCGGCATGGATTTGATGTCTCAAACCTGCCCGGGGACCCGTTATTCGCCTGTATCGGTCCCACGACTCGGCAAGCGGCAGAAGATGCCGGGCTTTCTGGTCTGATCGTTTCCAATGAATACACGACCGCCGGGTTGATCGAAACACTTAATAATTTGATTTACACACCTACATAACGGAATCGGAGTTTTTTATGACATTATTGGAACTGACGCGACAAAACATACTTCGCACCTCAAATAACAACGCAACACTCACGCGTCGTCCTCGCCGTTTGCGCACGAGCCCTGCCCTGCGCGCAATGGTGCGTGAGACTGAGTTGAATGCACGGGACTTTATTTATCCGTTGTTCGTGCGGCATGGCGAAGGGCGGACTGAGATCCGCTCGATGCCCGGAATTTATCAGCTGTCGGTCGACGCGGCGGTACGCGAAGCAGAATCGGCCGCGGAACTGGGAATCCCGGCCGTGCTCTTATTTGGTATCCCCGCAGAGAAAGACCCGATTGGCGTGGAGAATTTTTCGTATGATGGAATCGTCCAACAGGCGACGCGTGCGATCAAACGCGAGTTCCCAGAATTGATCCTTGTGACGGATGCCTGCCTGTGCGAGTATACCGACCACGGACATTGCGGAATACTAAATACCGGCGAGCATTATCATCGCGAACTTCCCGAAGGCTATGTTTTGAACGATGAGACTCTTGAAATCCTTAGCCGGGTGGCGGTATCCCATGCCGAATCTGGTGCAGATATCATTGCCCCTAGTGGCATGCTGGATGGTATGGTAGCGTCCATCCGAAACGCGCTGGATACCAACGGTTATGAACATCTGCCCATCCTGGCTTATTCGGTGAAATATGCATCCGCGTTGTATGGTCCGTTTCGGGAGGCGGCACAGGGCGCACCGAAGTTCGGTGATCGCAAGTCACATCAAATGGACCCCGCCAATGTCCGTGAGGCGTTGCGTGAAGTCGCACTGGATGTTGAGGAAGGTGCAGATATGCTAATGGTGAAGCCAGCCCTGCATTATTTGGATGTCATCCACCGTGTGCGTGAGTCGTTTCCTGAACTGCCTCTGGTTGCCTATAATGTGAGCGGGGAATTTGCCATGATTAAAGCGGCTGCAGCGAATGGCTGGTTGGATGAGCGGAATGTCACGTTGGAAACTCTAACTGCCATCAAACGCGCGGGCGCTGATATGATCATCACGTATCATGCCAGGGAGGCCGCCAACTGGTTGAACACCTGATTTTCTTTCGTGCTCTTTTATTGGGTATCAGGCCTGCACTCGATTCTCGATCGTTAGCGGGCCAACTTGAATCAAAACCATATCATTCGGTTGTAAGGTAAAGTCAGTACCGGGCACAAGACACGTCCCCGTCATTAAAAATACGCCCTGGGGGAAATCCAATTCGCGCGTGAGAAATTGAACGAGTTCGGGCAAGCTCCGCTTCATGGTGGATGTATTCGCTTCCCCATCAAAAATCACTTCATTTGTGCGGCATACTTGCAATCGTATCGGAATATCTTTAATTGCCTCCGGCTCGCAAATCAGAATGCCGTGTCCCAGTGCGCATGAGCCGTTATAGATTTTTGCCTGCGGCAGGTATAGTGGGTTTTCACCTTCGATGTCGCGCGACGAAACATCGTTCCCGGCGCAATATCCAACGATTTCGTGATGACTATTGATCACCAAAACCAACTCCGGTTCTGGCACATTCCAATGGCTATCTCTGCGAATACGGATGGGCTCGCCATTGCCTGCCACACGCCAGCCAATTGACTTGGAAAAGATCTCAGGCCGTTCCGCTTCATAGACTTTTTGATACATATCCGCCACTGTAGATTCCGCTCTGCGCGCGTCGCGGCTTCGCAGATATGTGACTCCCGCCGCCCACACTTCCTGATACGGATCGATTGGAGCCACTTCCTCACCGGAGGCTGATTCGCCTCCCGATACGTTTTCCAACGCTTTGAGCATCATCTCACGCGGCATCTCGAGCAACGTACTTAAATTGAAACTCGGAGGTAAAAAGGAACCGTCCAATGCCCACCGTGTTCCATCAGTTGTTTTGTGTTTGGTGAGTAGCATTTTGACTCCTGGAATGTACTGACGACTTTAATCGTTTGGTAACGGACGACTTAAGTCGTCACTACGAATTTAGCTTCTCAACGATTGCTTCCACATCATACACGCATCCGCCCCAGGTGCCGCCGCTGATATTTTGCAATGCTGCCCATAGACGTGTGTCGTCTGGCAATTCCTGATGGGATCTCAAATCTGGATGGGGTTGACGTGATTCCAAAATACGAGCGCCTGTATCAGAGTCGAATTGTCCGTCTCCTTCGCCGATGAAATCAAGCGTTCCCGAAAGATTGATTCGATCAATGCTGATTTGAATCGTATCCCCATCTCTCAATTTACCAAGCGGACCGCCCGCCAGCGCCTCAGGGCCAATATGACCAATACACGCGCCTGTGCTCACGCCACTGAAACGTGCGTCTGTGATAAGCGCAATGGTCTTTCCGTGAGGTAAATACTTCAAAGCGGATGTGAGCTGATACGTCTCTTCTATGCCGGTTCCCATCGGACCACAACCAATCAGTGCGATGACATCGCCCGCCTTGACGGGATGCCCATCCAAGCCTTTGACTCCCGCGATCGCGGCGCGCTCGCTGGTGAATACGCGGGCAGGTCCTGTTTTGCGATAGACACCATCTGTATCGACAACGCTTGGGTCAATGGCTGTGCTCTTGATGATCGCTCCCTGCGGCGCGAGATTGCCTGTGAGGAAAGTAATCGTGCTTGTGAGACCCCGCTCACGGGCTTTTGCCGGGTTCATAATGACATCGTCCGGGTTAATACCGTCCAACTCTTGAAGTCGCTGGCGGAGTTTTATGCGGCGTTCGCTATGTTGCCATTCATTCAAGCATTCGCTTAACGATTTTCCATTCACGGTATGTGCATTTAATTTTAACAACCCTAGTTCACGTAAATGCAACATCACTTCCGGAACGCCACCTGCGAGGAAGACTTGTACTGTGCCATAACCCGTTGGTCCATTGGGTATCACGTCCACCAGGCGCGGGGTGAAGCGATTGATTCGTAACCAATCTTCCACAGTGGGGCGAGGAAGTTTTGCAGCGTGAGCGATGGCGGGGATATGCAGTAACAGGTTCGTGCTTCCGCCGAATGCGGCATGAATCACGATAGCATTGTAGATTGAGTCTTCTGTGAGGATATTGCGGGTCGTTGTGTTTTGAGATGACATTTCTATCAATGCACGAGCTGATCGTCGCGCCATATCCAACCAAATGGCCTGACCCGATGGAGCGAGCGCGGAATGTGTGACCGCAAGCCCCAACGCTTCTGCCACGACCTGACTGGTTGCCGCCGTTCCGAGGAATTGGCAACCACCTCCGGGCGACGCGCAGGCGCGGCATCCGAGTTCGGAGGCTTCTTCGAGGTTGATGAGTCCGTGGGCGAAGCGTGCACCCAGCGACTGGATTTTTCCGGCATCCTCGCCTTGTTCTGGAAGCAGTGTCACGCCGCCTGGGACGATGACGCAGGGCAATGTTTTTTGTGCGGCCAGTGCCATCAGCATGGCAGGCAGACCTTTGTCACAGGTGGCGATGCCGAGCACGCCTTTTCGAGTTGGTAATGAACGGATCAACCTTCGCAGCACGGTCGCCGAGTCGTTGCGATAGGCGAGGCTGTCCATCATGCCGGTTGTTCCCTGGGTACGCCCATCACATGGGTCACTGACGAAGCCGGCAAATGGAATTGAGTCATGTGCCCGGAGTTCCTCCGCTGCGGCCCGGGCCAACAGCCCCACTTCCCAGTGACCGGTATGATAACCAAGCGCGATGGGGGAGCCGTCGTCGGCGCGGATACCGCCCTGTGTGCTCAGGATCAGGTATTCGTCTTTGCCGAGGTCGGACGGTGACCATCCCATGGCCGCGTCTTGCGTCCAGCCGAAGATGTGTCCGCTTGGGGCATTGGTCAAAAAGTTAGGTTCCAGCGGCAGGCGTCCCGTAGGGCCTGATGCGTGAGTCTGAACGTCGAAGATGTTGTCGAATATGTTATCCATGGTTAATATAGATTGTTTTGGTGCGTGTGTAAAAATCCATGGCGGCTTGTCCCTGTTCCTTGAAGGTGTTGGCGCTGGAATGCTTAAAGCCGCCGAATGGAGCGTTGAGCGCAACTCCGGTAGTGGGTTCGTTGATCTTAATCACGCCGGCATCAACCTGATTGGCAAAGGCAAAGGCGTTTTTCAAATCATTGGTTACAACGCTCGCGGACAAACCGAAACGGATCGTATTGGTTTTTTCGATCGAGTCGTTAAGTCCATTGGCGCGGATAACACTGATGACCGGACCAAAAATTTCCTCCTGTGCGATCCGCATGGTCGGCTCCACATGATCAAAAATGGTAGCCTGTGCGAAATATCCTTTTTGTCCATCCACTTCGCCGCCGAGCAATAATTTAGCACCTTCTTTTTTACCCAGTGCCATATAAGTCTGACTGGTTTCCAATTGATCGCGATTAACAAGCGGACCCATCTGTACTCCGTTTTCAAGCCCGTTACCAACGATCAGATTTTTTGTCGCTTCGGTTAATGCTGAAACAAATGCATCTGCGATTTCTTCTTCCACGATTACGCGGCTTGTGGCAGTACATGCCTGACCCGTAAGACCGAATCCGCCTCGAAGGGCGATGTCAACGGAGAGATTGAGGTTGGCATCCTTCAAAATGACGAGTGCATTTTTACCGCCCATTTCCAATTGAACACGTGCCATGTTCTTGATTGCGTTTTGATAGACTTGTGTGCCCACAACATGTGACCCCGTGAAACTGACTCCATTGACGAGAGGATTACTCGTCATCTCTGTACCGATTAACGCGCCGTCGCCGGTAAGGAAGTTGATCACGCCAGGAGGCAAGCCTGCTTCGACGAGGGCTTCGACCATCATCAATGCCGTCAGAGGCGCATCCTCCGCCGGTTTGAAAACAACTGTGTTGCCATAAATGAGCGCCGGAGCGATCTTCCATGCGGGAATGGCGATGGGAAAGTTCCACGGCGTGATAATACTGACCACGCCTAATGGTTCGTGGCGTGTATAAAGCAACTCATCATTAACAGAACTGGGCAGAACTTGACCATCATAACGCCAGCCATCACCACTGTAATATTTGAAAATATCACGGGCGCGCATAACCTCTGCGCGTGCTTCTGCAAAGGTCTTGCCTTCTTCGAGCGTGAGAGTTCTTGCGATTTCATCTAGCCGTGTTGAGATGATCTGGCTGGCTTTGTCGAGTATTGCACCTCGTGCAGGACCGGGTGTCTTTTTCCAAGCCGAAAGTGCGGAGTGCGCGGCATCCATGGCAGTTTGCGTGTCTTCAATGGTTGCCATTGGGAAAAGCCCAACAATTTCACCATGGTCCGCCGGGTTATGATTTTCCAACACAGCGTCATTTGGGTTTTTCCAATCTCCGCCAATAAGATTGGGGTAGGATTTTCCGCTCGTTGTTGCCATCGTTATTCGCCTCCATTTGTGCTGGTCTATGAATAGATAGAAAGCAAGTCTACTCTTGTTACTCGAATGGGTGAACCTTAAATTAAGTTGACAATTCTCAAAACACGTGCAATACCGGTAACGATACCGCTATTGCACGTGTTTTGACCAGGAATTGGTATGCGGAAGCGTCCATTCAGTCAATGTTGAACTCGGCTCGCAGTGCCCGGTCATCCAACGAGTGCTGACCAACGATCAGGGTATAGCTGGTCGATTCCACCATCCAACCCGACTGTTCGTCATAATACGCAAGATCCTTGGCCGGGATATCCACCCTGACCGTTTTGGTCTCGCCCGGTTTCAGCCCAACCCGCCGGAAAGCCTTCAGCTCCTTTGGCGCGCGCTCGACCCGCGAGGTTGGCACAGCGACATAAAACTGAACCACAGTATCTCCCTCTACGGACCCACAGTTCTTCACTTCCAGCGTGGCGGTGAGGGTATCCCGCGCGCCCAGCGACGCCTCGGACAGGCGAAGGTGATCGAACTCGAATGTGGTGTAGCTCAGTCCAAATCCAAATGGGAAGGCCGGAACGGCTCCATCCTGCTCCAGCTTGCGGTAGCCATGCCATAAATCGTAAGTGATCGACTTCGCGTTCATATCGTAATAGGGCAGGTCCTCGGACCGGGCAGTGAATACACAGGGCAGCTTGCCACTGGGGTTGACTTTTCCCACCAGGATATTGGCGAAAGCATATCCGCCTTCCATGCCGGGGTACCACAACATAAGAATCGCCGGGACCTGCCCGCGCCAGTTCTCGGTGATGATCGCGCTGCCTCCCATCATGGCTACCACCGTGCGAGGGTTGGACGCCGCAACCGCCTGAATCAGCGCTTCGGCATCAGGGTGCAGTGTCAGCAGTTTGCGGTCTCCGCCCGGTGGCATGGCGTTAGGCACGCTGTTTGCCGTGGCCATATTGGCCATCATCGTCTGCGCGATGGGCATTTCTTCAGGAGTAGGTGGGGGGAAATTCTTCGACAGCTCGGGTAGCGAATCAGGTGAAATGTACTCGCCTTCATCCAGGTGGGTGTACCCGGTCACAACTACTGCCACTTCAGCATCGCGAGCAACCTCCGCTGCCCGGGCGGGGTTGCTCCCATCGTCATAGATGATATCTGCCTGCCCATCCAAGACTTCCTGCAATCCTTGGAGTGGGGTGATTACATAAGCCGGGCGAGTGTTCGAAGAACCACCGTCGCCGATGTTTGGTACGGCGGCCAGTTTGCCGATGACCGCTAGTCGCTTTACGTCTTTCAGCGGCAGCAATGCGCCCTCGTTCTTAAGCAGAACGATCGCCTTTTCCGCCGCCTCACGGGCGATCTTGCGGTGTGCTTCGCTCCCAACGACATCCAGGGAATATTCACGCAGGTCGCGGCCCTGAGCAAAACGGATCTGCTGGCGCAGTACGCGCAGCGCAGCGTCATCGATGCGCTCGACTGGCACTTCGCCGCGCTCCACCAGGCCTTTGAGGTGTTGCCTGTGAATCATATCAAAAGGCATCTCGATATCCTGCCCGGCCAGCGCAGCTTTCCTGGAATCGCGCATGCCGTAGATAAAGTCGGTCATCACGAAGCCCTGGAAGCCCCACTGCTGCTTGAGAATCTGGGTGAGCAGCACGTAGTTTTGCCCACACCACTCGCCATTGACGCTGTTATATGCGCTCATAATCGAAGCTACGCCTGCCTCTACGGCGCGCTTGAAATGGCGTAGGTAGATCTCGTGCAGCGGGCGAGGCGCGATGGTCACATCCACGCTGAAGCGGGCGTTTTCCATCGAATTCAGCGCGTAATGCTTGGCACAGGCCATTACGTGCTTCTGCACGCCGCGCACCAGGGCGGCGCCAAACTCGCCCAGGTGAATCGGATCTTCGCCGTAGGTTTCCTGTGCGCGCCCCCACGCCGGGTGTCGCAGCAGGTTGATGCATACCCCACCGAAGAAATTCCCGCCCATCGCGCGCAGTTCTCGCCCAATCACGTCACCCACTCGTTCTTCCAGTTCCGGGTCAAAGGTGGCCCCGCGGCCCATGGAAACGGGGAAAGTGGTGCCGCCATCCATGATCACACCGCGCGGGCCATCTGCGAAGCGTACGCCGGGGATACCCAACCGCGGCACGGCCCCTGCCACCCAGGGATGATCGGCATAGCCGCCTCCCATCATATCCGCCATGCCCAGCCAGAAGGGCAGATCTCCTGACATCATCTTGATTTTCTCATCTTGCGTGAGCTGCGCCAACAGTTCTAGCGCCCGCGCATCGACCTGTTCGTCGCTTAGCTGTTCGGTTGTTTCCAAACCGGCAAAAGCCGGGCCGTGAAAATTAGCTTTTGTTCCCATAGCGCTCCTCCAAGAAAAATCAGCCGGTTATTCTTTTTGAATTGGAAATTGCCTATTGACATTATATTGCTTTTTTGCAATAATTACTATAACGTTTCCGGAAACATTACCGGAAACGATTCCCTAAGGATATGATGAAGAGAAACTCAAACAGGGTCACCATTCGGGATGTAGCCAGTAAAGCCGGTGTTTCGGTTACTACTGTTTCGCGGGTCTTGAACGGGAAAGATGATATTTCTGAGGAGACGTTAACCAAGGTACAGGCCGTTGTCCAGGAATTGGGCTATGCCTCCAGTCTGGCTGCGCGCGGCATGCGCAGCCACAGAACCAACTTGATTGGCCTGATTCTGCATGATGTGGCTTCTATCTACAGTCAGGAAATCATGCGCGGTGTGAACGACGTGATCGCAAAGATCGACAAGGACCTGATTGTTTATACCAGTGGCGGGTTGGATAGAGAGAATGTCGCCCAGCATGAGCGCTATTATGTGGCACTGCTGAACGGCAGCATCACTGATGGGGCGATCGTGGTTACACCAACGGCGACTCAATTTTCTACCCATGCCCCACTGGTAATCATTGACCCGAACAATGAAGCGCCAAACTATCCGGCGATTATCGCGGCAAACCAGGAAGGCGCGCTGGCCGCGATGAATTATTTGATCGACCTGGGTCACCGTCGCATTGGCCATATTGCTGGAGAAATGAAGCTGGTTAGCGCGAACCAGCGCCTGCAAGGATATAAAAATGGCCTGATTGCGGCTGGTATCCCTTTGAATCAAGATTTGATCGAAATTGGTGACTATACAACTGAAACGGCCGTGATTTGCACCCGTAAGCTCTTAGCACTGCCCGAGCGCCCAACGGCGATTTTTGCAGCCAATGATATGTCAGCGATCGGTGTTTACCAGGCTGCCAGGGAGTTTGGTTTACAAATACCAGCAGACCTATCGGTGATCGGGTTCGACAATCTGCACGAGGCAGCTTACCTAAACCCACCTCTGACAACCATCGATCAATTTGTGGAGAAGATGGGTACCATGGCAACGGAAATGCTTGTAAAGCTGGTGAAAGGAGAGTCTCTTCCAATCAACCGCGCCGAGGCAGGTCATTTGTATAAAATCCCTACCCAACTGGTGATCAGGGATTCTTGTGCATCTGTGCCTCGCCATTCGCCAGACGAACCATCTGGTACGGATCTGGTAACCAAATAGCGACGAAGCGTTGAAAGGGACAGGAGGCAGCCTATTGCGAATGAATTACCATTTCTTTTCACTTTAGATCAGATTAAGTAAGTTGTGTCGTAATTCGCTCAGAAAATCAAGGAGGAAGCAATGTCCCGAAAAATTAATCGCCGCGATTTCATAAAGCTGCTATACGCCGGCACCGGCGGAGTCGTGCTCGCATCCTGTGGGCCAGCAGCCACGCCCGAAACGATCACGGTTATCCAAACCCAGGAGGTCATTAAAGAGGTCACGCCCACAGCCGCCCCCGTCGTACAGGAAGAGGTGGCCGCTGTGCTGGGTACTTTCCCCCGCCGGGAGACTATGATCGTCCGGCAGCTCACCGGGCGTGTGGGTACACCCGACAATATGAATCTCTGGGTTGGCTGGAAATGGCAGGACCGCGGCCTGCAAAACCTGGCTGACGAGCCGTTGTGGTCAGTCGACTTCGCCACCGGTCAGATCATCCCCGGCCTTGCTGACGGTGACCCAACATATAACGCAGATTTCACGAGCGTCACGATCCCGCTGCGCAAGGGTGTCACCTGGAATGACGGCGAGCCCTTCACGGCTGACGATATCGTCTTTACGGTAGAGACACTCCAGAAATTTGAGGGCTTCAACGCTCATACCTTCTTTGTGGATAACGTCGCCTCTGTGACAGCTGTGGATGAGAACACAGTCGAGTTCGAGTTGAAGCAGGCCAACTCCCGTTTCCACACCACCTTCCTCGACCGCTGGGGCTGCACCAGGATCATGCCCAAGCACATCTTCGAGAAGGAAGCAGATCCGGTCACGTTTCCCTTTAATCCGTATGTAGGCTGTGGTCCTTACAAGCTGCACAGCTTTGATCCTCAGGGGAGCTGGACGGCCTGGGAAAAACGTGAAGACTGGGATAAAACTCCCACCGGCATG
>Ga0114129_10004496_pt1 | contig 19678 bp, 15 predicted proteins | sample RhiMetdeltSRZDD1_FD_80071 | JGI IMG/M metagenome (GOLD analysis project Ga0114129, IMG submission 80071) | Populus rhizosphere microbial communities from Tennessee, USA - Rhizosphere MetaG P. deltoides SRZDD1 (version 2) (version 2) | ecosystem: Host-associated > Plants > Roots > Rhizosphere >...
CCTGTGCCTGCACGGCAGCGGCGAGTTTGCGTACACCCTCGCCATGAAGGGCCTGATCGACGAGTACGGGGTCTGCCTGAACCTGCTGGTCTGGGCCAGGGAAACGTCCATGTGCTCGGCGACAGGGGAACGTACGGCCGGCGCTCCGCGACGTGAAGCGGTTCGACTCCGGGGTGGTCCTCCTCACCTACCTCCCGCACTCATCACCGCAACCGGGGCTCCGAGAGCTGTTGCCAGCGTTGGCCTCGTCTTGATGATCCGCTCGATACGAATCGATACGAAGGAGGCTCTATGTCCAGGGTGTGGTTCGTGACCGGAAGCTCGCGCGGCCTGGGTCGCGCGTTCGTGGACGTCGCGCTCGAAGCCGGTGATCGCGTCGCGGCGACGGCGCGCAACCCAGAACGGTTATAAGACCTCGTCGACAATTACGGCGACGCGGTGCTCCCCCTGCGACTCGATGTGACCGACTTCGACGCGACAGCACGCATGGTCGGTCACGCATTGGAGGCCTTCGGTCGCATCGATGTCGTTGTCAACAGCGCCGGCTACAGCGACCTCGGCTCGTTCGAGGACACGACGATCGACTCGTTCCGGACGCAGATCGAGACCAACTTCTTCGGGGTCGTGAATGTCTCGAAGGCGGTCGTGGGGGTTCTGCGCGAGCAGGGCAGCGGTCACATCTTCCAGGTCGCCTCGCTCAGCGCCCGCTTGTCAGGCCCAGGCCTGACCGCCTACCAGGCGGCGAAGTGGGCCATCGCCGGGTTCTCCCTCGGGTTCGCCCACGAGATCGCTTCGTTCGGGGTGAAGCTCACCGTTCTTGAGCCGGGTGGCATGCGCACCGACTGGGCTGGCTCGTCGATGACGATCCCGCAGCCCAGCACGCCATACCAGCCGACGATGGGGCCCCTCGCCAAGCTGATACGCGCCACCTCCGGTCACGAGGCGACCGACCCGCGTCGTGTCGCTCAACTAGTGCGTGACCTCGCCGGCCAGGACGATGCCCCCATGCGACTGCTGCTCGGCACCGACGCTGTGCCGATGGCGCAGCAAACGGCACAGGAGCTTGCCGCCAACGACGAAGCCTGGCGAGACGTCAGCCTGAGCGTCAGCGATGGAACGTCTCCGACTGCCCACGCGCCGTAGAACCTCAGCACCTAGCAACTTTTCGCTCGCCTACACCAAACCCGCCCGGGTCTGGTTGGGCTGACGTCGCGGTCCTCAGGCCTGCTAGCCATTGCAGGGACCTAGACACAGCCGGCGCCGCGGGCTCTCATGGGACCAGGGAGACCTGGGGCCGAGACAGGGTCAGCTGTGCCAGAGTCTCCAGGTTCGAGGGGAGCCCCGCGGTGGCGATCGAGGTAGCGGCGCTGTGGTCCGGTGTGTGGGCGGGCTGGGCGCATGACGGCTGCTGCCTTGCGCTCGGCGCGCCGGAGTGCGGCCTGTCAGTGTCGCGGGTGCGGTGTCATGGGCGCTGAGGGGACCGGGAGCTTCGGCACGCTGCTGCGCCGGCATCGGATCGCGGCGGGGCTTACGCAGCAGGCGCTTGCGGATCGGGCCGGGCTAAGCGTGCGCGGGATTGCCGATCTGGAGCGGGGCGCGCGGCGGTATCCGCATTTCCATACGCTGCGGTGCCTGGCCACGGCCTTGGAGTTGTCTCCTGGCGACCGGGTCGCGCTGGTGGCCGCTGGACAGCGGCGGAGCGGGGAGGGCGGGTCTGGCTCGTTCCTGGCAGCGTCGCCTCGCTGCGCGCGTTGCGAGCGCGTGAACGCGTCAGGCGCCGCCTTCTGCGTCGACTGCGGCAACCCGCTGGATGCGCCGTGTCCGGCATGCGGCGCACCCGGCGATCCGGCACAACGCTTCTGCCACGCGTGCGGGGCATCGCGCACGCCCGGGTTGGGCTCGAGCCGACTGTCCGGCAAGGACGCGTCTGCGGGGCTGACGGTTTCAGGCGAGCGCGTGGTGCCGGCCGAGGGGGAGCACAAGCAGGCGACCGTGCTGTTCTGCCAGCTGGCAGGCGGGCCCGCGCTAGCCGACAGAATGGGCCAGGAGGGGATGCTGGCCTTCCTTGATTCCTTCTTCGAGCAGGCCGAGGCTGAGGTGCGGCGTTTCGAGGGCACCGTCAGCAGCTTCCTGAGCGACGGGTTGGTGGCGCTGTTCGGGGTGCCGGTGGCGCATGAGGACCATGCGCGGCGGGGGGTGCTCGCCGCGCTCGGGCTGCAGCGTTGGCTTCGGGAGTGGTCAGCGCCGGGTACACGGGGCGGCGATCGTGCCGGTTCTCCGCCCATGCTGCGGATGGCTTTGAACACCGGCCTGGTGGCGGTGAGCCAGATCGGCAGCGGGCCCGAGCGGCGCCTGAGCGTGGTCGGGGAAACGACAACAGTGGCTGGCCTGCTGCAGCAGCGGGCCGAGCCGGGGACGATCGTGGTCGGCGCCGCGACCGCGCGCATGGTGACCGGCTATGTCCGGCTGGTGAAGCTTGGACCGGTCCCGCTGCCGGGGATGGACGAGCCGGTGGCGGTATTCCGCGTAACCGGTGTGGGGCCGCGGCGTTCGCCGATCGAAGGGCTCGGCGCCCGCCCGTTGAGCCGCTTCGTGGGGCGGAACCTGGAGATGAGCGCCCTGCACGACGTGCTGGCGCAAGTGGCTGTCGCCCCGGAGCCGAGCGCGCGGCGGACGTTGAGTGACTTCATCGGCCGCGACGACGAGCTGGGGGCGCTGCGCGGGCCGCTGGCGAAGGTAGAGGCGGGCCACGGCCAGGTGGTAGGCGTCATCGGGGAGCCAGGGATCGGCAAGTCGCGGCTGCTGTATGAGTTCCGGCGCAGCCTTACGGGGCAGGTCTCATATCTGGAGGGACGCTGTCTGTCGTATGGCGGCAGCATCCCGTACCTGCCGATCGTCGACGTGGTGCGCGCCAACTGCGGCATCCTCGAAGAGGATGCGCCCGCAACGGTCGCCGAAAAGGTGCGCTTCGGGCTGCAGGAAGTCGGGCTCGACGCCGACCGACACGGGCCGTACGTGCTCCGCCTGCTCGGCCTGGGCGAGGGCGCGGCAGCGCTGAGGCCACTCAGCGCTGAGGCGATCAAGACGCAGATCTTCGAGACGCTGCGAGTCTGGAGCCTGCATGGAAGTCGCCAGCGGCCGCTGATCGTGGCGGTGGAGGATCTGCACTGGATCGACCGTTCCTCGGAGGAATACCTGACGTCGCTAGCGGAGAGCCTGGCCGGCGCGCCGATCCTCTTGGTGTGCACGTGGCGGCCCGGCTACCGGCCGCCGTGGACCGAGCATTCCTATGTGACGCAGCTGGCGCTGCGCCGCCTCGGCCCGCGTGACAGCCTCGGCGTGGTGGGCTCGGTGCTGGGTGCAGACCCGGTCCCCGAGGCGCTTGCGCGGGTGATCTTGGAGCGCGGCGAGGGCAACCCGTTCTTCTTGGAAGAACTGGCGCGCGCGGCACTCGAGCACGGCCAGGAAGGTGCAGCTACGCTCGTCCCCGACACGATCCAGGGCGTGTTGATGGCGCGTATGGATCGACTGGCGGAGACACCGCGGCGTGTGTTGCAGACCGCATCCGTGCTGGGCCGCGAGGTCCCGCTGCGGCTGCTGGAGGCGGTCTGGCCACAGCCCGCCGTGCTGCCCGGACAACTGCGGGTGCTGCAGAGTCTGGAGTTCATTTACGAGTCGGCGGGCCGGGAGCCCGGTTTCGTGTTCAAGCATGCGCTCACTCAGGACGTGGCCTACGAGACCCTGCTCGAGGGTCATCGGCGCGCGCTGCACGCGACCGCCGGCCGTGCGCTGGAAGCCCTCTACACTGGTCGGCTCGAGGAGGTCTATGACCGGCTCGCCCACCACTACGCCAAGACCGACGAGGCGGCCAAGGCGGTCGAGTACCTGACGCGCTTCGCTGCCCGGGCGGCCGGAATGCATGCCCACAGCGACGCCGCCCGTGCGCTAGAGGAGGCGCTCGAGCACGTCGTCCGCCTGCCGGCCGGCGACCAGGACCGGCGCCTGGTCGAGCTGGCCGTCCGGTTGGCCGGCTCGTACTACTTCTTGGGCCGGTTCCGGGACACCGTCGAGCTACTGGGCCGCCATCACAGCCGCCTGGGGCAGCTCGACGACGGGGCGCTCGCTGGGCGGTTGTACTTCGAGCTCGCGCACGCCCATAGCCACCTGGGCGACAACCCGGAGGCGGTGGCCTGGGCCGAGCGTGCGATCGCGGAGGCGCGGCGCGCCGGCGATTCGGCCACCCGCGGCAAGGCGCATTACGTGCTGTGCAAGGAGTCGATGTGGGTCTCGCGGTTCCCGGTCGGTCTGGAGCATGGCCGCCGCGCGGTCGAGCACCTGCAGCGCACGAACGAGCGCTGGTGGCTGGGTCAGTCGGTGTGCTGGCAGGGCATCAACCTGTACTTCATGGGTCAGCTGGACGCGGCGCTCGAGTGCGCCACCCGTGGCTTCGCCATCGGCGAGCAGCTCGGCGACCACCGCCTTCAGAGCTACGCGGCATGGAACCGCGCGTGGTTCTCGGCCACGCGCGGCGACGGGCAGGACGCGATTGCCTGGGGACACCGCAGCATCGAGCTCTCCCCCGACCCGCTCAACAACGCCTTCTCGCTTGGCTGGACCGGCTATGCCTATCTCGAGCACGGCGATTCCGAGCACGCGATCGCGCTGCTCGGGCAGTCGATCGAGATGCTCGCACAGATGCGCTACTCGCGGCTGGTCGGCTGGTTCAGGGGCTGGCTCGCCGACGCCCTCCTGCTCGCTGGCGACCACGTGCGCGCTCGCGGCGAGGCGCAACTGGGACGGCAGATCAGCGCCGACGTCGGGTTCACGTGGGCAGTCGGCTTGGCCCAACGCGCCTTGGGCGCCATTGAACGCGCCGACGGCCATCAGAGGGAGGCCGAGCGCTGGCTGAACGAGGCGCTGCACACCTTCGAGACCGTCGAGTCGCGCTTTGACGCTGCGCGCACGTACCTCGCGTTGGCTGCGCTCGCGGACGAGCAGCATCAGCCCGCAAGCGCCGCCGCGCACCGCCAGGCGGCCGGCCAGCTGCTCTCCCAGCTGGGCCTCGCGACCGGCACCGGACGCGGCCAGCGACTGTCCACCCGCAGCTAGCCACGCGCGCCGCGCAGGGCGGCCAAGAACCACCACGGCCCGGCAGGCCGCTGCCCGGCGCCCGCCGCCGCGGGCTACGCCGCACCCGCGCCGCGGTTTGCGTGGGTATTGCGTAGCCAATGCGTGGGCAGTGCGCATGGTCGGCCAGGCACTCCGCTCATAGGTTCACTGTGAGGCGCCGCGGCTACCGCCTGACCGGCGCCAGCAGCGATTTCCATCCTCACCAGTGAGGGCATTTCCTCAGCGGGTCACAACAGGAGGCGAACATGACTGTCACCGATCCCGCCCGGGTCTCCCGGGCGGCTGGCACGGCCTACCGGACCGAGTTGTCGCCGGTGAGCTTTCTGCGCCGCAGCGCATACGTTTACCCCGACAAGGTCGCGGTTGTTCACGGCGAGCGGCGTATCACCTATCGCGAATTCGGCGAACGGGTCAACAGGCTAGCGTCGGCGCTGGCCGCAGCGGGCATCACGCCAGGCGACCGGGTCGCGTTCATGGCGCCGAACATCCCCGCGCTGCTGGAGGCCCACTACGGCGTGCCGGCGGCCGGAGCCGTGCTGGTCACCATCAACACACGGCTGGGGCGCGACGAGGTCGCCTACATCCTCGAGCACTCCGGGGCGCGGATGGTTTTCGCCGACCATGAACTCGTGCGCATCGTCGAAGGCGCAGGCTTGCCGACGATCCGGATCGACGACACCGGCGCCCCCGGCGACCCGTACGAGGATTTCCTCGCCACGGGCTCGGCCGAGCACTTCGAGCACCCGATCCTCGACGAGGAACAGACCATCTCGATCAACTACACGTCGGGCACGACCGGGCGGCCGAAAGGCGTCATGTACAGCTATCGTGGCGCATACCTCAACGCACTGATGGAGGCGCTCGAATCACACCTGCGCCCAGAGTCGGTGCTGCTTTGGGTCGTGCCCATGTTCCACTGCAACGGGTGGTGCTTCACCTGGGCGGTGACCGCGATGGGCGCACGCCACGTTTGCCTGCGCAAGGTCGACCCCGCGGCGATCTGGGAACTGCTCGACCGCGAGCGAATCACCCACTACAACGGCGCCCCTACGGTCCACCTCGGCGTTATCACGCACCCCGCCGCACACCGTCGCGAGCGCCAGCTCACCGTCACGATCGGCGGTGCGCCGCCGTCGCCCACCCTGCTGGCGAAGATGGTCGCCCTGAACTTCAAGCCCGTGCACGTCTACGGGCTCACCGAGACCTACGCTCCCTACACCGTCTGCGAGCCACAAGAGGGCTGGGCGACGCTGCCCGACGACGAGCGAGCGCGACTGCTGGGCCGCCAGGGAGTGCACAACATCGTCTCGGACCCCATCCGGGTCGTCGACCCGAAGATGCACGACGTCCCGCGCGACGGCCAGACCATGGGCGAGGTCGTCATGCGCGGCAACAACGTGATGAAAGGCTACTTCGACGACCCCGAGGCGACGGCGCTTGCGTTCGACGGCGGCTGGTTCCACTCCGGCGACGTCGCGGTCATGCACCCCGACGGCTACCTCGAGATCCGCGACCGCAAGAAGGACATCATCATCTCCGGCGGCGAGAACATCTCAACCATCGAAGTGGAGAACACCATCTCCCGTCACCCAGCCGTACTCGACTGCGCGGTGGTCGCGATCCCCGACGAGAAATGGGGCGAGCGCCCCAAGGCATTCGTCAAGCTCCGCGCGGACCAGGACGTGACCGAGCAAGAGATCATCGACTTCTGCCGCCAGCACCTCTCGCACTTCAAGGCACCCGCCGCCGTCGAGTTCGGGCCGTTGCCGAAGACCTCCACCGGCAAGATTCAGAAATACGTACTGCGTGAAAAGGAGTGGACCGGCCGCGACAGCCGCATCAACTAACAACAGGACAGCACGCCCGCGTCTCCTCTCCTCTGGGCTGTGCGCGCAAGAAGGATCCCGCCCGCTCATCGGCTGCTTGCGGATTGCGGCTACGTAGAGACTGGGCGCAGGATCGGTGTCCTGGCCAGACTGGTCCAGGTGCTCGGCGAGGCGCTCTCACATTGCGGCTGCCCACCGGCGTCATTGGTGTGGCTCTCTCATGGCATGCGTCCTCGTCGGGCACCGCGCGAGGAGAGGCTCGAAAAGGGGTTTGTCCGGCTCGAAGTAGCAATGCCCTCCCCGCTTCAGATCTCATTGAGCGAAGGAGCACAGCGGTGGGCGTGATCATCGGGATGGACCCGCACAAGCGATCGGCCACGATCGAGGTCATCGATGAGACCGGGCGACGAGTGGCGGTCGGAAGGTTCGGGACGGACAAGGCCGGGTACGCCGAGCTGCTTGGCTCCGGGCGTCGGAATGAGGGTCGGGTGTGGGCGGTCGAGGGCTGAAACGGCATCGGCAAGCACATCGCGCACCGGCTGGTCCACGACGGTGAGGTCGTGGTTGATGTGCCGCCCAAGCTGTCGGCGCAGGTGCGGGTGTTTGCCATGGGCAACGGGCGAAAGACTGACTTGGTCGATGCCCGGTCGGTGGCGCTGGCCGCGCTGTACGCCCCGGCCGACCCGGGGCTTCGGCGGGTCGAGGTCGACGACGACCTGGTCGTGATGGGGCTGCTGGTCGACCGACGCGACGAGCTCGGCCGGGCCCGGACCCAAACCCTTGAACCGGCTGCACCGGTTGCTGCTGGAGCTGTTTCCCGGCGGTGCCAAGCAGTACCTGTCGGCACGGCAGGCCAGGGCCTTGATCGCGACCACCAAGCCGCGAGACCTGGTCGGGCAGACCCGGCGCCGGCTCGCGGTTGAGCTGGTCACTGAACTCGAGGCCATCGACCGGAAGATCAAGGTAGCCGAGAAGGACCTCGCGGCAGTAGTCACCGAGCGCGGCTCCACCCTGATGGAGCTGACCGGCATAGGACCCACTGGGGCGGCCCGGCTGCTCGCCGATGGCGGCGACATCCACCGGTTCCGTGACAAGGATCGCTTCGCGTCCTGGAACCGCACCCCTGGACGCGTCCTCCGGCGCCCAGCAACGGCACAGGCTGTCCCGGGCCGGCAACCGTCGGATCAACCGGACTCTGCACGTCATGGCCGTCGTCCAACTGCGCAACCCCACACCAGGTCGGGAGTTCTATGACGCCAGGAAAGCAGGAGGCACGCCGTCGCTGATGGCCATACGCGCCCTCAAACGCCGCCAGTCAAACGTTGTGTACGCCTGCATGGTCGCCGACCAGAACAGGCACGAGCACGCTCAGATGACGGGCCCGGGAGGGCACCAGGGCAACGACTCTGTCTCCAGCGCGGCCAGCTCACAGCCCTACACCGGCTCTTCGGACTAGCCACTTCCCGGACCCGCCACCGTCCAGCGTAAACCCTCATCCCCACAAGGTCTTGACCTAAAGGGGTGCCATGAGCGGACGGGGTGTCGGCCAGTGCAGCTGGCGCCCGATGCGGAGGCCGTGCGGTTGTCTATGCGCTGGCGACTGGTCGGGCGTCGGCGTGTTCCCACGGTGTGGCCGCGCGGAGGTTCCAGGTCGGCAGCATCTGGGCAAGCTCGCGGGGACCGGTGAGGCGGATCTTGCCGGACCGGAGCGCGTGCGCCCATTCGACTTGCCTGGTGTGCCACAGGGCTAAGGCCATCGTTGTGGTGTGGACCACGAGGTCGTCGGGAAAGCCGGGAGGTTTGGTGCAGACCTCCGCGTCCGTGGGCCGTACGACCAGCCAGATGGCGCGCTCGGCATCAGGCCGGTCGGCGAGGTCGAAGCGGACCACCACCTGCCGGTCGGGAAGGTTCGCATGGTCAAGGTATGTGGTGCTCCAGGTCCAGAGCAGGAACCGCGGATTGGTGTGCTCGTCGCGCAGTTCGACCCAGCGCTCGCCCCAGGCGCCGAGCGCCAGCAGCACCGGCCACAGCTCGTCGCCGGCTTCGGTGAGCGTGTATCGGACCCCGCGGCCGTTCTTCTTGGGTGCAGTTGTGATGACTCCGGCCTTGGCGAGGTGGCGCAGCCGCTGCGTGAGCAGCGTGTGTGACAGGCCGGGCGCGCCGGCGAGGATCTCGCCATAGGTGTCGCAGCCGGCGTGGATGTTCCGAACGATGAGCGGCGTCCATCTTTCGGCGAGTATTTCGGCTGCCCGGGCGATCGGACAGTACTGCCCGTATGTCCGCATGCCCGCAGTGTCGCTCCGATCTGCCGTGACGGCCAGAGCACATTTTGTCCTATCGCACGGCCTTGCTCGGGTACAGCGTGGGCACATGCGGCAACACGAAACCGGCAGCGGGACAAGGTGGGGTCCGCTGTTCGGCGCCCGCGCCGACACCTGGGCGCAGACCTGGGAGGGACCCCACGGCTGGGGGACGCCGCTGTATGCCCACGTGCTCGACCATGCCCGCATCGGGCCGGGCACCAGTGTCCTCGACTGCGGATGCGGCGCAGGTCGCTTCCTCGGCCTGGCCGCACAACGTGGGGCAGCCGTTGCCGGCATCGATGCCTCCGGAGACCTGGCCAAGATCGCGGCCACCCGCACCCCACGGGCCGACATCCGCATCGGTGACCTCGAGGCGTTGCCTTGGACCGACAATTCCTTCGACGTGGTGACCGGCTTCAGCACGTTCCAATTCGCCGACGACCACGTCGCCGCCTTGGCCGAGGCCCGGCGCGTCACTCGGGGCCCGGTCTGGGTGATCATCCCGACCAGGCTCGCCGACTCCGGGATCCCAACGGTGTTCGCCGCGCTCACCACGCTGCTTCCACCCGAGGCGCTCCCAATCCTCAAGCGAAGCGGAATGTACGCTCTGTCCGCACCCGGAACGCTCGAGGAGGTGCTCACCGCGGCCGGGATGAGCCCACGGTCCGACCAGACCATTGAGGCGACAACCGTGTTTCCTGACTCCGCCACGGCAGTCCGGGCCTTCCTCAGCGCGGGGGCGACGGCGCTGGCGATACGCCACTCCGGCGAATCCGCGGTCGAGAAGGCGGTGTACGCCGCGCTCGCACCCTTCACCGGAGACCGTGGCCGCCTGACACTGCCCGGATGGTTCCGCGCCGCCGAGACCGGCTGAGCCCAAGCAATAACCAGGACCTGCCTCCCGGCCCACGGCGCGAGCGCGGACGAACTCGACCAATCGCGGCGAACGCTGCCTCGGACTTCCTGACATCGGCTGAGCGGACGTCGCGTTGCTGTGATGCTCCTGCGGGCCTAGGACGTCGTTCATTGCTCGGACGAGTCCGGCGAGCACGAGATCGTCGGCCCACGACTTCTCAGCGATCTGGACGATCCAGGCGAGTGCCTTGCTGCTGCGGAAGCTGGTCGGCAAGCGACGCCGCGAGCTTGGAGTGGGTCACTGACCGTCCGTTGCCTGAGGCAACATCTCTGTCAATGGATCTGTCAATGAACGGGAGTCAGAACATGACAGAGATGACAGCCCAGACAGCCGTTGGGCCACTCTGTGACGCTGTAGACAACCCAGTCGGTGCGAAGCAGCGGACTTTAATCCGCGGGCTGTGGGTTCGAGTCCCACGGTGCCTACGCTGTGATGTCCACGGACATCGGAAACTCCCGGACCCACGATTGTGTGTTCGGGAGTTGGTCATTTGTCTGCGGGTGGGTCGGTTGGACGCTCGGGTGGTGGTAGTCGCGGTCGGGGTCGATGGTGAGTTCGCGCAGGAGTTCGCCGGTGGTGGCGTGGATGATGCGGACGTGGAGGTCCTGGACGAGGAGCAGGACACAGCACGCGGTTCGAGGCGGCGACGGGGTGGGCTGAACTTGGGCGAGACTCAGTCCAGCAGTGCCCGCACCTCGGCAGGTCCGGTCGCGGTGAGGCACTGGGGCAGGAGGTCATGGTCTGGTGCCGTCGCGACGAGGCGTACAGCCTGCTTTACCCGGGGCGCCCAGGCCGGCGCAACGCTGAGCTCCCGAACCCCGAGGGCCACGAGCAGCGCCGCCGCTTTCTCGTCTGCGGCGAGCTCGCCGCAGACCGCGACCAGGCACCGCCCCCTGGCTGCTCGGCAGACCGAGTCGACGAGCCTCAATACACCGGGATCGAGCGGGTCACCGATGGCCGCCACCGCGGGATTGCCTCGCTCGGCCGCGAGCGCGTACTGGGTCAGGTCGTTGGTGCCGATGCTGAAGAAGTCGACATGAGGTGCGAAGGCCTCGGCTTTGAGGGCGGTGGCGGGCACCTCGACCATGATGCCGACCTGGAGGTCGGCCGGCGTGCCGCGGCCGTCGAGCTCGATGACCTGCTCGAGACGGCGCCGCGCTTCGAGCAGCTCGTCGAGGGTGCTGACCATGGGGAACATCACGCTCACCGGGGTCTCGTGCGCCGTGTGGACGATCGCCCGCAGCTGGTCGTGCAGCAGGTCCCGCTGGGCGAGCGCGAGGCGGATTCCCCGCATGCCGAGGAAGGGGTTGTTCTCCGGCGGCTGGGGCGCATAGGGGAGAGGCTTGTCCCCGCCGACGTCGAGCGTGCGGAGGGTCAGTCGCCGGCCGGCGAGCGCGGCGGCAAGCGCGCGATAGACCTCCACCTGCTGCTCGAAGGTCGGCGCTTCCCGGCGGTCGAGGTAGAGGAACTCGGTGCGAACCAGGCCGGCGAGGTCGGCTCCGTGTGCCGCAGCCGCCTGCGCGTCAGCAGCTGAGCCGATGTTCGCCCCGACCAGGATCTCGACCCCGTCGACGGTGATGGCCGGCGCGTGCGCGGCTTCCATCGCGAGCGTCGCGACGGTTCGGGCGCGTTCGTCCAGCGCTTCGAGTTGGTGCCGCGTGTCCTCGTCGGGGTTGACGTACAGCCGGCCGGTCGTGCCGTCGAGCGCGATCGTTGATCCCGGCGGGATCGCCAGCACGCCGGCGCCTGCCGCGACGATCGCCGGGATGGCGCGCGAGCGGGCCAGGATGGCGCTGTGTCCGGTTGGGCTCCCCGAGGCGAGCACCAAGCCCTTGACCCGTGTCGGGTCCAGGCCGGCCACCTGGGCCGGCGTGAGGTCGTCGGCGATGACCACGCCCTCGCCGTCGATGAGGATTTCGGGCGCCCCGACCAGGACGCGAGCCACTTGCTGCCCGACCGCATGGACGTCGGCTGCCCGGGCCCGAAGGTAGGGATCTGGGACGGTTGCGAGCTCGGACTCGACCGCGCCGATGGCGTCGAGCCATGCCCGGGGAGCGGCGAGTCCGGTGCGGATGCGAGCGTGTACGTCGTCCAGCAGCTCGGCGTCGTCGACGAGCATGAGGTGGGCGTCGAAGATCCCCGCCTCGCCCTCGCCGGCTTGTTGTGCCGCGGTCACGCGAACGCGCTGGATCTGTCGTCGTACCTCGGCGACCGCCGCGCGCAGCCGCCGCCACTCGGCGACCTCGTCCTGGGCCGCCTCGTCGGGCACGTCGACGTCGACCGAGCGGGAGGATATCGCCGGCCCGATGGCGATGCCCGGCGAGGCAGCGAGCGGGCCGCCGTTGTACGCCATCGGGGCAGCCTGCTCGGTGGCAGCGTGGGCGGGCTCGTCGAACCGGCGCTCGGCGAGAGCGACGATGTGCTCGAGCGCTTCACGCGCCTGGGCTCCGGTGGCACTGACCTCGATTCGGTGGCCGTGGAGAGCTCCGAGCGCAGCGACCCGGGAGAGGCTGGTCGCCGGCACGGGCCCGGCTCCGGTGTCGAGGTTGCGCAGCTGCACGCTGGCGTCGTGCCGCCGTGCCTCCTGGACGAGGCGGGCGGCCGGGCGGGCATGCAGGCCATGTGGGTTGAGGATCTTGACGACGGCCGATAGTGGCGCGGCCGCGCCTGTCACCGTCCCTGCCACATCGCTGTGGGGCCGATGGAGATCGACGGCGTGCACGGTGGGGTTCAGGTGTGACTGCTTTGCCGCGAGCGAACCGACCGCCTCTGCGGCGACCTGCGCGGGAGGCGCTCCTCCGGCTGCTGCGACGGCGGCGACGACAAGCCCCTCGACGAGCGGTGCTGCGCACAGCACCGCCCGGTCGCGCACGGCGGGTTCGATCATGTCCAGGGCCATCTCCGCCGACAGGACCGCGCTGCCGAGATCCATCAAGACGACGACACCATCACCGTCATCCGCTTCGTCTATCGCCTCGACGATGGCTGTGGCATCGGTGCCGAACGTCGTCGCGTCGAGCCCGGCCGCGACCCCGATCCGCACCCGGGACCCGTGCAGCATCTCCGAGGCGAGGGCTACGGATGCGTCGGCCAGTGCACGACTGTGGGAGACCACCACCAGACCGGTCACTGCGCTTCCCCCGCGCCCAGGACCCGTGCCAGCGTCGACACCAGCAGGGCCGACGACGTGGCCCCTGGGTCCTGGTGACCGACGCTGCGCTCGCCGAGATACGAGGCCCTGCCCTTGCGCGCGAGCATCGGGGTGGTCGCGTCGCGACCCGTGTCCGCCGCCGTCGCGGCTCGCTGCAGGGCGGTGGCCAGATCCAGCCTCGCCGCGAACGCGTCGTCCAGGGCGTCACAGGCCGGCGCGAGCGCGTCGTACATCGTCTTGTCTCCGGCCTGGGCGCGCCCGCGGGCGACCACCCCGTCCAGGCCCGCTCGCAGCGCGGCCGCGAACCGGGCCGGATCCAGGGCCTCCACGTCGCCCACCGCCGCCGACATGCGCAGGAAGAAGGTGCCGTAGAGGGGACCGCTGGCACCACCCACCGTGCGTACCAGGGTCATCCCGGTGGTCTTGAGGAGGACGCCGGGCGACGCGCCGGCCAGGACGTCGAGCGCGGCGACCACATCGGTCATGCCACGGTCGAGGTTGATGCCGTGGTCGGCGTCGCCGATCGCCGCGTCGAGCTGTGTGAGGAGATTGCGGTTGGCGGCGACCTCCCCGGCGAAGGCACCCAGCCAGGCCCTGACCGCCGTGGCGTCGATCATCGTCGTCACTCCTGTGGCGGTCATGTCGCTCAAACGCCCCACCGCAGAGCGGGTGTCATCACCGGCGCGTCCCACAAACGCAGCAGATCGTCGTCCAGCCGCAGCAGGGTGACCGAGCACCCCGCCATGTCCAGGCTGGTGATGTAGCTTCCGACGAGCGACCGTGCCACGGGTAGTCCCGCCTTGGACAGAAGCCGGTTCACCTCGTGGTACATCAGGTAGAGCTCGATGAGCGGCGTTCCGCCCATCCCGTTGACGAACGCGAGCACGCCGTCGCCTGCGAAGTCGAAGTCGTCCAGGATCGGCTCGACGAGCATCTGGGCGATCTCTGCTGCGGGCGCGAGCGGTATCCGCTTGCGTCCGGGTTCGCCGTGGATGCCGATGCCGAGCTCCATCTGGTCGTCTGGCAGGTCGAATGTCGGCTGGCCGGCTGCGGGGACGGTGCAGGAGGTCAGGGCCATGCCCATGCTGCGTCCGGAGGAGTTCACCCTGCGAGCGACATCGGCCACCTCCGCGAGCGGCCGGCCCTGCTCGGCGGCGGCGCCGGCCAGCTTCTCCACCAGGACCGTGACGCCGACTCCCCGCCTTCCGACGGTGTAGAGGCTGTCCTGTACGGCGACGTCGTCGTCGGTGACCACTGCGACGACATCGACGCTGCCTGCGGCGGCCAGCTCGGCGGCCATCTCGAAGTTCATCACGTCGCCGGTGTAGTTCTTCACGATGTGCAGGACGCCGGCGCCGCCGTCGACACCGCTGGTGGCGGCGAGGATCTGGTCCGGCACCGGGGAGGTGAAGACCTCACCGCAGCAGGCCGCGTCGAGCATGCCCGGGCCGACGAATCCGCCGTGCAGCGGTTCGTGGCCGGAGCCACCGCCCGAGACCAGCCCGACCTTCCCCGGGCGGGGGGAGTCGGCGCGGAACACGACCTTGTTCTCATGGTCGACCCGAAGCTCTGGGTGGACCGACTCGAGCCCACGGAGGGACTCGGCGACGACGTCGGCTGGTGCGTTGATCAGTTTCTTCATGACGGCGGCTCCTTCGGCTGGGAAGTCTGTGGGACGGTGGCGGTCACACGCCGGTGACCGATGCCTGCTCGGGGACCACGGCCGGCGCCTCCTCGGTCCGGCGAGCAGGCCTGACGAGGGCGGCGTAGGCCAGCGCAGCCACTACACCGGCGAGGCACTCCGCGGACACATAGACGGGCAGCTGTTCCCACTTCACGGTGCCCCCGGCGATCTGCTGCACCAGCATCGGCCCGAACGTGCGGGCCGGGTTGATGGAGGCTCCCGTGGTCGGTGCCACCGGGATGATCGCGGCGAAGACGACGAGGCCGATGGCCAGGCCCGCGAACCCCGCCGGCGCGTTGCGATGGATCACCCCGAAGACGGTGAACACGAGGATGAACGTCCCGACGAACTCAGCCGCGAACGCTTGGGGCACGCTGACCGCCTCGCCGTACGAGGCGACGCCCAGACCGACGTCGCTCGCCTTCTGCCCGAGCACCGCGATGATCGCGGCGGCGCCGATGACGGCCCCGACCAGTTGGGCGCCGAGATAGCCCGGCACGTTCCTCCACGGGAACTTCCCTGTCACCGCGAGGCCGAGGGTGACCGCTGGGTTGATGTGGTTCCCACTGACGTGCCCCAGCGCGTAGACGGTCGCGACCACGATGGTCGCGAACGCCAACGAGATCATCCCCAGGTCGGCCATCGTGAAGGGCGCGTCACCGTTCACGATGAGGGTGGCGGGGACCGAGCCCACGCCGACGAAGACGAGGAAGGCGGTCCCGACGGCCTCCGACGCCAGCTTCTGGATGACAAGCGGTTCGCTCATGGTGCCCTCCCGTGAGGCGCACACGGTCACCGTGCGGTCTGCCCCGCAGGCCACCGCGTAGGATTGGAATAACATTCGATAATGTCGAATGATGTTCGGAGGTTACGCTGCTCTTTCAAGGGGCACAAGACCCTGATCGAAAGTCGACGGAGGATGAGGTGATTCGGTGATCCAGTCGGTCGACCGCGCTCTGCGGATCCTCGCCCTCTTGCAGGGTGACCACAGGCTCAGCCTGGGCGAGATCGCGCAACGGCTCGGCCTGCCGGCCTCGACCGTCCACGGCATCATCCGCACCCTGCTGGCCCATCGGATGGTCGTCCAGGAGCACGACTCCGGTCAGTACCGGCTCGGCCCCGCGGTGCTGACGATGGGCAACGTGTACCTCGACACCCTCGAGCTGCGCTCGCGCGTGGGCCCCTGGGCGGAGGACCTCGCGCGTCGTACCGGCCTCGCCGTGCGTACCGCGGTGATGCTTATCGACGACGTCGTGGTGGTGCATCACGAGCCACGACCGGACGGGTCGCGCCAGATGCCGGAAGTCGGGATCGTGATCCCCGCCCATGCCTGCGCACTGGGCAAGGCGATCCTCGCGTTCGATGATGAGCTGGCGGACGGCGTCCTGGAGGGAGCGCCGCTGCGAAGCATGACCGGCGAGACAGTGACCGACCCTCGTAAGCTCCGAAGCGTGTTCGATCAGATCCGTGTCACGGGTATCGCGGAAGAGGTCGAGGAGGCGGTGCTCGGCGAGTGCGGCGTCGCAGCCGTCCTGAGCGATCGGTTCGGCGGTGCGGCCGGCGCGATCGGACTGGTCGCGTCAACCGACGAGTGGCCGCTCGATCCGGCCATGGTGACGTCACTGCGATCCGCCGCCCGCTCGGTGTCGCGCGAGCTCGGCGCCGCATCGTGGCCGCCACACGGTGAAGCGCCGCGGCTGTCGCAGATGGGAACCCGCCGAAGACGCCCCCGGCCCGCCTGACGTCGGTCCGCGCCGAACTGTGCTCTTCGAGCCGCCTGACACACCGACGGCCGTATAGCGGCCCTTCGTCACCGTCGACGTATGGAGCGCGAGGTGGCGTGCGACACGATTCGCGCCGATTCGAAGACCGCACCGGCTGGACGATCAAGCAGTTTGTGAGGACGGCCCGCCGCCACCGCACCGTCGATATCCGCGTCGGCCAACACGTACTCACCGTCGAGGACGCCCTGCCGACCGAACTGCGCAACGCGCTGGCTCAGATCAAATGAGCGGCCTGTGCATCAACTTGGGCCCTACTCGGGAAGCTCCGGACTCGGATCAAGCGGCTGCACCTCAAACATGGATACCCGGCTGACCGGGAGCCGATCGCCACCGAGCTCAATCATCAGGCAAGCCGAGAAGAGCGCTGAGAACGAGTGAGCGATGCGGCGACGTCGCTACGTATGGTCCGCCGCGAGTAGCCAGTACAGTTACGTCGCGACCTTGTGTTCGCGGTGAATGGGACACGTCATCAGGACGATGAAGGGCAGGCATGGTCCATGTCCGCTGCTTTCCTTGGTTTGTTTGGCGTACTAGTCGGCGCCATTTTGACCCACCTGTTGATGATTTCGAACGAGTGGCGAAATCGTCGTATGGAGGCAATGGTGGCGAGTGTGACTGCTTGTATTCGAGTCCTGAGCGCACATGAGCGTATGTACGATCTCTTTCAGAGCGGAGGCGCTCCGCCTCTCACCGATGATCGCGCCATTAGAGCACTCGCGGAACGAAGTGAGGCATTCACTGAATGGCGAATCGCGCGTGCTCGATTGGAGATCGTAGTTGCTGATGACGAGCGGTTGAGGCAAGCGATAGACCGCTTCAATACCGCCTATGGAGAGGCTGATGGTTGGGTATCGGCCTACCTTAAAGAAGGCGAAGGTTTCCGTTTTGCCGATGTCAAAGATGACGAGTATAAAATATGGACGGAAATGCACGCCGCTCGGCATAACATTATAACCCGCTGCCAAATCCGCTCCCAGCGGGATGTACGTTGGCGTGAGCGTATACGATTGGCTTTCTCGAACCGCTTTGAGGATACATAGAGCTGTCAGTGCAGTGTGTCACGCCGCCCCCCTCGTGATCTAAGCGACATGTGGCCGCGCCTCGCGCTCGAACCTGACCATTTTGTTCGCTGGGCTTGCGATCACCCGGTTCATCGAGGACCGCACCGGCTTGTCCCGAGTTGGCTCAGATTAGTGCGCAAGTAGTTGGGACTCGAAGAGCCGGTGGGCCAGACGTTGCAGCGAGGGTAGGTGCTCGCTGGATGGGCATGCTGGTGCTACGCGTTGGCCCGGCGGAGGCGTTCGGCTGTTTGTGCGGGAGCGCATCGCCGCCCACCGGGGCATCGCCGTGCAGTGCCTCCCATACGTTGTACGGTGCCATCCACAAGCTGGCCGCCCACGCGATCTCCTGCTCCACGGCCGTGAATAAGCGCCCCGACTGTTCTGATAAGCCACCAGGAACACCTCGGACCTTTCGATCGGCGCCAGCGTGGGCCCTGACTTGGCTCACGTTCTTGGGTCCGGAGGGGTCATAGTGCTGTGACCTGCGGTTTCGTTGCTCGGGCCGCCTGAATTTGCACACTAAGACTCGTTTCGAGTTTCGCGGCCGGCGGTGGGGGTGGACCAAGGCGACCGCGACCGCGGTGCTCGGTCAACTGGGTGATCGTGTAAACCAGGTGCATGGTTCTACCTACTGAAGTCATTTCGCCCGTGAGGATCGAAGTCCGCCAGGGGCACCGCCTGGCGGTGCGGCGTCGTGGGGATGGCGGCGTGCCGCTGCTGCTCATCCACGGGTTCCCCTGCACGAGCCGGATCTGGTCGCACAACCTCGTCCCGCTGGCCGAGGCGGGGTTCGACGTCGTCGCGCCGGACCTGCGCGGCTACGGCGACTCCGATTTCGCGCCGGATGGCTTCTACGACTTCAACGCGTTCAACACCGACCTGATCGGTCTGTTCGACAAGCTCGGCTGGGACCGCGCAGTCGTCGCCGGGCACGATCTGGGCGCAATGATCGCCATCGACATGGCCAACCGCCACCCCGACCGGGTGGACCGCCTGGTGATCCTGGACGACTCCATGCCCGACCTGGCTGAGGCGTTCGCAGCGGCGGGCATCCCGCCGAGCCGGCCCAAGCCCGCCGTCTACGACTATCACCGCCTCCAAGGGCATCACGCCGACGCCTTGGTCGCCGAGCTGGATACGCCCGAGCAGCGGCGGCGTTATGTGGGTGAGTTCTACGGGCATCGCATGTGGTGTCCGCCCGATGCCTTCGACGAGGAGGACTTGGCCTTCCTGACCGAGCCATACGGGGACGCGGCCCGGCTGCGTGCCGCCTTCGCCGACTACGAGGTCGTCATGGGCACCCGGCCGCCGTCGGCCCCGGAAATGATCGACCGGCCGGTCCGGCAGCGGGCCCTGGTGCTGATCGGCGCCGACCAGGTGACCATAGGGGACCACGTCGAGCAGCGGTGCGCGCTCGCCTTCCCCGAAGCCGTCGGTCCGTTCTGGGTCAAGGGCGCCGGCCACTTCATGCCCTGGGAACGCCCAAACCTCGTCAACCGCGCCATCCGCTCCTTCTGCGGTGACCTGCTGGTGGCCTGAACCGCTGCGAGCACCACAGCGCGGACTCACACCGCTCGCGCCAGCGTCTGGAGCAGATGAGCGCGGCGGCGAGTGCGGCGAAGCCCTCATGCAGGTCCAGGCGCGCCAAGAGTGTGAACCGGGAGTTGGAGGCCAAAGCCCGCGGGCTGGCCGGGTGGAAGGCCTACATCACCAACATCGACAACCCGTCGCCGGAGTTCGTCATCGACGCCTACCACCAACTCTGGCGGATCGAGAAGTCCTTCCGCATGTCCAAGCACGACCTGCGTGCCCGGCCGATCTAC
>Ga0114129_10004497_pt1 | contig 19676 bp, 17 predicted proteins | sample RhiMetdeltSRZDD1_FD_80071 | JGI IMG/M metagenome (GOLD analysis project Ga0114129, IMG submission 80071) | Populus rhizosphere microbial communities from Tennessee, USA - Rhizosphere MetaG P. deltoides SRZDD1 (version 2) (version 2) | ecosystem: Host-associated > Plants > Roots > Rhizosphere >...
ACATCGACGGCTCGAAGCTCCGTGGCAAAAACCTTGCCCACCTTCTCGATGCTCACGCGGGGCACGACCGCCACGATGATCCTCCGTCCTCTCCGACTGCTACACGTCCATCGTAGCACGAGGTACATGTTTGCATCAGCGTTGGGCACTCCTGTGCTGTGATGGGCTGGGAAGGTATCCCGATGCGCAAGCCGAGCTCGGCCAACTCAAGAGTCAGCGCCGATCAGGCTCGCCGACCGGCCCTTCGGCGTGTAGAGTATGAGGTGAGGGCTTCCATGCACCGTCCCAGCCGCCGGCGTTTCCTGCGCGTCTCCGGCGCACTCGGCCTGGCGATCTCGAGTTGGGCCCGCCCGAGTCTCGGCGCGCAGGCCACGCCCGCCGAGGGGTGTTCCGAGGACACGATCGGCGTCGCCAGCATGGCCGACGATGGAACGATCACCCTGGATCTACGGGCGGCTTTGCCACACGGAGGGCACGGGCACGCCCACCTCGTCTATCCGGCGTCGCACCCCGACTACGCCGTCGTCCTGAATCACGTCGGCAGCCTGCAGCCCGGCGAGACGCGCTGCGTGCCGCCCTGGCCCGACGAGGCGACAGTCGGCGAGGAGTAGGTGCTCACCATGATGAAACCAGGACGACACGATATCCGACATCAGGTGCTCATCACGGGGACAGAGCTGGACGAGGTACTGCGTGACGGTCTTGGGTGCCAGACGCTGATCCTGCTCGGCCAAGAACTGCGCCAGTGCCACGACGATCGTCGGTCTCGTCACAGATCTGCCAGCCGCCGAGCTCGCTCGCTGAACGTCGCCGCGATCGGCGTTAGCGCTGACACGGTTGAAGGGCCGATGAGATACTGTTGAGGTTGACCCAACGGAGCCTGGTGAATGGTGTTGAGCGTGCTGTCCTCGATCGCGTACCTGCTCGTCATTATCCTCCTGATCACCATCGGCGCCGCGATACTGCTGGGGATCGGTACCGTTCTGACGTTACTGTTCGCGGTCTCGGTATGGGAAGCGACCGTCGTGGTGATGGCGGTGGCTGCCGGTGCAGTGTGGCTGCTCCCCAGAAGCGACGTCCCTCCGTATGTCGACGATTACCCTGAAGGGCCCCCAGAGGAAGAGGAGTGGGAGCCGCGCGTTGCCGTCACTGACTTCGTGATTCGGCCGAATCGAAGGCAACGGAGACGCAAGCGGTAGCGTTGGCCGACACGAAGGAGGTGGTCGCCATGCCGGGGCGAGCCCCAGCATCGATACATCAATTCGATAGGAGGAGACGACTTTGGGCCAGGATCCGGCTGCCGCCTTTCAGGGCGCGATCGGGCGAACGCGCGAAGAGTCCACACCGTGGTGGCCGGAGCGCACCGGTGCGCCGGCTGGCTCGCCGAACGTCGTCATCATCTACATGGATGACATGGGGTTCTCAGACCCCGGATGCTTCGGCTCGGAGATCGACACCCCACACATCGATGCCCTGGCGGCGCGTGGTCTGCGCTTCAACCAGTACACCACCCATCCGATCTGCTCGCCGGCGCGCGCCGCCCTGCTGACCGGGATCAATGCGCACGCGGTGAGCACGGGCTGGCTCGCCAACACCAATCCTGGCTACCCCGGCTACACCGGCGAGATCCCGCTCGACGCCGCGACGATCGCCGAGACACTGCGGGCGCGCGGCTACGAGACGATCATGACCGGCAAGTGGCACAACACCCCGACCCTGGACACGGTGCCATCCGGACCGAAACACAACTGGCCGGCCCAACGCGGGTTTGACACCTTCTACGGCTTCATGGAGGGTGAGACCCACTTCTTCTTCCCGGCCGCGTTGCGCATGAACAATCAGACCGTGCCGATCGACACCTACCCGCCAGAGTACTACTCCACCGACGACTGGACGGATCGCGGCATTCAGTTCGTCAAAGAACTCAGGGCGTCCTCCGCCACAAAGCCGTTCTTCCTGTACGTCGCCAACAACGCCGTGCACGCACCGCTCCAGGCACGGGCCTCAGATCTCGAAAAATACCGAGGCCGCTACGACGCCGGCTGGACGGCGATCCGCGAGACGCGCTATCGACGGCAGCTCGAGCTGGGGATCATCCCCCCGGACGCGCAGCTCGCGCCGTCCGACCCGAACGTGCCGGATTGGGACGACACGGACCCGGAGAATCGGCCGCTGTTCTCCCGTCACATGGCGGCGTACGCCGCCATGTTGGACTGCGCGGATCAGAATGTCGGGAAGCTCGTCGCCTTCCTCGAATCGATCGGCGAGCTGGAGAACACGATCGTCGTGTTCACGTCCGACAACGGCGCTACCGATGCCGGCGGCCCGATCGGCATGGTCAACAACAACCGCCGCTACAGCGGCCTGGCGCCAAAGCCTGCCGCCGAGGAGCGCGCCCGCCTCGAGGAGCTGGGCGGGCCGCGCAGCGTCTCGCTCTATCCGACGGCCTGGGGACAGGCTTGCAACACGCCGTTCCCCTCCTATAAGACGTACACCGGCGGGGGCGGGCGGCGCGTGTCGTTCATCATCTCCTGGCCGGCCAGGATCCGGGACCAGGGAGCGATCCGGTCCCAGTTCGTCCACGTGACGGACGTGATGCCGACCTTGCTCGACCTGGCGGGCGTCGAGCCGCTGACAACCGTCAACGGCCTGCCAGCCAGGAGCCTGAACGGCAAGAGCTTCGCGCCGGTGCTGATGGACGGGGACGCCCCCGCACCACGGAACGAGCAGTACTACGAGTGCTGGGCGAACCGAGCGTACTACAGCGACGGATGGCTGGCGCGGTCGATCCAGAAGCGCGGCGACGCGATCGACATGGACACCTGGACGCTTCACAACCTTCGCACGGACTTCTCGGAGAGCGTCGACCTGCGCGCTCACCACCCTGAGAAGCTCGCCGACCTGGTGGAAGCGTTCGACGCGGCTGCCTGGGAAAACATGGTCTACCCACTGGATAACCGCAATCGCGCCCAGAAATTCTTCGACACGCCCGCGTACGCACGCGCGCTGGCTGACGAGCCGCACACCTACCTGCCAGGCGCGCAGACCGTCCACCGCGCTGATGTGATGCCCAAGATCGGCGATCGGGCATTTCGCATCAGCGTGCGCTTCCACTGCCGCCCAGACGACCAGGGCATCCTCTGGGCGATCGGCGATCCAATCGGCGGGCTGGTGAGCTGGATCGAGGACCGCCACCTGTACTTCCACTACAACGGCTTCAGCGACACCGTGACACTGCCGGGCGTGGAGATCGGCGAGGGCAACCACGAGGCAACGATCAAGTACGAGGCACTCGGGGGGCGCCAGGGGCGCGGCCGGCTGCTGGTCGACGGCGCGGAGAAGGTCGGCTGGACGGCGATGTCCCCGACGCTCAGCTTTGGCGTCTTCGAGGGGCTGGACGTCGGGCTGGACCGGCGAGGGCCGGTCTACCCGGACCTGTCAGACCGGCACGGGGCATTTCCGTACACTGGCACGATTCAGGACGTCAGGATCGAGCCGGGTCCGCGAGCGCCGCGCGGCTGAGCATACGCACCCAGCTCCGCGTTGTACTGTTCGGGGCAGTCTGGACGCCCGGACCGCTCGATGCACTATCCTCCCGCCGCGATCGGCCGGCAGCGCGAGCCGGCGGGCCCTCGGCGGAAGGCCAACGTTCGCGTGGTCATCCGGCCACTCGCCGTCGCTACGTCGCGGCGCGGGTGGTCGACGACGCTGGGGGATCTCGTCCATGGTGGTACGGTCGAGCGCGGTCCGTGGCGGGCCGATCCCGTCGATCATCAAGCGGAACACGTTCCTGCTGGCCGCGACCCAGGCGTTCGTCGGCATCGGCACCCAGATGGTACCGACGATGGGCGCGATCATCGTCACCCAGATGGTCGGCACCGCCTACCTGGTCGGGCTGGCGGCCAGCCTGCAGAACGTCAGCCGCTTCCTGATCGCCTACCCGATCGGCTGGGTCGCCGATACGCTCGGCCGGCGGGTCGCGCTCTGGTTCGGCCACGCGCTCTGCACGGTCGGCGCTCTGATCATCGGGACCTCCGTGCTCTGGATGTCGTTACCGCTGTTCGTCGTCGGCATGCTGCTGATCGGCCTTGGCGTCGGCGCTGGCCAGCAGCTCCGCCTGGCCGCCGCCGACCTCTACCCACCGGCCCGGCGTGCTGAGGGACTCGGGTACGTGCTGACTGGCTCGCTGGTCGGCGCCCTCGGCGGCCCGGTCGTGATCGGCTTCGCCCAGCAGATCGCGCCGAGCTTCTCGATGGACCCGCTGGCGCTCTCCTGGTTCCTGATGCCGGCCGTGATGATCCCGAGCATGCTGCTGGTCTTCGGGATTCGCCCGGATCCGCGTGAGATCGCGACCAACCTGCGCCATTACTACCCTGACTTGCGCGAGGAGCCGAAGCTGCGCGCCGACGCGCCGAGCGGAACCGGCCCGCGAGCGTGGCTGCGCCACTACCCGCTGCGGGTCGCATTCGTCGCCGGCTTCGCCGCCCAGGGCGTGATGACCCTGATGATGGCGATGACCTCGCTGGCACTTGCCCACCACGGCCATGACCTGCCGATGATCTCCCTGGCGGTCGCCATTCACGTCGTCGGCATGTTCGGCCTCTCGCTGCCGATCGGCCGGCTGACCGACCGACTCGGTCGGCGCTGGATGATGATGATCGGCACCTGGGTCAGCGCCGCCGGCGGCCTGTTCGTCGCGGTGGGCGTTGACTACTGGGCCGTGACGCTCGGCACCGCCCTGGTCGGGGTTGGCTGGTGCTGCACGAACGTGGCGTCCACCGCGCTGATCGCCGATCTGGTGCCGGCCCGCGACCGTGGCCGCGCAATCGGCACCAATGACAGCTTCGCCAACGCCGGCTCGATCTTTCTGCCGCTGCTCGGCGGACCGGTCGTCGAGCTGGCCGGGCTGCCGTCGCTGGCGATCGTCAGCACCGGCCTGCTGCTGATCCCGCTCCTGATGCTCGTGAAGCTCAACGAGAACGCCCGCCAGCCGCTGCCGAAGCCGGTCGCCAGCAGCCAGGCAGCCTCCGGCCTGAGATGACGAACGGGACGTTGCCGCGGACGAAGATCCGATCGTACGTCCCCACGATCTGGACCCGGTCGTGGACCTCGCCCCGACGAGGCTGCTGAGTCTCTCGAGGTTCTGCGCGCGTCAGCGGCCTTCCTCCGCGTGGAGCGGGAGTCGCATGACGACCTCCCCGGCGTCGATCTCGCCGGTCTCGACGAACCCGAACCTGGCGTAGAAGCCGCGCGGGCTGCCCTCACCCGGCACATAGCTCACCAGCAGCTCGGTGGCGCCCGGTCGCGTCCGCACGTACTCCACCACCAGTTCGAGCGCGCGCCGACCAAACCCGCGCCCCTGGTGTTTGCCAGCGACCATGAAGCGCCACAGGAAGTACGTCTGGTTCGCCTCATCGTCGTCCACCATCACGAAGCCCACGAGGGTCTCGTCGGCGTAGATCGCCCGATACCAGGCAGTCGGCGCGAAGAGCGCCTCCGCGAGCGAGACGGCGTTCGGTGCGACGAACTCTGCCTGATGTGGCTGAACTGCGAGGGCACAGACCGCGCGCACCGTCTCGGCCGTGATCGGGCGCAGCGTCACGGCCGTCGTCGACGGTACTGGATCCGTCTGCCGTGCTAATCCCATATGTGCCCCTCCAGGTTTGAGGACGAGCCGAACGGGCCCTGCGATGAGCACGGCAGTTGCTCCACCTGCAGGGTACTTGCTCTACCGATGCTCTGCTGTGATCCTCGTCACACCGCGGCAACGAGAAGACGTCGACGGGACCGTCTCGCCCGGACTTGAAGACGGCAGACCTGAAGCTCTCAAACGTCAGGACCGGTCACTTCAACGCCTTCCTGGAGATCCCGGGCCTGGGTGGCCCGATTCAGTCCCGACGCGGCTGGATCTCGGTCGACGCCAAGATTCGAGGGAAGAGCTTCCGCTTCATCACCACCCACCTCGAACCGCTCCACCCGGGCATTCAGGTCGCGCAGGGGAACGAGCTGCTCAGTGGGCCAGCCAACACCTCCCTCCCGGTCGTCATGGCCGGCGATTTCAACACGCGAGCGGACGGGACCGGCACGCCCACCTACGGCGTCCTGACGGCGGCGGGCTTCGCAGACGCCTGGAGCCAGACGCGTCCCGGCAATCCTGGCTACACCTGCTGTCACGCAGCCGACCTGCACACACTGCCTGCGCCGCTCACCGAACGGGTCGACCTCGTCTTGACGCGCGGTGGCTTCCGCGCCCTGAGCACCGAGCTACTCGGAGCTTCCCCGTCCGATCGCACACCGTCCGGTCTCTGGCCGTCGGACCATGCCGGCGTCGCGGCCCAACTCGGGCTACCGTAGCGGGGAGCAGACCAGCACGCCCACGTCGCCCACCAGCGATCTTACGGTGAGCCGAGCGCTGCGCTCACCGTCTCGGTACGAAGGGTGGGTCACGGCCGGTCAGCCTTGACCCACCCATTCGTCAGGTTAGGTCCGGCCCGCACGGGATGGCTGGATGGCGCGCAGGTCGCCGAACACCTTTCGCCGGTGTGGCGTCGAGTGAGGAGTCTGGCCGGTGAGGCCGGCGAGATGAGGCCCGGTCATAACTCCGAAGCGGTCTCGCCAGGAGAACTGGGGGCCGACGACCGTCGTCCGGAGCGCTCATGTGGCGCCGTCGTCGGGTGAGCGTGACGCTGCTCCGTAGCTGGTGGGCCTTATGACCGGGCCTCGCCTAGCTTAACGGAAGCGCCGCTCACTCACCACCCCGCCGGATCATGCGCCGGCGAGCAGATACGCAAATGATATCAGCACCAGATCGCGATGGTATGCCCGACTGGACAGCACCCGGGCCACTTCTATCTCGGGTGCCATGGCCGGATCTCAAGTTGGAGACGTTTTCCATGCGATCTTCACCGCTTACGGAGGCGGCCCTCAACCTGGTACGGTCCGCCATCGACCGCGTGTGGCCAGAGCAGTTCGCCGACGCCTGGGACAGCAAGCCGCCGTCCCTGATCGGGCTTGTCGAGCGGCCAACCCACATGCTGATCACGAGTTGGGCGATCGATCAACTCAAGTCGCAGTTCCCTGAGCTCGATATTTACCGTGGTGCCATCATCGACGGGGCGAACGCCACCGAGCTCCATGAGCTTCCGCTCAAGCCTGCCGATCTCGAGGTCGGATGGAAGTATGGGCTGAACCTGGAGGAGAAGCGGAAACAGCACAAGGGCACAAATGCCGGTACGGACGACATTGTCGGCTGGTGGAATGATGCCGCGGAAGCCGTCCGCGCGGGAAACAAGCCCCGAGGGTATTTCATCCTCGGGATCATGCTCCACATGATCGAGGACATGGGTGTGCCTTCGCACGCTCGCGGGATCTACCATCAAGCGCCTTCACTCGGCGAGCCGCTCCAGTTCGACAACTTCGAAATGATGGGCTTCTCCAACTGGGTGCCAGCGTTTGACAACATCAACAAGAGCGATCCACGGTATAGCGAACCGTGGAGATATTACCACCTGAGTCAGGACTGGACGAATCAGGACACGCCAGCAAACTATACGCGTGATGGCTTCTCGAAGACGTGGACGTTTGCCTCGGAGCCAGAGCGCCAGCTCCTGAGGAATCGCCAGGGTCGCACCTGTCAGGTCGTGGTGTGGACGCTCCGCAGTGCAAGTCTGGCCATACAACAGATCGAATCAGCCGGGACCCTCGTTAGTCAGCCTGCCGGGGGAACGGGCGGGGACCCGTTCACCGACTTCGAGGCGCTAGCCGGCGGTCGGACGCGGATCATCCAGGCCAGCTCGGTCGCGACCGCCCTGACGATCAAGACCGGCAGCCGCGTGGACAACGTCCAGCTCACGCTGAACACCGGACGGCTGCCGGGACACGGCGGGTCGGGTGGAGACTCGCACACGCTGAACCTCGGAGCGGGCGAGTACATCGAGTCGGCGAACGTCTGGGTCAACAGCTTCGAGGGCGGACATCGGCTGTTCGCGATCCAGTTCATCACTAGCAAGGGCAACATTCTGGAGGGCGGCTCCAAGACGGGCACCAGGTCCAATCTTGAGGTTCCGCAGGGACGCCAGGTCGTGGGCTTCCTCGGAAGGTCAGGTTCGGGTGTAGACCAGCTCGGCGTGATCACGTCACGGGTCGTAGCCGGGACCCTCGTTAGTCAGCCTGCCGGGGGAACGGGCGGGGACTGGTTCTCCGACTTCAAGGCGCTAGCCGGCGGTCGGACGCGGATCATCCAGGCCAACTCGGTCGCGACCGCCCTGACGATCAGGACCTACGATCGCGTAGACAATGTGCAGCTCACGCTGAGCACCGGACAGCTGCCCGGACACGGCGGGTCGGGTGGAGACTCGAAGACGCTGAACCTCGGACCGGGCGAGTACATCAAGTCGGCGAACGTCTGGGTCGACAAATTCGGCGATGGATATCGGCTGTTCGCGATCCAGTTCATCACCAGCGAGGGCAACGTCCTGGAAGGCGGCAAACAGACGGGCACCAGGTCCAATCTTCAGGTTCCGCAGGGATACCAGGTCGTGGGCTTCGTCGGACGGTCAGGCTCGGCTGTCGACCAGCTCGGCGTGATCGTGTCACAGGCCACGCCCCGTGACGTGATTCGGGATGAGACCGAATCCTGAGCCGACCTTACGGCGTCACGGCGTGCGAATGCGCGAGTCCAGGTGGGTGAATCTTCTAGGCTCGACTTCCGCCAATGTGGAGACGGCGTAGGATGAGTTGACGGGACATGGCTCTTTCGAAGACCCTGGGGATGTCCAGTCACGAGGAAGCGAGAGAGCCATGTCGAAGATCATCCTACCGGGCACGCTGGTCGGTCTGCTGGCGACGTTCGAGCCGTGCTTCCACGCGCCGAGCTACCGGACGTTCCAGTGTCTGGTAGCCGGCTGGATTCACTGCCTGGGGGGCAGCGGACGATCACGGCGGTGGCCGTGGCGTCGGGTGGCGTGGAGCGCTGCCGATGAGTGGTACGCGCGGCTTTGCGCTGCCGGTGCTGTTCCGCCGGTACGTCGGGGCCAGGCGGGGCGGGACCAAGGATGCCCCGGGCCGACCCCGTCGCGGCACGCGCCAACAAGCCGCGCAATCTAGCCGAGGCCCGGTCATAACTCAGGCGGCCTCGATCAGGCCGCCTCGAGGAAGGCCTTGAGGCCGACACGGAGATCCTGGTGGTGCTCGAACCGGTAGAGCAACGTCACCTTGAGGTAGACGAAGACGGCACCGAGGGCGAAGCGCTGGGTGCGGCCGAGGCCACGGGTCGGGACCGAGCCATGGACATCGAAGATGCCTTTGAACTGGCCGTTGAAGTTCTCGATGGCGAGCGAGCGGAGCGTGTGGAAGACGCGGCGGACCTCGACCCCATCGTCGGTATGCGGGTAGGCTCCACGGCGGGTGGCAACCAGGAAACGGCCGGTGTCGAAGCAGTGGTCACGGACGAGCGGGTCGTTGTAGTGAGTGTCGCCAAGCACGAAGCGCGCATCAAGGGGAAGCTGGTCGAGCATCCGTGGGGCCGGCTCGTTGTCAGCGGTGTTGGCCGGGGTCAGCTCGGCCGCCAGTGGGATCCAGACCGCCGCCACGGTCGTGACGAGATGGAGCTTCCAACCGTACACCCAGCCGTGCCAGCCGGACTTGGTCCAGCCGGCCTCGGTGTCGATCGAGGTGTGCGGGACGACGCCTGCGTCGCGGTGCTTCTTGTGCCAGACGCCGCCTCGCGCGTGCAGCACCGTGCTGTCGATCGCGACGGCCTGGCCACTGGTCGCCCACGGGTCGAGCCGCCTGACCAGGTGCCGCCCCAGGCACCCGATCCGCGCCGGAAGGCTGTCTGGGAGCGCGGCCAACCGTCGCTCGCAGGTCCGCCGACTCGGGAATCGGCCGTGCTCGTTCAGGCGCAGCCGCAGGAGTTGCATCTCCGAGGTCGGCTGCTCCAGGATCGCCAGCAGCCCGCTGACCGTCGAGACGTTCCGCACCAGCATGATGACGAGCGCCTTCAGAAACAGCCGATCCGAGTAGACAGTGGGACGCCCACCCGAGGTCCCACGCTGCGTCTTCGTTGGTGGACCGGGGATCACGTCGATCAGATCGACCAGCGCAACCAACAGCGAGGTCTGCGGTACCATGGATCTGCCTGCCTGGTTTGGTCTGACAGCCCCATGGTAGGCGCATCGGGTCCCGCCGGTCTTCTGTCCGGTGGGGCCTATCGGTTATGACCACGCCTCGGCTAGATCAGCGAGGCGAGCCGCGCCAGCGCCGCCGTGTACGTCTCCAGGTGAAGGTCGCCGCTCGCGTAGCCGGGCATGAAGATGATCTCCGTGACGCCAAGCTCGCGCGCCCTCGAGACGTCCTCGCGGATCTCGTCCAGCGTCCCGACGAAGTCCGGCCGGTCCGACCCGGGCGACCGCTCCACGATCTCGCCGTCCGCGAAGATTGGCAACTCCAGACATTGAGGGTCGCGTCCTGCCGTCCTGGCTGCCGCCCGGACCTGCTCCATCATCGTGCCCATCGCCGTCAGCGGCACCCCGGACGGCATCCAGCCGTCGGCGTACGTACCGACCCGCTCCAGCGCGGACGGCGCGTACGCCGCCAGGTAGATCGGCGGGCGCGGCTTCTGGAGCGGCTTCGGCTGAAGCGACGAGCGCGGCAGCGTGAAGTGCGTGCCAGCGTACTCCACGGGGTCGGTCGTCCAGACCGCCTCCAGGACCTGAAGGAACTCGTCGGCGCGGGCCGCCCGACCGCGCATCGTCCCGCCCACTGCCTCGATCTCGTCGGCGGACCAGCCCTGACCCAGCCCGACCCGCAGCCGCCCGCCTGAGAGCACGTCGAGCGTCGCAAGCTGGCGCGCCAGCATGACCGGATTGTGGAGCGGCATCACCAGCACGCCGGTCCCCAGGCCGATCCGCTCGGTGTGCGCCGCCACGTACGAGAGCGTCTCGATCGGCGTCAGTGCCTGCGCGTACATCTTCGGCAGCGAGCCGTCCGCCGTCACGGGGTACTTCGATCGCGGGTTTGTCGGGTAGAGCAGCCGCTCGATCACCCAGAGGGTGTCGTAGCCGAGCGCTTCCGCGCGCCGCGCGGCCTGGACGACGGCGACCGGCCCCATGCCAGTACCGAGGTGCGGAAGCATCACGCCGATCTTCAAGCGCGCGGGCTGCGAGCTGTCCGGCGTGGTCGCCTGCTGGATGGTCGCGGTCGAGCCGCCGAGACCAGCGTGCAAGACGGTCTCAGGCGCAGGAGTGGTCACCATGGTGGTAGCTCCTCAGTTGATACCACCACGGTACGCCCCGCGAGCAGCGGCCCGCGTCTGACGAACGTGCTATCTGCACGTCATATCTTCTCGCGGTCCAGAACGCCGAGCGTATGCCGGACGAGGTATGACGCCACCCCAGCCGACCTCCACTGAGAAGCACACCGCACGAGGCCGAGGCAAGGCAGTGGCCGGGCTCCGTTCCGAGATGTGCCCAAAATGAGCGGTTCGGCGTCCCCATCCGGCCCGACGCCTGCACACACGGCCGGTGCGAGCGCGAGCTGGTGTATGCAGGCCACAATGGTCAAACGCGCCGGGCTCCGCTCGTGGCAGGACCCCGGGAGGGTAGGAGCCCGGGGTCGCTTTGCGTTGTGGTCTCAGCGCGGGACACGGACCGAAGGTCTTGCTATCCTGCTGAGAACCACGATCAACCACCCTGGGGGCGGCTCCATGACGCGGCAGCTCCATCTCAACCTGTTCATCCACAGCCGAGGCCATCACGAGGCCTCCTGGCGCCATCCGCTCGCCTCGCCGCTGCCGCTCTCCGACATCCGCTACTACCAGGACCTCGCCCAGCGCGCCGAAGCCAGCCTCTTCGACGCCATCTTCCTGGCTGACCAGCTCGCCCTCGGCGACGACGTGGACCAGGCCGCGCGCATCTGGCTCGAGCCGATCACCGCCCTGGCTGCCATCGCCGCCGTCACCAGCAGGATCGGCCTGATCGCCACCGCCTCCACCACCTACACCGAGCCGTTCAACCTGGCCCGCCAGTTCGGCTCCGTGGACCACATCTCCAACGGCCGGGCCGGCTGGAACATCGTCACCTCCTGGCTGGCGACGGCCGCCCGCAACTACGGCGGCAACGGCCAGGTCAGCCACGCCGACCGCTACTCCCAGGGCGAGGAGTTCATGACCGTCGTCAAGGCGCTCTGGGACAGCTGGGCCGAGAACGCCGTCCTCGACGATCGAGCCGGCGGCCGCTACGCCGATCCAGACCGCATCCGCCCCATCCACCACAACGGCGATCGCTATCAGGTCGAAGGGCCGCTCAACATGCCGCGCACGCCCCAGGGCCGCCCGGTCCTGGTCCAGGCCGGATCGTCAGACGTCGGCAGACGCTTCGCCGCGCGCCACGCCGAGGCTGTCTTCACCGCCCACCTCGAGAAGTCGACCGCCCAGGAGTTCTACGCCGACCTCAAGCGGCTGGTCGCAGCCGAGGGCCGCGACCCCGAGCAGGTCCTGATCCTCCCCGGCCTCAGCCCGATGATCGCCTCCACCGAGGCCGAGGCTCAGCGCATGACCCGCGAGACCAACGACCTCTGCGATCCCGAGGTCGGCCGCAAGCGCCTCTCCGGCCGGTTCGGCGGCTATGACTTCTCCCACCTGCCGCTCGACCGCCCGCTCACCCCGGACGACTTCCCAGACTCCGGCTCGGTCCAGGCCGCCCGGAGCCGCACCGAGGTGATCATCGGCCTCGTTCGCCGCGAGCAGCCGACCCTCCGCCAGCTCCTGGGCACCCTCGCCGGCGCCCGCGGACACTTCATCTTCGCCGGCACCCCGGAGCAGGTCGCCGACCTGATCGAGGACTGGTTCACGGACAGCGCGGCGGACGGCTTCAACATCATGCCGCCGATCTTGCCGGCCATGCTGGACGTCTTCATCGCCGAGGTCATCCCGATCCTCCAGCGGCGCGGGCTGTTCCGCACCGCCTACACCGGCACCACCCTCCGCGAGCACTACGGCCTGGACTGGCCCGCCAGCACATTCAAGGAAGCCGCCCTCCAGCAAGCGTAGCGCCACGACCGCGTCTACACACCAGTGCCGGATCGCCCTCAACTCGAGTGGGCAGGCTGCGGCGGCCGGAGCAATCCCATCGGTCCGGTCGTGGGGGCAGCCCCCCCGGAAACACCGAGATTACGGGTCTGGAAGTCCCCAAGCCTCTGTCACGCCCCGATGTTCCTGGCCGAGCCCCTCCTGCGGGCCGAGGGCTTCACCGAGATTCAGTACATCGACGCGACAGGCCCGGAGGCGTACGGCGCACTCGCCTCCGGTGCGATGGACATCATCGCCCTCTTCTCCGCGCCGCTTGTCCATCGAGTAGACGCCGGCGATCCGATCGTCGTGCTGGCAGGACTCCACGTTGGCTGCTTCGAGCTGATTGGCACCGACCGGGTGCAAGCGGTCAGTCAGTTGAAGGGGAAGACGGCCGGCGTGCTCGTGCTCGGCAGTCCGCAGCACATGTTCCTCGCCAGCATCGCGGCGTACGTCGGCCTCGATCCTCGCGTCGACATCAACTTCGTCGAGCTGCCAGGGGCCGAGTCGATGCGTCGCCTGGAGGAGGGCACGATCGACGCCTTTATCGGCTTCCCTCCAGACACCCAGGAGCTCCGCGCGAAGAAGATCGGTCACGTCGTCGTCAACAGCTCCACGGACCGCCCGTGGTCGCAGTACTTTTGCTGCATGCTCGCCGGCAACAAGGAGTTCGTGCAGAAGCACCCGGTTGCTACCAAACGGGCCATGCGCGCGATCCTCAAGGCCACCGACATGTGTGCCCTCGAGCCAGAGCGCTCCGCTCGACTCCTGGTGGATGGCGGGCATACTGCCCGCTTCGACTCCGCGCGTCAGACCCTGCGCGAGGTCCCATACGGCAAGTGGCGCGAGTACGACCCCGAGGACGCGATCCGCTTCTACGCGCTCCGCCTGCAAGAAGTCGGAATGATCAAGTCGAGCCCGGACAAGATCATCAGTCAGGGCACGAGCTGGCGCCTCTTCGACGAGCTGAAACAGGAGCTGAAGACCTGAGGCCAACGCTCCCGAGCTCCTTTCACTTTGCCACGCGGAGACGGCATCGCATTCAGGATGACACCTGGAGCTGGCGCTTGACGCGCGGATCCAGGAAATCGCGCAAGGCGTCGCCGAGCAGGTTCGTGGCGGTGATCGTCAGGGTGATCAAGAGGCCGGGGAACAACAGCAGCCACCACTGTGGCCGAAACTGCTCGGCCAGCACGCCGCCGAGCATGCTGCCCCAGGTCGGGGCCGGCGGCGGCAGCCCGACCCCGAGAAAGTTGAGCGCCGCCTCGGCGAAGATCGCCGAGCCCAGATTGAAGCTGGCAATCACCAGCAACGGGGCGATGCACTGCGGCGCGACGTGCCGCAGCATGATCCGCCATGAGGCCGCGCCGACCGATTCGGCCGCCGTGATGTACGTCATCTCCTTCGTCGCCAACGTCACCGACCGGATGACGCGCGTCGTCAGCGGCACCCGGGTCACCGCGATCGCGACGATCACCGTGTGCAGTCCGGCCCCGAGCCCCGCCAGCAGCAGCATCGCCAGGATCAAGGCCGGAAACGCCATCAGGATGTCGAGCAGCCGCTGGCTGAACAGATCGAGGCTGCGCCCAAGGTAGCCGCTGGTAAGCCCCCAGATGAAGCCGATCAGGTCGCCGATCAGAACCGAGCTGAGGACCACGGTGAGCGTGACCCGTGTCCCGTAGATCAATCGGCTCAGCACGTCGCGGCCGAGATGATCGGTCCCGAGCAAGTACTGCGCGGATGGCGGCTGGCGGGCGCTTCTCATCGAGGTCGACAGTGGATCGCGTGGGGCGAGCTGATCGGCGAAGATCGCCACGAACAGGACGAAGACCAGCAGTAACAGGCTGAGCGCGCCGGCCGGTGCGCTCAGCGCGAAGCGCCAGAGATCCAGGCCTGACGAACGAGGTGTCAGCCTGCTGGCGGTAGCCTGCTCGGGCTGAGCGATCGCTGCTGGCATGCACTCCTCTCGGTGTCAGATCGCCGTCGTCACGCGCGATCGCCGTCAGCCGTACCTGATGCGCGGGTCGACCCAGCTATAGCTGACGTCGACCAGCAGATTGAGCACGGTGAAGATAAGCCCGTACAGCAAGACCAGGTTCTGAATCACCATCCAGTCACGCTCGGCGAGCGCCATCACCAGCGCCAGGCCCAGGCCGGGCACCCCGAACGCCCGCTCGACCGCCACTGAGCCGCCGAGCAGGCCACCGAGCGCCAGTCCGGACACCGTGATGATCGGCAACAGCGCGTTACGCAGCACGTGGATCGTCAACACCGCCTTCTCGGGCAGCCCCTTGGCGCGGGCCGTGCGGACATAATCTTCGTGGAGCACCTCGAGCGTGGCCGAGCGAGCCACCCGCGCGATGACGGCCGCCAGCCCGACCCCCATCACGACCGCCGGCCCGACCGTCATCTGGAGATTCTTGATCGGATCATCCGTGAAGTAGACGATCGTCAACGAGGGGCGCCAGTTGAGCCAGAGCACCGATCCGGAGATCAGGAGCAAGCCGAGCCAGAAGCTCGGGATCGCCAGGAAGACGATCACGGTCAGCCGGGTCGTGACGTCGGGGCGAGAGTTCGGACGCATCGCTCCGAAGACTCCCACCGGTACGCCGATCACCCACGAGACGAGGATCGCCATCACGGCGATCTGCGCGGTGATCGGCGCGCGGCGAGCGATGATGTCGCGGACCTTGTCGCCGCGCCAGAACGATTCGCCGAGGTCTCCCCGTACGATCGCGCCGACCCACTCCAGGTACTGGACGTAGTACGGCTTGTCCAGCCCGAGCGACGCCCGTGCCGTCTGGAGCTGCTCGGCACTCAGGATCCGCGAGCCGCTCCCCTCGGCCTGGATCATGGCGAGCGGATCCCCGGGGATGACCCGCATCGCCAGAAAGATCAGCACCGTCACCCCGAAGATCGTCGGCACCGTGAGCAGCAGACGCCGTGCGAGGTACGCTTGCATCCCCCGTCTACTTGTCGATCCAGACGGTGTCCAGGCGCCCCCACTCGACGTGGAGGCGCTTGTCCATCGCCATCCCCTTGACGTAGCTCTGCCAGAGCGGCGAGTGGGCACAGAAGCCGATCAGGTAGAAGGGCGGATTCTCGTCGAGCAGATCCATGCCCTGACCGAACAGCGCCTTGCGCTTCGCATCGTCGGTTTCGACGTTCAACTGGTCGATGATCGTGTCGAGCTTCGGGTTCGAGTAGCGCGACCAGTTGATCGAGGCGCCGGTCTTCAGATGGGACGTCCAGAGGACGGTCGGATCGATGTAGTTCGACTGGAACGCGCCCTCCAGCAGCATGTCCCAGTTCCCGCCCTTGTACTCCTCCGAGAGCACCCCCCGCTCGACCAGCCGGATCGTCGCGCGAATGTTCAGCGTCTTCTTCAGCTCGTCCTGGAACGCCGGCGTGTTGATCTCGGCCCACTGGGCCACCGAGGGCGTGACGATCTCGACGTTCTCGAACCCTTCAGGGTATCCCGCCGCGGCCAGGAGCTTCTTCGCCTCGGCGATGTCGGCGTCCTTGTCGGCACGGTAGCCGGGCAGCTTCTCGAGCTCGGCGTTCGGCGGCGAGAACGGCGAGGCGTACGGCATCCAGCGGCTCAGGAAGACCGGCTCCTGGGTCGAGATCGCCTGGAACATGTTCTGACGGCTGACGGCAAGGTGGATGGCGCGGCGGACGCGCGGATCGTCGAACGGCTTGCGGGTGTTATTCACCATGACGGTATGCGAGTTCAGGCACGGGATCTGGGCGCCGCCCAGGTCGGACCGTTTGATCGCGTCCTCCCAGAGCTGCGGCGACACATTCCAGGAGAAGCTCGCCTGATCGGTCATCACGGCGGCGCCGCGGTCGTTCCAGGCCGCGACGTGCAGCATCTCCAGCCGGTCGACGTACGGCAGCTCAGGATTCCAGTAGTTTGGGTTTCGCTCGAACGTCCACTGCTCGCCGACCTTGTGATCCTTGAACACGAACGGGCCGGTCCCCGGCGCGATCACCTTCTTGAGGTCGCCATTGTTCTCGTCGAGCGCCTTCTTCGGGTAGACGATCATCGACGGGCTGGCGATCACCTCGATGAACGGCGCCCACGCGTTCTTGAGCGTAAAGCGGGCGGTCTTCGCATCGGGCGCGTCGACGCCGGCCACCGGCGCCAGCTCGTCCTTGTAGATGCTGACCACGCCGCTCGGCGGACTGATGATCCGGGTGAACGTGGCCACGACGTCAGCCGAGGTGAACGGCGTACCGTCGTGGAACTTCACGCCCTCGCGCAGGCTGAACGTGTACACCTTGCCGTCCGGCGAGACGTCCCACTTCGTCGCCAGCGCCGGCACGAATCCTCGCAGGCCGGTCGCCAGGTTCTTGGTGATCAGGCCGTCGTACAGCTGGATCAGGACCGTGTTGTTGCCGCCCTGGTGGATGTCGGTGTGGGCGGTAGTCGCGCCCCACGCCGTCCGGAGCACGCCGCCCCGCTTCGGATTCGGTTCGGGCGCCTTCATCATCGCGCCGACCTGGGCCTCCGGCATCGCGGTCGGCTGCACGACCGGAGCGGGTGCCACCGTGGCCGGCGCCTGCTGGGCCGGCGCGGCCGGCTTGGGGGCCTCAGCCGGCTTCGGCTCCGTCGCCGGCTTCACCTCGCCGGCCGGTTTGGCCGCCTGGGGCGGGGCCGCGCTGCAGGCACTCAGAAGCGGCCAGATGGCGACGCTTCCGATCGTCACGGCGGCGGCCTTCAGCGCCTGTCGGCGCGTGACACGGTTCGTCCGCGGCTTCATCGCTCGACCCCCTTCATCTGGCTCCGCCGTAGGAGACAGGTCTATCCGGGCCTGGACTCGCGACCGTCGCCGGTATCCTAGCACCTCCAGTACGCGCCGCCCACCGCCTGCTCATGCCCCCCTTCAGGCCCGCCCGCCCGGCTTCCGCGCCACGATCCAGAGGAACGTCACGGGCTGACCGTCCTCCTCGCCCGTCGCCTCGTCAGCCTGCACGATCTCCAGCCCGCTCGCGCGCACCAGCTCCAGGCTCGTCTCACTCGGGTAGAAGCTCCAGTACATCGGCGCCCCGAGCCAGTCCTCCTCCACCGTCCCCGGGTCCGACCGCGCCCCTGTCGAAGCCACCAGGTACCCGCCCGGTCGAAGCCACGACGCGATCCTGCCGAACAGCGCACCGTGCTCCTCGCGCGACAGGTGAAAGATCGAGAAGAACGCCACCACGGCGTCGAAGCTCGCCTCGGGGAACGACTGCGCCGCCATGTCGCCGTGGACGAACGTCGCAGCGGGCACAGCGTGCCGCGCCAGCTCGATCTGGCGCGCCGAGATGTCGATGCCCGTTACCTCGAACCGCGCCGCGAGCCGCCTGGCGATCGGCGCGCCAGCGCCACACCCCAGGTCGAGCACCCTGGCGCCCGCCGGCAGCTCCGCTTCGAGCAACTCCAGGTGGCGCTCGCGGCGCCCGATCCCGTCGCGCTCGACCCAGGCCGCGTACGTCTCGGCGATCCGATCGAAGCCGTCGGCCACGATCCGCTTCGGATCCATGCGGTACCTCCGTGTCCTGATGCAGGACCACTAAGCCTCGTCACAGGCAGCCAGCAACGACGATCGCGTCGTCTGCCTGCCATCGGTGAGCAACGCTTAGTCGGGCCAGGACACGTCGGCCGCACCACCTCCTCGAACGCGCGCAGCATACCGTCCGCTGCGCGCACCTATGATATCGTTCGCTGGACGCGCGATCCACCCGGCCATGCGAGCGATCCAGACGGACGCTCGCACACACACCGGGCTCATACGTCAGCGGCAAGATCGTGGCAGAGTCCGTACTGCGACCGTCAGCGAGATGGACCCTGCCATCCGTACTGCGAGCGTCAGCGAGCCCGGACCCTTGCGTACGTCTCACCCCAGAGTGTCCCCTTCGGCGGTGGCATAGCGGCGCCGCCATCCGCCACGCTCGTCAGTCGCCATGCGCCGCTGCGCCCCCGCCTTCCCAGCCACTTGACGAGGCCGCGCCGCCATGCCTATGTTTCAGCATGGCCTCATTGCTGTCGCGCATCACCATCGATCCCGAGATCTGCCACGGTAAGCCGATCATTCGCGGCATGCGCTACCCCGTCGACTCGATGCTCGAATACCTTGCCGCTGACGACCCGATTGACGACCTGTTGGCGGAGTTTCCAGATCTCGAACGCGACGACCTCCTGGCCTGCCTCGAGTTCGCCGCCCGGTCCCTCCAGCTACGGAGCCAGTACCTGGCCCTGACGTGAAGTTCATCGTGGACGCCCAACTCCCGCGCGGCCTCTGTGGCATCCTCGGCGAGGCCGGCTACGACGCCATCCATACCAGGGATCTTCCCTGACGACTTCATGTTCCAGCTCACCAGAGGCGCCTTCGACCCTTTGAGATCACAGACCGTGACCTCAATCGCGAGCTCGCCACACCCCACCCGTCATCCCGAGCAATGGTAGGCGGGGACCGCCAGCTATCAGGAATGACACGATTTGTCATTGAAAGCGAAGCGAGCTTGCGAGCGGAGTGGAGACGTCCTCTGTCAACCCCCCAATCTGACGAGTTTCTCGGGATGGTGAACCGGATGGCTAGCGGGACCTGGCACGGCAAGCAGCGGCTAG
>Ga0114129_10004498_pt1 | contig 19665 bp, 17 predicted proteins | sample RhiMetdeltSRZDD1_FD_80071 | JGI IMG/M metagenome (GOLD analysis project Ga0114129, IMG submission 80071) | Populus rhizosphere microbial communities from Tennessee, USA - Rhizosphere MetaG P. deltoides SRZDD1 (version 2) (version 2) | ecosystem: Host-associated > Plants > Roots > Rhizosphere >...
AAGCTTGAGCTTGCCCTCCTGGACGAGCTGCAGTACCAGCATCGAAGTGAACTGCTTTGTGATCGAGCCCAGACGGAATTTTGTGTCAGGCTCGATTGGAATGTTCCACTCCATGTTAGCCAGCCCATAGCCCTTCTTGAAAATGACCTTGCCGTTCTCAGCGACCAACACCGCGCCGTTAAACTGACGGTAGCTGTTGTAGGTCTTCATCAACTCATCTATCTTTGCCGCCTTGTCTTGTGCCAGCACATTCGTGTGAGCGGCGAAGAGACAGGCAGCCGCAATGAATAGAGCAAACACACGTGGTCCAAGGAAACGCTTTTTCATAATACTTTCTCCCCTTCTGAATTTTGCCTGGTGCCAGAGCCTCGATTCCCGCCTCATCACTTTCGGTCTGTCGAGACCTGTCTGCTTGAAAGACCGCATGTATTCTCTCTCATCTCACGCCACAGACAAAGGGCAGCCAGCCCATTCGCGCGTCTTTCATAGGACACCCAACTTCAGTTGACGACAAGCCAACCGAGGACCGTTGAACCGTTTCAACGTTTTTGCTGACGATGCCTTCAACCTGTTCAAACAGTTCGAGCTCAGGTCCATCCGGGCACCTCACTTGAAGTGAGGTGTTAATGAGACGGACCGCGCGTTTGCTCTGAGAGGAGGGCCAGCCGATGCTTAGCCTACACGCTAAATTTTCCTGGACAATGATTAGCCTATGTGCTAAATATGTCGGACATGGCGCGAGGCACGAAGGGTCAGGAGCCGAAGGCGCGGATGGATGCGTACGAGGCGGTGTTCACCGCGCTCGCCCATCCGGCGCGCCGGCGTATCTTGCTCACCTTGAACTTCAATGGCGGATCGATGACGGCCGGCGAAATAGCCGACGTGTTCGAGCATGCATGGCCCACCACAACGCGGCACATCCAGGTGCTCGAGTCGGCTGGGCTGCTCAACCACGATCAGCAGGGTCGCAATCGCGTCTACCACATCGATCGCCGGCGCCTCGAGCTCGTGCGGGATTGGCTTGCGTGGTTTTCGAAGGACCCCCATTGACATTAAACCCGGAGGAACGAATGGCGACGAAGAAAAAGGTAATAAAGAAAGTGACGGCGACGACCAAAAAGAAGAGCGCGGGCTCGGACGTGCCGAGCTTGTTTCGCATAAACGTTGAGGTGGGAAATCTCGATCAAGCGGCTGACTTCTACGGCAAGCTGTTCGGGCTCGAGGGGCGCAAGCAAGCGGGCTCGCGCTGCTATTTCACCTGTGGCCCGGTGACTCTGCAGGTGGTCGACGTGTCGTCCGTTGGAGAGCCGCACCCAGCGGCGAAGGCGTTGTATTTCACGGTCAACGATCTCGATGCGGTATTCGAGCGGGCGAAGGCGCTCGGCTGTCTCTCGCGAGAGGACGTTCACGGTGTCTCCGGCGGCGGCATCAGCGTACGACCGTGGGGAGAGCGATCGTTCTACGCCGAGGATAAGTGGAAAAACCCGCTTTGCTTTGTAGAGGCTGGAACGATCTATCCTGGTTGAGCCAGCGCGACGATCGCATCAACACTCACCTCGCGGTCGCGTTTTCTCATGCGCGCGCTGATCAGGGTTAATCAGAAGAGGGAGCCTTGCCTGGGCTCATCGTCGAAAACCGAACGCCCGTCGAGCGAGCGAGAGATTGCCTCTTCGTGGGCAATCGCCGCGTCGAAGTTTGCTTCAGGTTTGAGCTCAGTTTCGATCGCGCGAGCGAAACGTTCCAGCCTTCGGAAGCCTTCGAGTTTGTCCTGATCGCCGAGCTTCGCCCTGTCGAGTGAGGTTCGCAGGAAGTTCAGAGATTCGTCGTAAGTCTTCAGCGGCACGGGGAATGGATGACGATCCTTGCCGCCGTGCGCGAATGAGAAACGTGCGGGATCGGCAAAGCGGCTCGGTGCACCGTGGACGACTTCGGCGACCAACGCCAACGACTGAAGAGTGCGCGGTCCCAGTTTCTCCAGCAGCAGAAGTTCGGCGAAGTCGTGAAGGTCACGTTCGTATGCGAGAGCGAGCGCGGCTCCGAGACGCTTCAAGTTGATGTTCTGCGCACGGACCTCGTGATGGTGCGGCATACGGAGGTGGCGCGCGGCGCTTAGAGTCGTCTCGGGACTTTCATGAGCAATGTCGAGCAACGCAGTCTGCGCGGGCCCGGCTTGAGCATCCACGAGATTCATGATCACGCCCTGATTCTCCCCAACTATTCCGGTGTGAGGCTCGGCGACAAAGTCGCGGACCGATGTCGAGTGCCAGTGATACCGGCGAGCCATTCCGGTGCGATCGTTCAAACCCTGCTGGACAACTGCCCAATCACCATTCGATGTGACAACGAAACTGTGCAGGTAAATCTGAAATCCATCGGCGATCGCGTTGTTGTCAATCCGCGCTGTAAGCCGGCTTGTGCGAACCAGAGCTTCGCCGTCAAAGCCGCGACGTTCTGCGATCATTCGCAATTCTTGCGGCGTGTTTCGCGAGAACCGTCCACGGCCGCCGCAAACGTACATGCCGAGTTCATCCGCTCGCGATGCGAGGCCGCGCTTCAGCGCGCCCATCACGGATGTTGTGATACCCGATGAGTGCCAGTCCATTCCCATCACCGAGCCGAGCGCCTGAAACCAGAACGGATCGCTGAGTCGCGAGAGGAACGCTGACGTTCCGTAGTCGTGAATGATGGTCTCTGTGATGGCGGTGCCGAGTTTGGTCATACGCTCGGCAAGCCATCGCGGGACGCTGCCGCCGTGAAGGGGAAGGTCTGCGATTCCCGAACGCTTCATTCTATGATTGTATCCGAGTTAAGCACTGCCTGCGAACGGTGTTGAATTGACCGCCGGCTTCGGGGCGCGACTAGTTTTGTAGCATGTTTGGCCGTCATTAGCGGTACAAACTTATTTATGGGATGTCGATTTATGAATTCTCATCCGTAGTAAGGTAAAGCAAAAATACGTTCGCCGTCGTATGGGCGAGTTGACGAAAACGCAAAGTTCGTAGAGCGGCCTTCCGGCGGATGCATGGAGTTCGGGCTTTAGCCTGGTCTTTAATGTACGAGAAGATAAGTACCAGGCTAAAGCCTGAACTCCATGCATCCACCTGAAGGCCCGTACTACGAACGTCGGGAGCGGTGGGACTACAAAGGCTGCTCACTCTGACTTTGCGCCGTGGCGCCGGAGCACTTCGTCAACACGCTCGTTCCCCGTCGGATATTCAGCTTCATCGATGTTTGCGCCCGCGGTCAGCAGGGCTTCGATGATGGCGATGTGGTCGAACCGCGGTTCGTTGAGGGCAGACCATACCGTGCAACCCAAAACGGTTCCGTCATACATATTCCTCTGTTCGAGCGGGGCCTTTCGTTCGATGAGCAGCTTCACCGTGTCCAGGTTTCCGCGGTTCGCGGCCCAGTGAAAGGCCGACAAACCCGTGCCCATCCGTGCCCCCGGATCGACACCTTCGTTAAGCAGGAATTCCGCAACACCGGTTCGACCAAGAAAACACGCGCAGGTGAGCGCCTCCGCCAGTGCCTTTGGCTCGCCGTCAAAATACCCTTTCTCGTACCAAACGACTATGCGAGATTTGTCACCGTCTGCGGATGGGGCGAACAGTGGTTCCAGCCGCGAAAAGCCGCCCCCCTCCAGTCCTCGGAGAGCGTCGCGCCAAACCGGATCATCGGACGATTTCATGATGAGATCCTTTCGGCGGAACGTAACAGCGCCGCTGCATCATACAGCCCGCGTTTCTCGGCGCAATCCGCCGCCGTCATTCCTTCCTTGTTCTTGATCGTCGCGTCGGCCCCCTGAGCCGCCAGCAGCTCGACGATTTCCATTGCGCGAGCTTCGTCATCGGTGAGCCACATGAGCGGCGTATTGCCATCGTCAATCGCCTTCGCTAGCGCGGGCTCCTCGCTCAGCACTTCACGCAAGCGCTCGATGTTTCCTATCCAGGCGAGCCGAAACACATCGCTTGTGAACCGGCTCAGGAACCAGGTCATACGCGACAGATTCCCGTACATCGCATGGTCGAGCGGGGTGTTGTTCCAGTTGGTTTCCACCGGTTCGATCTCCGCGCCGCGCTCGATGAGGAGCTCGGCCACGCGAAGCGAGTCGTGGGCGGCCGCCTCGTGCAGCGGGCGCTGCTTCTGGGCATCCTCTATCTCGATGGACATGCCGAGGTCGAGCAAAAATTCGACGACATCCGCGCGATCTCGGCTCGCTGCCGCGAAGATCGGCTCCGGAGACAGCAGATACTCCGGGTGCTCGGCGAGTTGCTTTCGCGCTTCCTCGCGATTGAGCCGGAAACACGCGGCCGTAAATGCCTCAACTCCTTCGAGCACAAATTCTGATGGCCTCGCGCCGTATCGCACGAGCAAGTCGGCCATCTCGGTGAAGCCGCGGCGCAGCGCCTCCTCATGCAATGGGAGCTTCGATACTCTCGGGTGCGGAGAAGGAGGAGCGTTGGGACTCGCGCCGTGCGTGAGGGACCACTCGGCCAACTCGAGATTGTTTTTCTGCACGGCATTACCCAGCAGATAGCGCGCGCCGCACCCAAAACCACCATTGTCGAGCATCGACCAGTTCGGATCGTCCCAGTCAGCTTGGCGACCGGCCTTCACAGAGAACTCATACGTCAGCTTCAGTATCCAAAGGATGTCGCTATGAAAATGCGTGTTGTATTGGAGCTGAAGGTCGTATGGTTCTGCCCCTCGTTCCAAGAGCAACCGCGCGAGTGCTTCTTTCTGCGGGTGAGGCGGGCCGTCATCTTCGCCTTCGCCTGCGACTCCGCAAAGCGTCGTATAGCGGCAAGGATGTGATCCGACCTCGAAGTAGTCGTTCGGATCAGCTCCGTGATCGAGCAACGCGCGCGCGACGGCGACCGCGTTGTCGCCCGCCGCGGGGAGGGGAAGTCTCCCGTAGCACAGGTGCAACAGCGGCGTCCAAAGTTTCTCGTTACGGCTGAGGTGTCGCCTTCTCTGCGGACCACCTGGCTCGGTCGCAGCCTCAGGGCGGTCCTTCAGAATGCGCTCGACTTCTTCGAGATCACCGCACACGACGGCGGTGTGAATGCTGTGGCGCGCGATCTCCGGGTGACGTTTGAGGATGCGCAGAGCAGCGCGCTCGCGCCTGGCGTGGGCTGCCGGACCGTTGTTGAGGATTGGATCAGCACAGGCGTATTCCAGAAACAAATCGACTAACTCGGCTTGCTGCTTGTTGGCGTCTGCTTGATCTTCGGCCATTGGGGCGGACTGCTCCTCACTTTCTCTTCGGCACCGCTTCCATCAGAAGCGCGAGCGCTTTCTTGAACGACTCAGTGCCCACACGGCTTCCTCGGTAGTGTCCAAGCCGCACAACCACCAGATCATGTGAAGGAATGATCATCGTCCACTGGCCGCCGGCGCCAGCCATGAAATAAGCCTCCTTCGGGACTGGATAAGCGCCGTCCCCGTTGATCCAGAAGAAAGCGCCGTAAACCGGGCGCTTGTCGGCTTCCCACGCGGGCGCGAGCGTGCTCACGAATTTGGCGAATCCTTCCGGCAGAATCCGCTCGCCGTTCCACACGCCGTCTTGAAGATAGAGATTCCCGAGCCGGGCCCAGTCACGCCCCGATCCAAACTCGTATCCTTGCGTGAGGAAGTTTCCATACGGATCCGTTTCCAGCACCATCGTCCGGATGCCAATCTTGTCGAACAGCACGCGCTGTGGAAACGAAAGATACTCTTCGCCGCGCTTTTCGACCGCAAGGCGAATGAGATAACTGATTAACGATGGATCGCAGTTGCGATAGCGGCCCACTGTGTTCGGCGGCCATTGCTGCGGCCGCGTCGCGGAGTAGTGGAATGAATTGATGCTGCCCGTGTAGAGATACACGTGATCGGGATATCCGAGCGACGCGTCGTAATCGGGATCCTGGGGCGCTCTTATTCTTAGACCACTCGACATGTGCATGATGTCGGCGATGCGGATCTTGGTGCGCGGATCACTCGGAGTCTGCCATTCAGGAATGGGCGCCGGCTGCCACAAGTCGTACACACGCTGCTTGACGAGGATGCCCATCAGCGTAGCGATCAGGCTCTTGCCCATTGACCAGCTCTCGAGCGGCGTGCGCGCGGTTATACCCTCGCCGTACCGCTCGCCTATGAGCCGCCCCTTCCACGTCACGACGAAGGCGGCCGTTAGACCCTCGGCGGGCTCGAAGGCCGCATCGATTGCTTGCTTCAGCTTGGCGGCGTTGATCTCCTCGGGCATTGGGTCTTTGGGCAGCACATCGCCCATGGGCCACGGCTGAGCGGAGGGATCGGGCAGCCGGCTCTTGACGCTGATCGGCTTGAAGCTCACGGAGTCCTTGCCGGTCGGAAGCGTCACGCATCCCTGGCTGCCAAGATACCTGGCAATGCGCTTCACACCGCTCGGTAGCGCGACAGTCACGGTCTTGTTGGCGCGATCGATTTCAGGTTTCCCGAACTTCGATCGTTCTTCAAACGGACCAGTGAAGCCGCCGATGTTCTTCGCGGCGAATTCGGGATCGAGCCCGGTGATGAACACCGCCGAACACATGACTTTGGCGTAGCCGGAAGCTTCGTGTTCAAGCGGGTCACCGGGAGGCGCCACGTACGGCGTGTTGAGCTCGAACGATTTGGCGCGCGCGATTAGCGCCTCCCGAGCGGGGTTCCGCGTTTGCGTCTGTGCTTGCGCAGTGACTCCGCCGATTGCGCTCTCAATTGCGGGCGATTCACTTACTCCCAGGGTGCTTGTGACTGTTATCGGAGCAGCCAACAGTACGAGTGTCAGCAGCAGCGCCAACGCAATCAAATTGATTCTCATGACTCTACCTCCTCAAATCCCGCTTCGAGCCATTCTCGCGAAACTTTGCCGGCGTTGTGTCAATCCGCGGGCGGCCAGGCGCTGACTGTAACCGACGCCGCGACAGCTTACAAGCCTCCGTAGGAGGATCATGTTTATAGGTTGGGTTGCGAGCTTGATCGCCCTCCGTTAGGAGGGCCCCGCCCTCCGTTAGGAGGGCCATGTTCGAGTTTTATCCAACGTCGAAGTCGGGATCAGCGTCCTTTTTACGATTATGAACTGACCCATGGCCCTCCTGACGGAGGGCGGCTCGGGTCGCGCCCGGTCTCTATAAACATGGCCCTCCTGACGGAGGGCGCCACTGACGCTGCTAGATTACTCTCAATTGCACCGTTTCGCTGTTCTGTTTGATCGAAGCTGCGGTTTGTGCGCCACTGACGCTGCTAGATTACTCTCAATTGCACCTCCCTTGACATCGGTTGCCGGTCAGCTAAGGTTTCTAGCAATGACCCGAGCAGATTAGGAGAGCCAAATGAATCGATTGCGCGCCTGCTTTATCATCCTCATTCTCGCTCTATTCGCTGCGCACACGACTGTGACGGACTCAGCGGGCCAGGCGCCAAGGCAAGACTATCTAGTCTATGTCGTCTGTGAGTCGGCCGACAAAATCGCGTTGATTCGGTTCGGCCAGCAGGGCGCTCGAGTCGAGACGCTCATCGAAACGGGCTCGATGCCCAGCGATATCGACGGTCCCCATGGTCTTGTTGTCTCGCCCGACAAACAGTTCTACTACGTTTCACTCGGCCACGGCCGCCCGTACGGTTCCGTTTGGAAATACTCGACCAAGGATAACAGCGTGCTCGGCAAGGTAACCCTCGGGTTCTTTCCTGCGACGATGGATATTTCCAGTGACGGCGGGCTCCTTTACGTCGTCAATTTCAATCTTCATGGTGACATGGTTCCGTCCTCGGTTTCGATCGTCGCCACCGAACAGATGATCGAAGTCGCCCGCGTTCCGACTTGCACCATGCCTCACGGCTCGCGCCTCAACCCGCAGGGCACCAGGCAATACTCAGCCTGTATGATGAACGACTTGTTGGTCGAGATCGATACCAATAGCTTGAAGGTTTCTCGCCACTTCGTAGTGACCAAAGGAAGAGAGAGTGGGATTAATGGCTCGCCCGCATCGCATGCGATGAGCGTGACTTCGTCGCACGACACGAGTGGTCACGGAATGGAACCGCCCAAACCCGGTGACACTTCGTGCTCGCCAACCTGGGCTCAGCCGTCCGCGGACGGGAGGGTTGTTTTTGTCGCGTGCAACAAGTCAGACGAGATCGTAGAAATCGACACCGCGAGCTGGAAAGTTACGCGAAGAATCGCCGCCCGCCCGGGCGTCTACAATCTGGCGGTAACCAAAGACGGCAAGCTCATCGCAACCAACAAGCGGGACCAGTCCGTCTCAGTCTACGAGTTGAAGTCGGGGCGCGAGCTGGCGCGAATTCCAACAAAGCGCCGCGTCATACACGGGGCAGTAGTCTCACCCGACAACCGCTACGCATTTATCTCGGTTGAGGGAGTAGGCTCTGAACCGGGAACGGTGGAAGTAATAGATTTGGATTCTCTGAAAACGGTCGCTACGGTGGATCTGCCGGAACAAGCGGCCGGCATTGACTTCTTCAAGATGGAACCAGCCCGGTGACTGCTTGGCTTCTTCGCGTCCTTAGCGGGACTTGGCGTCTTTGCGCGAAACTGGTCCTGGAGAAAGTCGGTTTCGCGCAAAGACGCCAAGTCCCGCCAAGACGCTAAGAATTAATCGCCGGGCGCGGTCGTCGAACCTTTCTGCTTAGGCTTTCCGATCTTAACGATCCAGATCCCCGAGTTGATATCGTTGAAGTAGATCAAGTCGCCGTGCGGCTGAGCGCCCCAGGTAAAGGGCAGATTGGATCTGTACCCCGACGGATCCCCAGTCCACAGCCGCCCGATCTCGCGGCCTTGCCTGTACAAGTCGCCTCTAAGCTCACCCGACACATCGACGATGCGAGCGCCGCCTGAGTAATAGCCCATACTCAACACATCGTCCTTGACCCAGACGTTATGCGCGCCGCCTTCGGGCACCGTGTAGTTCGCGACCTCTTTGGGATGATAGATATCGCTCACGTCCACGACGTGAACGATCCCACGCACTGGAATCCGGTTCTTCGATTGTATGTTGAATATAGCCGGAAAGACCTCATCGCCGACGAAGACGTAGTTCTTGTAGCGAAAGACTGCGTGCGCGCCTGCCAGCCACCCGTCGCCGTACAGCTCGTGGTAATTCATTCGAAGCTGGCTGACTAACTGCGGCTTCTCGGGACTGCCGCCCTTGATCCCGCTGCCGACGTCCAGAATCACGAGGCCGTCTCTCCAATAAGCAAGATAAGCCAGCCCGTCTTTGACCTGAACGTCGTGAAGATATCGTCCAGCCGTCGATTCTTCACCATCGGCGGCGGTTATCTGTCGCGCCAGCGGACTCTCGACTTGCCACCGCACGACCTCCTTCGGCTTCTTTACGTCTTGAAAATCGATGACCCGCATCGAGCCGGTCGCGTCATCGGTCAGGTAAACGTAGTGGCTATCGATAAACGCGCTATGCACGCCGCCGGTTACCGTCGCCGTGTATTCTGAAATAACCTTCGGGTGTGCGGGATCGGAGGTATCGAGGAACACGATCCCGTTCTTGCGGCTCGATGCGCCTTCGCGAGTGAGCACCGCGATCTTGCCGTCCGGGGTCGTGCTTATGTCGTTGGTGTGCCGAGCATCAACCTTCACGGTATCGGTCAGCTTCGGGTGAGCCGGATCCGAGACGTCATAAACCATCAGCTTGTCGGATATCGTCGACACATAAGCGAAGTTGCCGATGATCCATTGTTCCGCCACTTGAAACTCTTTGAATGGTGCGCGCCCGACAACTTCTAATTCGCGCTCCGCGTTTCGCGGCGCCACGATCACCGACGCCAGTGCCTGTCGATCGCCGACCGATGCGCTGACGACATAGGCGCCGGGTCTTTCGGCCACGAACGCGCCGTCAGGCTCGATCATCGCGCCGTCACCGCCTACCGCCCAGCGCACCTCACAACTGCCGACTGCTTTGCCCGCAGCATCGCCCGCGCTAGTCGTGAAACGAACTACATCACCGGTCCGAGCATTGGCGGACCTCGGCTCAACGCTGAGCGACTTGACCGGGTTCGCCGTCACGTCAATCGCCATCGTCGCGTTAGCTTTTTCACAAGTTGCCGTGATGGTAGCTTTGCCCGGCTTCAATCCGATGACCAGTCCCGCGGCGTCGACAGAGGCGATCGAGGGATTATCCGAAGCCCACGAGATCGCGACATCCGCTCGCGGATTACCCATCGCAGTTCGAGCGGTCGCGCTCGGTCTCATCGCGCCGCCCACCACGACTTGATTCTTCGAAGGCAGATCGATCGTGGTTACGGGCGCGGGCTTGACTCTGATTTTGACCGTGCCGACCTTGCCCGCGACCACTGCTCCAACTTGGACCTCGCCGGGGTTGAAGAACGAAATGTTTCCCGAACTGTCGGCGGCTGCGACATCGAACGGGGCCGCGAACCAGGTCGCCGGCTTAACGTCGAGCGTCTTGCCCGACTCGTCTTTAGCCACGGCGGTTAGTTTTAGCTGCTGGCCGACCTCAGCTTCGGCAACGTTAGGTGTGAACTCGACGGTTTTAACCGGCGCCGCGTCGGGCTTGACCTGCGCAGTTGGTTGTTCTTGTGCCAGAGCGGCTGTAGCAATCATCGCGATAAGACAAAGAGCTTTTAGCTTCACGCGACACCTCCGGGAGATTCTTCAAGTTTGAGGATTCTATTCTTTGTGAGGAGCCCGCGCAATCGTCAACGCGGGGAAATGTTCGAACCGTGTGCGGCCCACCAGTGCAGTTATGTGTGGCGTGCATCGTTCGAGAGATTTCAAACGTCGGCAATGTCAATTTCGTGAAGCATTCACGACCAATCTGCGTCGCACTTCGATCAGACTTGTGAAGAACGCAAAGCGAGTTGATCCTCCGAGTTCATCGCCAATACCCGAACCGTAGTCCTGCCAATCGCGGTCTTGCCAATGAGGGTGATTCCCTGCCACTCGAAGTGATAGTTCCAGTTGTGACGCCGTGGATGAAAGAGTTCTGTAACGGCGTTTGTCTCGGGATCAATCCCTGTTAGGTTCGTGCCTTTGTGAAGATTACAATCGATGCACGCGAGGGCCAGGTTATCAAGCTCATTGCTGCCGCCATGTATCTTTGGAACGATGTGCTCTATGTGAAGAACAGCCAGGGGTGAATCCTCCTGGCGTAGCTGACAGTACTCGCAAGCATTTGCGGCGCGCTCGCGAACTTGGGCTTTAATCTGGAGTCCCATCCGTTTCGGCTCGGGACTCGATGAGTCGTCGCGCGTGTTGCTGCAAAATGGCAACGAACTTGTTCGCCCGCACGTAACCAGCATACTCAGATCTTTCGGGTTCAGTGAGTTGGCCTTCAGTAGATTTCTCCGCCAGTTCATCAATCCGCTCCTGCAACTCTGGATCGGCCCGAAAGCCGATCACAGCTTCAGCTTTTTCGGGAAGCACAATTTGCATCAGCGGACGGACGCCGCGATCAAAGGCGGCCATTTCTGAAGAGGTAGCCATAGGCAAAGACTACTCGCTGTCGACTGTCTATGACAAGTGTCGGGATGCCGCTCTGTCGGGTTGCCGCCCGCATTGTCGTGATCGCTAACCAAGCCCAAAGGCGCTGATCGAAGGGGATCGCGGCACCGAAGGAATGTTACTCGTGGTGATTTGCTGATAAACCCTTCCGTTGCTTTGGGAACCTCAGTCGCTCTCAACAACAGTCTCTCCATTCGCTCACTCATTTGAACCTCCAATCTCAAAAATCTTACTCAGTTAGTGCAGTCTAGTTAGTAGTAGACAAGAGACGCAATAGAAGCATAGGATTAACCTATGACACAGTATGACGCCTTTGTGAGACTACTGGGCCGGAAAGAGATGGATAGTACTCCGTTGTTTGAGTGGGCCGCGCTCGGTTATTCACGCGCGGAGCTGGACGGCAATGATCTTGTGTGGGACTCGTCTAATGGCCCCGACCTTTGGGTCATCCCCAGCAACTTGGGTGTTGCCAAGTTAATGCAGATGATTGCTGACTTCCTTTCGTTAGCAGAGATCAAAGATTTCAGGTTTTTTCGTGCTGCTGCGTTGAAATACTCACGCAAGTGGGGCAACTTAGGCTTGTGCGCGTGCGGTCTCCCCCTAACGCACAGAGTCCGACCGCAGCCACCAGGAAACGCCATGGCAATTCAAGGGCTCGGGACGTCGTGCGGGCGAGCGCAAAAAGGGAAATTCATACGCGAGCCACTGGAGCGATGGCGGTTTTATGCCAGCCAGATGCGTGATGCTATACGGCTCGCTTCCGCTTCACGGCATCCCCCGACGAATCTCGCGGCTTTGCGGGAAACCTGTAAGCAGCTACACGCTTCTTTGGGTTCTCCGCCTGACCAGTTCGGCGCCCTTCTCCACAATGGAGAAGTATCGATTTACACGCTCACTACCTTGGTACATCGAACGGCTAACAACTGGCTAGGTCTGGCATCGGTTCGCCCGCTTGTCACCACGCGAGGTACTTACAATCAGATAGCCGAGGCAGGCAAGGCAGAATTCACATTGTCGTTGTGGCCATCAGCGAGTAACATTAACTTATTCGTCCTGCTCGCCGTGCTATTGAGCTTACTGATCATCGGTACTCTTGACATAGCTCCCTGTGCTGGCGATTGCGGCCGCTGGTTTCGATTGATGAGACAGCAGCGTCACTTGCCTCGCGCATATTGCCCGGCTTGCGGCACCAGGGTTTCAAATCTTAAGGCCCAGCACCGTCGCCGCCAAAGGTTGCGCGAGGATCCCGAGTCCAGAATTAGAACACGACTGAATCCTAGTCAAAGGGCAGCGATCAAACGCGCACGTAAGCGTCCAGGACTCGCGAATCAACTTGCCTCGAAGTATAATGTGACTGTCCAGCATATTTGCAGACTCAGAAAACAGACAGGGAAGACGCCGCCGAAGGAACTTGATATTGCGCGAAAGCGCATGAAGGAACTGAAACATGGCTAGCAATCTGAAGCGGTTCAAGGCGCGCGCCTTTGCGCGTCCGGGAGTGAAGAAGGCGTATGACGATCTCGCCGATGAATTCGCTTTTCTCGACGAGGTGCTCAAGGCGAGGGCACAATCGGGACTTTCACAGGCGGAAGTCGCTGCCAGAGTTGGCACCACGCAGTCGGCGATCGCTCGCTTGGAATCGGCTGCGCCAAAGCACTCCCCATCAATCGCAACACTTCGGCGATATGCCAACGCCCTCGGATACAAACTTGAAATCCGGCTGGTGAAGGAAAAACGCCGATCGACTACCCGATCCACCAAACGAGCCGCAAAGGGTCCGGCGCGCTCAGTCTAGACGCTGGTTGCGTTGTACATGAAACTCCATTGAGCGGCGGCGCCAGAAACTTTTTGTCATCGCGAGAGAGTCTTCCGTCTTACTAGACCTCCTCGAGCCTCGCCGCGCGAGCTACCATCTCCCGCGAACGCTCGCGGCGGTTCTGCCAGAAGGGTCCATCGCGGCGTTCCATCTCGTAGAGGCGAGCGCGGGCTTCGGCGTACGCGCGAAAGCGGGCAGCGATGTGTTCGCCGTAAGCGCCCGTGCTGTTGCTACCCGCTCGGTTACCTGACTCTGCAATGCAGCGGCCGGCCGCGATTCCGTCCTCGAGCGCCTTCGTGATCCCTCGCGAGACGATGGGATCATAACTCGCCGCCGCGTCGCCCACGGCGAGCCAGCCTTTGCCTTCCGCCCGATCAAGCCGCGATGAGTAAACCGGCGTCGCGAAGTATTTCTTCCGCTCAAGCGTCAGCTTCGCGAGAATCGGCCCGATCAGTTTAGTCGCGCCGAGAGATCGCTCGAATCCTTGATGACCGTTTGTCTTGAGGCGGCGAAACGTTTCGCCTTCGCTTACGAACAGGACGACGACGCGATCGTCGGGGAGCCGCGCCGCGTACCACCAGCCGTCCTCATCGGCCTCGAGCAGGGTTTGCATCGTCATGCTCCCCGCGCGAAACGTCGCGTAGCGAGCCAGCCCGTACATGCGATCGTCGACGATGCGCCGCGCGCCTGCGTTTAAAGCGAAGCGAGCGGCAGGCCCGGTCGCATCGACGATCCAGTCTCCAAGCACTTGGCTTTTGCCTTCGGGAGTGCGCAGGAGGAGACGATGACTCTTACGGCCGGGCAAGCTTTGCAGATACCGCACGCGCCAGCACAACTCGGCGCCTGCTTCGGTTGCGGCCCGGGCCAACATTTCGTCGAAGGCGCGACGTTGCAACCGCCACGCCGGGCCCACCGGACTCAGGATGTAATCGTTGTATCCGACTCGATTGCTGCCCCAGATCGAAGCGCTGCCGGGGCAGGGCGCATGAGCCCCGGCCTGAAACTCTTCGAGCAAGCCGAGTCGTTGGAGGGGGACCAGGAGATCGGCCGTCACGCTTTCGCCAAAGCGTTCGCGCTGGGCAGGTCCGGCATCGGCGACCAAGACGCTGGCCCGTGTTTCGCGGCTGATCGTGATCGCGGTCGCAAGTCCGGCCGGTCCGGCGCCAAGGACGACGACATCGTATCGCGCACGCATCTTCGCCTAGAGCTTCTTCCCCTTTGGGGGATTGGCGTTGAAGGGCCATTCCAAGACCGGATTGGTGGGTATGCCCGTCACTTTCAGCCGGCTTTTCGCTTCCAGATAGTATTCGGGAACAAAACCGCGGCCGGGGAAGGCGGTGCTTTGCAGGACGATGCCGATGCGATCCCACTGCGTGACGCACTGAAGCGGGTCCTGAAACGTCGCGGCGGTCGCGGGGTTGTCGGCAAACGTCCCCGCTCCGCGAATGGACCACTGTTGAGCCGGAAGCACGTTGTTGATTACGTCGTCGGCGACGTAGACGGCGTCCGGACGCTGAGCCGGCCAGGACCAGTAGAGCATCGTCGGCGTGCCGGTCGACGTATTGACGCCGTCCGTGTTGATGCTTGTCTGATGAATCGAACACGAATTGTAATCCGTCTGCCACGGGACCGCCATGAACTTCGACAGATCCCCCGGCTGCAAGCCGTCGGTCTGATTGTGCAATGGAATCCACCCGCCGCTCAAAAACGGTTCATGCTTAGTGGCCTTCGCGTAATCGAGCTTCTGATGTTTTATGCGGAAAGGACCCGACCGCGATTCGCGCCAATCGGTGATATAGATATCGGGTTCGCGCACCGGATAACTCAGCTCGATCCCCGGCACGTAACGCCCGCCGAGACAATTGCTCAGCGAGGCGAAATCCAATTGCTCGCCCGGACCAAGGGCTGGTCCATCCGGTGTGAATTTCAATCGGCTCCATTGTTCCAAAAAGAAATACTGGGTCTTAGTCACGGTCAGGAACGCCAGGCCCGCATCGCCGACCGAGAGCGGCATGAGCGGGACGCCGACGTTCGTTTCACCCGGAATGTTCGGATTGCGAATGTAGTTCAATCCGGCCATGACCGTCTTGCTCGGGTCGTCCTCGCCGTCAATGGCATCCACGGCTTCGTGGGCCTTCACCGCGAGCTCCGGCAGGTTCGCGGTCCACCGCTGGAGTGCCGACGCGCGAAAGATGGGCCGAATCATGGAGTCGAATGCCGGTTGGAAGTCGGGATTAAACTGCTGCGTGGTCCGGTTGTATAAATCCGGCTGAAGGTCCAACTCGCGCACCCAGGCGTCGTAGACATCGTCCCAAATCGAAACTACATTTCGAATCTGCGGCGCGAACGCCGGATCACAACAGACGACCCACGCGCCGAAAGCTTGCTCGGTCGTGCCGTCATCGAAAACCAGGATCGCCGAAACTGGACCGTCCGAGGCGTCATCGAACCAGCCGGAGTTGTTGAGATCGCCCGTCAGAGGCACGGGCACGTCATACTCATCGATGATCGCGGCAGTTCGACCCTTGCCGGGAAGCACCACCAAACGCCCTTTGTCATCGACGAGCAGCTCGCCGAGAGAATCCAAAGGACCGCTGGGCTGGTACAGTTGGCTGTAGACAGCCGCGGGAAAGGTCACCGGATAATCGAGGAGCTGAACGATCTTGTCCCCGTCGCCGTAGGAAGGAGTCGTCTTTGCGTTAAACGCGATCGGTTGTGTGCTCGATGCCGCGATTGCGCGCGGGCCCGGATCGATCATCAGAGTTTGCAGACGCGCCTTCGCATCGGCGTCGCCGTACACGCTGGGGTTGCGCAATTGAGGCACCTTCCCGTCGGCGAACGCCTTGACGCCGCGGGAGGGTACGACATTGTAGGCGCCGGATTTCTTGTTTGCCAGGTGGACGGTCCAGATGATTTCTTGCAGCACGCGCCCGTCGGGAAGCGGTCCGGGCACGACCTCAACGCCGCCGCCGTTGGGATAGTTATCGGGACTGGCAACGTCGACGATGTCGTAAGCAAAGAGGCGAAACCGCGCGCCCTGCCGCTTGAGCGCCCCGTCGGCATCGCGTAAATCTCCGCTGTCGATGAACTCGCTCTCAGTGCCCGGCTTGATCGGCAGACCGCCCGTAGTTGTCGTGTCCGGCAGCGGCAAGCCGGCGCTGGTCTCCGGCGAGAGATAAAACTCATCGCTCGTCCCTAAGCGCGCGAAATTGATGGTGGGATGAATCCGAAATACGGTGTTCGTGTTCATGATCGCTTGTCCTCGGTTGGATTGTGCATAACGCGACTAGTCGAAGCGGGGCGTAAACCCCTCCGTCCAGCAGTTCTGAATATCCGCTCCGACGGTGACCATAAGTCGAAAGAAATCGCCGGGGTTCTTTCCGGAGAACAACTTCTCCAGCGCAGCCCGCAAGGCGGCGAAGTTCTCACGCAAAATGAGTACGGGCCCGAAACTGCTTTGCGACAGTTCGGATAGCGGCGTCACCGGATAGGTCTCCGGCAGTTTGCGGCGCACCTTGATGAACTTCTCAAAGTGACTCAATTGAGGAGCAGGGTCGGTGGCCGTGTTCTGAAACGAGTACACGATATCTTCTCGCGCGCGAGAGATGCCTTCGCCCTGCTCGGTGATCGCTTGAATGAGCAGGTCAACCTGGTTGAGCCCCGCCTCTCCGCGGTCCGTTACGGTCAGCGAAGGCAAGTTGCGATAATAGGCCGAGAACAGATCGACTTGATTTACGCCGCCGTTGAGATCCTCGGTAAGCTGGGTGGCGCCGAAGGCGATTGCACGATAGAAAGCGCCGATATTGGGGTATTCCGTCACGGTGTCGCTCAAGTCAGGAGGCTCGGGGCTTTTCCATTCCGGGTATTCTATCAGGCACATGGCGTTGATGCGCTCCTGGTCCATGGGTCCGATCTCGGCTGAAAAAGGGCTGAATCGACGCACCGGATCCGGATCATCGAGTTTGAAGTCCAGGTGCGGGATCTTCTTACCTTCGTAGACCGGCGCGGCAAACGTCGGCGACATCCCGTAGGCATTCGCTATGTTTGCGGCAAGCTGCACGTGAAGCATTTCCTGATTCACTACGGACTGGACGAACTGAAAAGCATCCGACGTGCGATCGACAATCGAGTAGAGAGCGGACATATAAAACGGGATGGTCCAGAACTCGAGGTCGATCGCGAATTGCAGGTGTTGCTTCAGATGTGGGAGCGTCCATTTGTCGATCTTCATTGTGTAATAGATGTAATCCTTTCTTGATGTGAGTAGAACGGGCCCATTTGGTGGCGGTCGGGATTCTATCATCCATTTGCCTGATTGCAAGCTGGAACTACGTGTCCAAAACATCGACCTCGATGCATTGGTCGATGTATCCTAAGGAACATCTGCACCCAAAAGGAGACTACTCGATGATGCGATCCGCGAAGTTCATTCTATGCACTCTCATTTTTGGCATCTGCGCCTTATGTAGCTTTGCCCAACAAATTTCTGCACAGGCGCCCGCGCAGAAGCGCATCGTCATCGCCGCGAGCACGGTGCTCGATGGCCGAGGCGGCATGCTGCGCAACACTCGCATCGTGATCGAGGGCTCAAAGATTGTGGCGATCGACTCAAAAGATGCCCAGAAGGCCGGGCCAGTAGACTACGATTTGCGCGGCCTGACGGTGTTGCCGGGCTGGATTGACGCGCACGTGCACATTACCTGGAGCTTCGGCGCGGATGGGAAAAATGCGAACGAGGGAGCAGCAACACCGGAGGCTGCATATCGAGCCGCTTCGAACGCATGGGTGACGCTGATGGCGGGCTTCACGACGATACAAAACGTCGGCTCAGCCCCTTCCTTGCGCGATCTAATCGCGAAAGGCATGCTTCCGGGCCCGCGCATCCTGACGGGCATCGAGTCGCTCTCAGGAAGAGGCGAGCAGACCGGAACACCCGAGGAACTCCGCGCCTATGTCCGGAAACAAAAACAGGCAGGCAGTGACCTGATAAAAATCTACGCGTCGGGGGGCATGCTTCAAGGCCGGATGACAATGTCACAGGAGCAATTGAACGCGGTCTGCGATGAAGCAAAGAAGCAGGGCCTGCGGACTCTCGTGCACGCTATGAGAGATGCTGTCCCTGCCGCAACTCTAGCCGGGTGCACACAGGTCGAGCATGGTCTGGGAGCCACGGACGCCGATCTGAAGTTGTTGGCCGAACGCGGGACGTATTTTGATCCGCAAGGCGGACTGTTGCTTGAAACTTATCTCCTGAACAAGGACAAGTATGTCGGCACACCCTTCTTTCCTACTACAGTGGAAGGCTTTGCGACGATGGAAAAGATCCTGCCCATGGCCCACGAGCTGGTGCAACGTGCGGTGAGAATTCCGAGACTGAAAATCGTTTTCGGCACGGATGCGGTAGCGGGCGCTCACGGGCGAAACGCTGAGGAGTTCATCGACCGGGTGCGCGACTGCGGAGTGGACGCGATGGCGGCGATGGTCTCGGCCAACTCGCTGGGCGCGGAAGCGCTTGGGATGGCCGATCAGATCGGCTCGATCGCGCCGGGCCTGGAGGCGGACATCATTGCACTCGATGGGGATCCGTTGAAAGACATCACGGCCGTTCGGCGCGTCGTGTTTGTCATGAAGGGCGGCATTGTTTACAAGAACGCCGCGCGCGCCACGATACATTGATGGTCGCTGGGTAATGACCCACTAAGGTCGCTGATATCAGCGCGTGGATCGGGGCGCCGACGTTTATCTTGATGCTGCAATCTTGGTCGATCGCTTCGTGATCTTGTTGATTGTGTCGCTCAGTTTGATGATGCCGTCCAGATCGCGGCTGGCCTTCAATCGAAGCGCGGCGTCGTTGGGCGAATTAAGACGAAAGACAGGGCTGCTCAGAAAGCTACTGATCAAGCGGCTCAGTTCGGGCAGCATCGACGGGAGACTATCGGGATTCTCATCGTATCGAATCTTCTCGCCCTTATCGGCGACCTGAAGAACCGCAACATTGTACTTGATTCGAGTTGCGCGACTCTTCAGATCGGCTGTCGCCTCGGAGAGAGTCTTATGGTCCAGCGAAGGCGCGGAAGACTGTGCGGCGATCTTCTCGACGTTTATCGAGTACAGCTTTTCGAAGTCTTCGCTCAACTGGGCGTCCCGTCTCCTGCGGACGAACGCGGCCATGTCCTCGTCATCAGCAACCGATATGAGCCCCAATTCGCGAGCTCGCTGGTTTATCGTATCTACCATCGCCCGGAACTTTGGCCTCTCCGCCGGGTCAGCAGGCGGTTTGTAAGGCGGTTGCGACTGCTGGGCGAGAAGTGATTGTGCTAAGACGAGAGCGACGAGAACCGCAGCGGCGTGA
>Ga0114129_10004501_pt1 | contig 19660 bp, 8 predicted proteins | sample RhiMetdeltSRZDD1_FD_80071 | JGI IMG/M metagenome (GOLD analysis project Ga0114129, IMG submission 80071) | Populus rhizosphere microbial communities from Tennessee, USA - Rhizosphere MetaG P. deltoides SRZDD1 (version 2) (version 2) | ecosystem: Host-associated > Plants > Roots > Rhizosphere >...
CGATGCGGCCGGAGGTGAAGTACGGCACGGCCAGCGTCGCGCGTTGGGACGGGCTCTGGCGCAGGCGCGGGATCTCGCGCTTGCCCGGGTCGCGGGCCTGGGCCACCGCCCGTTCGAGGGCGCGCGCCACCAGCACGCCCGCCGCCTCGCGGCGATACTCGGCGCTGGCCCGGGCATCGTCTCGATACTTCGGCCGTTCCCGGACCTGGCGGATGAGGGCCTCGATCTTGTGCGGCTCCATGTCCGTGCCTTCGATCTCGTGCTCGGCCTCCACCACGCGGGCGGGCGGCCCGTCGAGGCCGGTCACGACGATGCGGGCGCGGCCGCAGGTGTCCCCGGTGAGCGATATGGTGACGGCGACGGCGACGACGGCGGGGCCGGCCCCGGGCATGGCCGCGCGCTCCAGGGCGGCGCCGTCGGGGGCGCCGGGAATCAGCACCGACAGCACGAGGCCGCCGCCGGCGAGGTCTTCGGTGGCGCGCTTCAGGAACCGGATGGCGGGAACGTCCAGGGTCTCGTCGGGGCGGACGACGTTGTAGACGGCATTGAGCGCGAGCAGCGCCGCCGCGAGCTCCGAGTCCGGAGGCGACGCCACCGACTCGCCGCCGATCGTGGCCATGTTGCGCAGCATGCGCGACGGCGAGAACGCGCGGCAGGCCGCCGGCAGCAGCCCGGCCGTCACCTCGTAGGCGGGGCGCGAGTCGATCAGATCCTGCAGCGGCACCATCGCGCCCATCACGAGGTCGCCGTCGTCGACGGTGATGCCGTCGATGCCGAGGCTCGAGAGGTCGAGGACGTTCGGCACGTCCTGCGCCGCCGCCAGCAGGCGGGTGCCGCCGGCCAGGGGGACGACGCCGCGGGCGGCCAGATCGAAGGCGTCCTCGAGGCGCGTCGGTCGATGGTAGCTGCGTATCCCGCGCGCGAGCATCAGTCGTTGGCCGCGGACATTCTAGCCCGGGCCGACTCCATCAGTCGCCGGGAGGCGGCGTCGGCGCGCTCGATGAGGGCGGGTACGTCGATGTCGAGAAGACGGCCGCCCTCGACGCGGACGCGGCCGTTCACGATGGCGGTGTCCACGGGCTCGGGCCACGGCGAGAACACGAGGGCGGCGAGGATGTCGCTGCCCGCGCCCGCGTACGAGAGCCGGCGCGTGTCCACGAGGATGACGTCGGCCGCCTTGCCGGGCTCGAGACTCCCCACGTCGTCGCGTCCGAGGCACCGCGCGCCGCCGCGGGTGGCCATCCAGAGGACGTCCTCCGCGCTCAGCCACTGCTCCGGCGGCCTCCCGGGCCGGTGGGCGAGCAGGGCCTGCCGCGCCTCGGCCAGCATGTTCGACGTGTCATTGCTGGCGGACCCGTCGACGCCCAGCCCCACGGGGGCGCCGGCGTCGAGCAGAGCGCGTACGGGGGCGAGGCCCGAGCCCAGACGGAAGTTCGACGACGGACAGTGGGCGACGCCGGTGCCGGTTTCGCCGAAGAGGTGCACTTCGTCGGCGTTGAGGTGCACGCAGTGGGCGAGCCACACGTCGGGGCCGAGCCAGTCGAGGGCCCGCAGGTACTCGATTGGCCGCTGGCCGTAGCGCAGGAGGCAGTAGCGCTCCTCGTCGAGCGTCTCCGCCGCGTGCGTGTGGAGGCGCAGACCGTGCTCGCGGGCGAGGTCGCGGCTGCGGCGCATGAGGTCTTGCGTCACGGCGAACGGCGAACAAGGCGCCACCGACACGCGCGTCATGGCCCGCGGCCGCGCGTCGTGATAGGTGGCGATCAGCCGGCGCGTGTCGTCGAGGACGGTCGGCTCGTCCTGCACGATGTCGTCGGGAGGCAGGCCGCCCGCGCCGCGCCCCAGGCTCATCGACCCGCGTGTGGGCTGGAAGCGAATGCCGATCTCGGCCGCGGCTTCGATCTCGGCGTCGACGAAATGGGACTGCCCGCGCGGGAAAAGGTACAGGTGATCGGTGGTGGTCGTGCAGCCGGTGAGCAGCAACTCGCCGAGGCCCACGCGGGCGGCGATGCCCACCGCCTCGCGATCGAGGCCGCGCCAGATCTCGTAGAGCGCGGTGAGCCATTGGAAGAGCGGCGCCTGCTGCACGGCGGGGACGTTCCGGGTGAGCACCTGCGGCAGGTGATGGTGCGTGTTGACGAGCCCGGGCAGCACCACCTTCCCGCGGGCGTCGATGCGGCGGTCGACCTTCACGTCGGTGGAGAGCGCCGGCCCCGCGGACACGATACGATCGTCTTCGATGAGGACGTGGCCGCCGGGATGGCGGCTGCGCGCGTCGTCCATCGGAACCACGAGCCGCGCGTCGTGGATCAGCAGCCGCACGATCTCAGTGTAAGGGAGACGGCGAGGGGGTCAGGCGCCGCTCAGCGCGGATTCGGCGATGACCGAACAGATGCCGACGACGCCGCCCTGGGGATCGTGGATGAACCGGTCGACGATGATGAGGCGGATGGGCGTCCCGTCGGCGCGGGCATACGTGCGGACGAACGGCTTGAGCTCGATGCTGCCGCTCATCTTCTTTTCGATGGAGCGCTGCGCCGTCTCCTGCATGACCACGAACTTCCAGACGGGCTTGCCGACCATGTCGCTCTTGTGGCGAAACCCGAGCAGGCGCAGCTCGCTCGGGCTGACGCGCAGGATCACCTTCTGGTTGTCGATCTCGTGGACGCCGATGCCTTCGGGCGCTCCCTCGATCAGGGCGTCGACCTTCTCGCGGCCGTCCTTCCGCGCCTGCTCGAGCTTGACCGCATAGTCCTGGAGCCGGACGATGATCTTGTCCTGGAGGATCTGCTCCTCGGACTGCATCGAGCTCAAGAGGACCTTGAGCTGGTCACGAACGGTGCGGAAGTCGCCGACGACTTGCACTTCGGGAACGGCGGCCATGGCCTTCTGGATGCGCCTGACGAGATCGTCGGTCACTCCGCGGCCGACGACGAGAACGGCGGGGCCGTCGAGAGGCGATCTCTCTGTCATTCTTGCTGCTTAATGTCCGCCTGGCCCAAGGGCGGGCCCGGCCTCATTGGCCGTACTGTAAGGAAGAGCGCCCCCCAAGTCAACGAGTGGAGCGACATCGGTCACACCGGCCGAATGCGAAAATCCAGGGTGAAACCCCTCGTATCTGAGATCGTCTCATCCCTGTCGACAGGAGAAAGGACGCAAAAATGAGAGTGCAGACACTCGGTTCGGCCCTTCTTGTGATGGGCATCGCGGCGGCGCCGGCGTGGGCGTCGATCGTCGTGAACGGCAACGGCGCGGATCGCACCCACGACTGTGGTGGCGAGAGCGCGGTCGTGAACGGCAACAGCAACCACCTGCGGTTCAAGAACTGCGCGAGCGTGACCGTGAACGGCAATCACAACGAGGTCGACACGGGCGACGTGGATGCCGTCACCGTCATGGGAAGCGACAATCACGTGACCTGGACCGGCGACAAGCCCACCGTCGTGAACCTCGGCCGCAACAACAGCGTGGCGGCGGCGTCGGGCGGCGGCTCTTCCGAGCGGCCCGCGAAGCGCTCGCGCGAGCGTGACGGCGACGGCGCCACCGTCAGCGTCGATGCCAACGGGGTGAAGGTGGGCGGCATCTCGATCGGGTCCGACGGCAGCGTGAGCGTGGGCGGGGAGTCTTCGAGCGGCACCGGGGCCTTCGTGCTGAGCCAGGATTCGCAGACCTTGACCCACGACTGCAAGGGCGGCGACGCCGCGATCCGCGGGGACAGCAACACCCTGCGTCTCACCGATTGCCGCGCCGTGGCCCTCACCGGCGACAACAACACCGTGCGCGCGAGCGGCGTGGAGACGATCAAGGTCGTGGGCGACAACAACGTGGTGAGCTGGACGGCGGACCACGCCCCCAAGATCGCGAACGTCGGCGACGGGAACGTGATCCAGAAGAAGTAGCGCGGACGCGCGAGGCCGCCCTACGCCCGCTCGAGGACGAACGAGGCGTAGGCCGGCAGCGCGACGCGGCCGGTGAGGACTCGGCCGTCGATCAGGCTCCGGAGCTTCGTCGGGCCGAGATCGACGGCCTGCTCGACGTTCTTCGTGTTGTGCATGAAGAGGAACGTGCGGCCGCCCCCGGTCCGCTTCTGCACCGTCACCCCTTCGGGCAGATCGACGTCCAGGCATCGTGCGATCTTCAGGTCGCGCACGATCGCCGCCGTCATCTGGTCGTGCAGGTCGTCGGCGGCGGGACGCGCGGCCAGGTAGTAGACGCGGCCGGCGCCGTGAGCGTTCACGGTGAGACACGGCTCGCCCGCGTAGAAGTCGGTCTTGTAGGTGGCCAGAACGGTGGCGCCTTCGGCGCGCACGCGCTCGCAGTACTCGCGCACGCCGTGCTCGCCGGTGAGGCCGAGGGCGTTGCCGCGGGCCGGTACGATCCGCTGGGGCGAGCCTTGATAGAGGGCGTCGATCTCCTCCGCCCACACCCCCGCCATCGTGCGCAGGCCGCCGCCGGGCAGGCCGCCGCGGAACACGAGGTTGCTCTCGCCGACGGTGCCGGACAGATACGTGAGCACCAGCGTGCCGCCGCCCGTGACGAAGGCCTCGAGCCGCTCGAACACCCCCGGTTTGAGCAGGTAGAGCATCGGCGCCACCACCAGCCGGTACGGGTCGAACGGGGCCAGACTCTCGATGACGTCGACCGGCACACCGAGCTTCCAGAACGGGCGGTAGTGCTCGACGCAGGTGTCGCTGTACTCTTTCTCACCGGCGCCCGCGCGGGGTCCGCGCGAGTGGGTGAGGGCCCAGCGCGTCTCGTAGTCGTAGACGACGGCGACCTCGGGCCGCACCGTCGTCCCCACGACGGCGTCGAGCTGCCGCAAGGCGGCGCCGTGCTGGGCGACGTCCTGGAAGACGCGCGTCTTGTCGCTGCCGTCGTGGTCGACGACAGCGCCGTGGAACTTCTCGGTGGCCCCGCGGCCCTTGCGCCACTGGAAGTACATCGTCGTGTCGGCGCCGTGCCCCACGGCGATCGACATCTCCTGATGATGTTGGCCGGGCCGCTTCAAAGCCGGTGTGGGTGTCCAGTTCGTGCTGCTGGGCGTCGACTCCATGAGGATGCTGGGCTGGCCGCCCTTCATCGCGCGGAAGAGGTCATGGGTGAAGGCGAGCCGCGCGACGCCGCGCCACGAGTCGTCGCCGTGCAGCATCGGGTAGGCGTCCCAACTGACGCGGTCGCAGAGGCCCGCGAGACGGTGGTAGTCGAGGCCGCCGAAATTCAGGTGCATGAAGTTCGTGGTCACGGGCAGGTCGGGGGCCGCCGTCTTCAGCGGAGCGATCTCGTGCTGCATGAAGTCGGCGGTCTGTCGTGTGGTGAACCGATCCCAGTCGAGGGGCAACCCGTCCGTCGGCGACTGTCGCGGATCGATCTGCTCCCACGTCTGGAAGCGCTGGCTCCAGAACGACGTCCACCACGCGTGATTCACCGCGTCGAGGCTGCCGTAGCGCGCCTTCAGCCACTGGCGGAAGGCGGCCAGGCACAGATCGCAGTAGCACGTGCCGCTGTACTCGTTCGAGACATGCCAGAGCGCGACCGCCTTGTGCCCGCCGTAGCGCTCGGCGAGCTTCGTGTTGATGGTCCGTACCTTCTCGCGGTAGACAGGCGACGTGAAGCAGTGATTGTGCCGGCCGCCGTGCGGCTCGCGCCGGCCGTCGACGCCGATGCGCCGCACCTCCGGATACTTGTCCGACATCCAGCGTGGTTTCGCCCCCGACGGCGTGGCGAGGAACGCGTAGAGGTGCCGCTTGGCCAGGCCGTCCAGGATGCGATCGAGCCAGTCGAAGGTGAACCGGCCCTCCTCCGGCTCCAGATGGCTCCACGCGAAGATGCCGATCGAGAAGGCATTGCAGGCCGCTTTCTCCATGAGGCGGAAGTCGTCGTCGAGGACGCCGGGCTCGTTCAGCCACTGCTCGGGGCTCCAGTCGCCGCCGTGGAGGATGTGGGCGAAGCCCGGGATGATCGGCGCGTAACGGTCGGGCCGTGAGACGGCCGGGGCCAGCGCCACGAGTCGGCCCGGCCACGCCAGCCAGGCGGTGGCCCCCAGCGACGACTGAACGAACCCGCGACGAGAAACCTCGGTCACCGTACCTCCTGGAGTGAGCGGCTACTGTCGGATGCCGAGTGCGCCCTGTCAACGGCGCCGCTACCGACTCCGGGTCGTCTTTTCGGTGGAGACAACGCACGTTAGCCGGGGGAGCCCGCCCGGCCTCGTCCGAAAAGATGACCTTCTCTTGAGCGCTTCGAAGCTTACCGATTCCCCCTGGACGGCCTAGATTCGTTCACAACCCAAGGCGAGAGCGGAACGAAAGGCAGGAGTGCCCAGGTGAATCTACGGCGATTTGCGCGCGTTGCAGGGAAGGTCGGACGGCCGGACGCCGCGATTTTGCGTGAATTCACTGGTTCCGCCCACGATCCCCAGCCTAACGTCGCGCCAGATCCCAACCGAAGGGCCCTGGGCGGAGGAGCAGTCATGAAGCACGTGTCGGCGGCGGTGGCAGTCCTCGTTTTCGTGGGGGCGTCCGCATCGCAAGCGGCGTTCAGCGGCTACTACCGCATCGCGGCGCGGCACAGCGGCAAGGTGCTCAACGTGACCGGCCAGAGCACGGCCGACGGGGCGGCGGTGATCCAGTGGCCGTACACGGCGGCGGCGCCGGCGAACGACGAGTGGGAGCTCGTGGACTCCGGCAGCGGGTACCACCGCGTCGTCAACCGGCACAGCGGCAAGGTCCTCACGATCGCCGGGGCCAGCACGGCCAACGGCGGCGCCGCCGAGCAGCGCACCTGGGCCACCGCCAATCACCAGATGTGGCAGGTGACGGATCTGGGCACCGGCTTCCATCGCCTTACCGCCCGCCACAGTGGAAAAGTCCTCGACGTGAACGGCGCGTCCACCGCCGACGGCGCCGTCGTGCAGCAGTGGACGTCCGGCTCGGGGACGAACCAGCAGTGGCAGATCACGGCGGTGGGCGGGACTTCTCTCGACGGGCCCGGCCTGTCCAAGATCACGTTCAGCTCGAGCGAGGTGTTCACACCGATCAGCATATTGCCGGCGGTGAACATGGCCGGCTTGTTGCGCGGCCACGGGCTGGCCACGATGCACAAGGGATGGCTGGCCACCGCTCCCGCCGCGGACAGCGGCAAGGCCGGCGGCGGCTTTGCGTTCTGGGACGTCTCCAACCCGCGGTCGCCGGTGATGATCGCCTCGCGCAGCGTCCCCTCGCTGCGCGAGCAACACGGCTTCGCCCGTACGGCGCCGGGCGCCTACGCGGGCGACTACTGCGTGCTCCAGTCCGGCACCGGCATCGAGTTCTGGGACTGGACGGACGTGCGGAATCCAGTGCTGCTGAACGCCATGGCCCTGCCCGGCGTCGCGTTCTCCGACTACGCCGTCGGCTCGTGGTGGCTGGCCTGGCAGGCACCGTTCGTGTACGTCGCGGGCTCCGGCAACGGCATCTTCGTCGTCGACGCCACCGACCCGCGCAATCCGACGCTCGTGAAGCAGATCCCCACGAGCCAGATCGGCGGCTTCCGCATCCATCCGATCTTCGTCGTCGGCAACCTGCTGGTGGCCACCTCCGCCGACTTCTCCGGAACCTCCACCGGCATCCTGACGATGGACATCAGCGACCCGCGCAACCCGACGGTGATCAAGACCCAGAAAGACGGCTTCCCGGTCTTCTACTCGGGGTTCTTCAACGGGAACCTGCTTTTCGGCCTCGGTTTCCGCGACCACCAGCTGCACGTCTGGGACCTCACGAACCCGGCGACGTGGCCCAAGATCGGAGCGATCGGCGGCATGGATCGTCCCGCCTACGCGACGGTGCAGGACGGCCACGCGTTCATCGGCGACGAGAAGAACTTCGTCAAGATCAACTTCACGGCCAACCCGATGACGATCGTCGGCCGCGGCACCTCCGGCATCACCGACCGCAGCGAGGACATCGCGACGCCGCTCGGCAACATCGTGCTGATGTCGAACGACCACCCGACGGGGAGCGCGATCATTCCGCACAAGACCACCCCCGACAACACCGGGCCGTCGGTGACGATGGTGAATCCGGCGAACAACGCGACCGGCCAGCGCGTGACATCGCGCGTCGGCATCACCCTCAGTGACTGGCCCGAGCTGCGCAGCGTGAACAACACGACGTTCATCGTCCGCCCCGTCGGCGGCAGTGCGCTCGCCGGGAAGTACAGCGGCGAGCAGGGCATCCTGAACTTCTGGCCGAACCAGGCGCTGACCGCGGGCACCACATACGAGGTCGTGATCCCCGCCGGCGGGATCAAGGACTTCAGCGGCAACGGCGTCCCGACGCAGTTCATCAGCCGATTCACGACCGCGGGCACCAGTCCCACGCCGACGCCCACGCCCACCACACCCTCCGTCACCCCCACGCCGACGCCGACTCCGGTCACGGCCACCCCGACGCCCACCCCCACGCCCACGTCGGCCGGTGGACCGCCTTCGGTGGACGCCCGCGTCAACGGGCCGGCTCCCGTGAACACGAGCATCGGCTTCGACGTCAGCAGCAGCAGCGGCGGCTCCCTCACCTACTCCTGGGACTTCGGCGACGGCACGCCGGCCACGGCCTTCTCGGCCTCTTCGGCCGCGAGCCATACCTACGCGAACCCGGGCCACTACTCGGTGATGGTCACCGCCCGCAACTCGTTCGGCGACGCCAGCAGCCTGTTCACGCAGCCGATCCACAACCCGCTGACCGCGTCCAAGCCGTCGGCCTCCTCGCCGATCGCCCTCGACGCCTCGCGCAACCGCGTGTGGACGGTGAACCCGGACAGCGACACCGTGACCGCCATCGACACCGGCACCCACGCGAAGGTGCTCGAGCGGACGGTGGGTACGAACCCGCGCACGGTGGGCCGCGCGCCCGACGGCACGATCTGGGTCGTCAACCAGGGCACGGCCACGATCTCCGTCCTGGCCGGCGATACCGGGACCGTCGTCGCCACGATCACCCTGCCCTATGCCTCGCAGCCGTACGGCCTCGCCTTCGCACCCGACGGGAGCGCGGCCTACGTGACGACCCAGGGCTCGCGCCAGCTCCTGAAGCTAGACCCGTCGACGCGCGCCATCGTCTCCACGCTGAGCCTCGGCTACCCGGCGCGCGGAGTCGCGGTATCGCACGATGGGGCGCGGATCTTCGTCACGCGCTTCGTCTCGCCGGCTTCGCGCGGTGAGGTGGTGGAGATCGCCGGCTCGACGTTTACGGTGACGCGTACGATCGCGCTCGCCCTCGACCCGGGCCCGGACGGCAACACCAGCGGCCGCGGCGTGCCGAACTACCTGAGCGCGCTCGCCATCTCGCCCGACAACCGGCAGCTCCGCGTGCCGTCCAAGAAGGACAACACCGTTCGCGGCCAGTTCCGCGACGGCCAGCCCCTCGACTTCGAGACGACGGTGCGCACGATCCTCTCTTATGTCGATCTCGGGACGAACAGCGAGAACCTCGGGCTGCGCGTCGACTTCAACGACCGCGACATGGCGCAGGCGGTGATCTACAGCCCGTTCGGCGACTACGTCTTCGTCGCCACGCAGGGGACCAACACCGTCGAGGTCCTGAGCGCCTACGACAACCGCCTGGCCACGGGTATCTCCGAGACGGACCTCGGCCTCGCCCCGCAGGGCCTCGTCCTGAGCGCGGACGGCAAGAAGCTCTTCGTCCAGAACTTCATGTCGCGGAGCGTGTCGATCTTCGACGTCTCCGGCATCGTCGACTCGTCGACGAACCTGTACACGAAGCTGGCCGAGGTCGATACCGTCACCACCGAGAAGCTTTCGGCATCGGTGCTGAAGGGCAAGCAGATCTTCTACAACGCGGCCGACCCCCGCATGAGCCTCAACAACTACATCTCCTGTGCGAGCTGCCACCTGGACGGCGGCAGCGACGAGCGCGTGTGGGACTTCACCGACCGCGGTGAAGGTTTCCGCAATACCGTCAATCTCCACGGCCGGGGCGGGCTGCTGCACGGCAACGTGCACTGGTCGGCGAACTTCGACGAGATCCAGGACTTCGAGAACGACATCCGGAACGCCTTCCGCGGCACGGGCTTAATGACCGACGCGCAATTCAATACGGGCACGCGCAGCAGCACGCTCGGCGATCCCAAGAACGGCGTGAGCCCCGACCTCGATGCGCTGGCCGCCTACGTCACGTCGCTCAACGACGCCGGCCGCAGCCCGTTCCGCGGCTCGAGCGGCGCCATGACGTCGGACGGTGTCGCCGGACGCGCCCTCTTCAACCAGCTCCGCTGCGCTTCGTGCCACGCCGGCCCCGAGTTCACCGACAGCCAGAGCGGGATCCGCCACGACGTGGGCACCCTCAAGGCGTCGTCCGGCGGCCGGCTGGGCGGCACCCTCGACGGGATCGACACCCCGACCTTGAACGGCGTGTGGGAGACCGGACCGTACCTGCACGACGGTTCGTCGTCCACCCTCCTGCACGTGCTCACCACCGCCAATACGGGCGGCCTCCACGGGAACGTGGGGTCCCTGACGGCGACGGAGCAACAACAGCTCGTCGCGTACCTGCAGCAGATCGACGAGACGGAGTCGGCGAGCGCGCCGTCCGAGCTTTTCGTGGCGCGCCTCGACGGTGGGCAGGAGGTGCCGCCCGTCGCGACGAGCGCCCGCGGCCAGGCCAAGATCGTCGTCCTGTCGGACGGCGTTACCGCCCTCGTGTCCCTCCAGATGCAGGGCGTCACCGCCCAGACGATGGCCCACATCCACGGGCCGGCGGCCGCCGGCGCGAATGCCGGCGTGTTGTTCACGCTGCCGAACGGTGCCTTCACGGATCACCAGATCACGGTGTCGGCCCAGAACGTGGCCGACCTGCGCGCCGGCCTGCTCTACGTCAACGTGCACACGAGCGCGAACACCGCCGGCGAGGTCCGCGGCCAGCTCCGCAATGCGAACGTGCCGCAGCCGCTGCCGACGTCGCCGACGCCGATCGGGCCGACGCCGACCCCGACGCCGACACCCACGGGCGGCGGGTTCGTCGAGATCACGCCGGGTGCCGGCAGCGTCACCGCCAGTACGAGCGACGGCAACGTGCCGGGCAACACCGTCGACAACGACCTGGCCACGCGCTGGTCGGGCAACGGCGACGGGGCGTGGATGCAGTACGACCTGGGCGTGACGCAGACCGTGGCCTTCGTGAAGATCGCCGTGTACAACGGCAACGCCCGCCAGAACCACTTCGATCTGCAGCTCTCGACGAACGGCACGAGCTGGACGAACGTGCTCACCGGCGCCTCGACGAGCGGGACGACCACGCTCGAGGAGACCCACGACTTCGCCGATCAGCCGGCGCGGTACGTGCGTTATGTCGGCCACATGAGCACGGTCGGGACGTTCAACAGCGTGACCGAGGTCAGCATCTTCGCGCCGTCGGGCGGCACCACGCCGACGCCGACCCTGACGCCGACGCCGACACCGACCGCCACCCCGACGTCGCCGGGCGCCACTCCGACCCCGACGGCCACGCCCACGGGCGGCTTCAGCGGCTACTACCGGCTGATGGCGCGCCACAGCGGCAAGGCCGTCGTCGTCCAGGGCGCGTCGACAGCCAACAGCGGGAACGTCGTCCAGTGGACGTACACGTCCGCGGCGGCGGCCAACGACGAGTGGACGCTCAGCGACGTCGGCAGCGGCTACTACCACATCGTCAACCGCCACAGCGGCAAGGCGATGAACGTGGTCGGCGCGTCGACGGCGAACGCCGGAGACGTGGTCCAGTGGCCCACGACGACCGGGACCAACGACGACTGGCAGATGGTCGATCTCGGCACCGGCTATTACCGCATCGTCAACCGCAACAGCGGCAAGGTGCTGAACGTGTCCGGCGCCTCCACCGCGGACGGAGCCAACGTCGACCAGTGGAGCTGGGCGAACGTGAACCAGCAGCAGTTCGAGCTGATCTCGGTGCCGTAAGGAGCAGGTGGGAGGGGAGCACGCGCTCCCCTCCTTCTCACGCGTCCTTGCGTGAATAGGAACCGGTATCGCGCCGGAGTGCCAATGAAGGTGCTTGGACGCTGTCTGCTTGGCGTCGTTGCGTTTGCCGCGGCGGTCGCACCGCTGCCGGCGGCGGTGACGTACACGGGCCAGTCGGGGCCTCCGGCGGCGCGGCTCGCGCTCTGGTATCGACAGCCGGCTACCAACTGGCAGACATCGGCCCTGCCCATCGGCAACGGCCGTTTCGGCGGGATGATCTTCGGCGATCCCGCGTCCGAGCATGTGCAGTTCAACGACAAGTCGCTGTGGACCGGCCACACGACGCTGCGCGGCGCATACCAGAGCTTCGGCGACATGTACCTCGAGGTGCAGGGCCTCACGACAGTCGCCGACTACCGGCGCGAGCTGAGCCTCGAGGACGCGATCTCTCGCGTCACATACACAGTCGGCGGCACCGCGTTCACGCGGGAGTATTTCAGCAGCGCCCCCGACAACGTCCTGGTGATCCGCCTGTCCAGCAATGGTTCGGGCAACCAGAACGTCGTCGTGCGGCTCACGAACGCCCACAGCGGCGCGCCGGCGTTCTCCGGCAACCGCATCACGATGGCGGGCCGGCTGGATCTTCTTTCATATGAGGCTCAGGTCCTCGTCCTGAACGACGGGGGCTCGCGGTCAACGGCCTCGGACCGCATCACCGTGAGCGGGGCGAACGCCGTCACGATCCTGCTTGCGGGCGGGACCGATTACAGCCCCGCGGCCGCAGGCTATTTGGACGGCGGCGGCGCGTCCGGCCTTCGGGCCCGCATCACGGGCCAGATCGATGCGGCCGCAGCAAAGTCGTACAGCACACTCCGCTCCGCGCATGTCGCCGACTACCAGGGGCTGTTCCGGCGCGTCACTCTCGCCCTGAGCGACACGAAACCGACGATCCCGACACCGGAGCTGCTCTCGCGCTACAAGAGCGGCACCCGCGACCCGTTCCTGGAGGTCCTCTTCTTCCAGTACGGGCGCTACCTCATGATCGCGTCCTCGCGCGGCATGGCCCTGCCGTCGAACCTCCAGGGCCTGTGGAACGACAGCAACGCACCGCCATGGCAGTGCGATATCCACTCGAACATCAACGTGCAGATGAACTACTGGCCGGCGGAGACGACCAACCTCGCCGAGGCGCACCACGCGTTCACCGACTACATCTACAACGAGGCGACGACGCAGCCCTCCTGGCGGAACATGGCCAGCTCGCTCGGGAACCCCGGCTGGACGATGAAGACGCAGAACAACATCTTCGGGTACTCCGACTGGAACTGGAACCGTCCCGCGAACGCGTGGTACGCGATGCACCTCTGGGACCGTTACCTCTTCAACCTCGACACCACGTACCTGTCCACACGTGCGTATCCGGTGATGAAGGCCGCGTCGGACTTCTGGCTGGACCGCCTCGTGGCCGCCCCCGACGGCACCCTTGTGGCGCCCGCGGAGTGGTCACCGGAGCAGGGTCCCTGGGAGGACGGCGCGTCCTACGCGCAGCAGCTCATCTGGGACCTGTTCACGAACACGATCGAGGCCAGCACCGTCCTGAACGTGGACGCGGCCTACCGCAGCACGCTACAGGGCAAGCTGGGTCAGCTCGACACGGGCGTGCACGTCGGCTCGTGGGGCCAGCTCCGCGAATGGAAGACCACCAACGACAGCCAGACCAACACCCACCGGCACATCTCGCATCTCATCGCCGTCTATCCCGGCAAGCAGGTGTCGCCGCTGATCGACACCACGTTTTCGAACGCGGCCAAGGTGTCGTTGAACGCCCGCGGTGACGCGGGGACGGGCTGGAGCCGAGCGCACAAGCTGAACGTGTGGGCGCGACTGCTGGACGGCAACCGCGCCAAGACGCTCCTCCAGAACGCACTCAACCTCACGTCGGGCAGCGAGGGCGGGGTGTACGAGAACCTGCTGGACGCGCACCCTCCGTTCCAGATCGACGGCAACTTCGGCGGAACGTCGGGCATCGCGGAGATGCTGCTGCAGAGCCATTTGGGGCACCTGCACCTGCTGCCGGCGCGGCCGACGGGTTGGGCGAAGGGGAGCGTGGCCGGCCTCGTCGGCCGCGGGGCCTTCGAGGTCGGCCTTGCCTGGGACCAGGGGGCTCTGGCCGAGGCCTCCATCCTGTCGAGGCGCGGACGGACCTGCGTCGTCAAGAACGCGCTCCTCACCGGTGCGTTCTCGCTCGTGAACGCCGGTGACGGCTCGCCGGTGGCCTACACGCGCAGCGGCGACACGATCACCTTCGCCACCACCGCCGGCGCGACGTATCGGATCACGAGCGGTGGAGCCCTGCCCACCGCCACGCCGACTCCGACGCCCACCGCTACGCCCAGCGGCGGCTTCGTGGAGATCACGCCCGGCCCAGCCGGTGTCACCGCGAGCACGAACGACGTCAATCTCCCGGCCAACACCGTCGACAACAACCTGGCGACGCGCTGGTCCGGCAACGGCGACGGGGCGTGGATCCAGTACGACCTGGGTGCGACGCAGACTGTCGCGTTCGTGGAGATCGCCGTCTACAACGGCAACAGCCGCCAGAACCGCTTCGACCTGCAACTCTCGACCGACGGCTCGACCTGGACGAACGTCATCACGAACGGCCTGACCAGCGGCACCACCACGGCCGAGGAGGCGCACGACTTCGCCGACCAGGCGGCGCGCTGGGTCCGCTACGTCGGCCACGGGAGCACGGCCGGCACGTTCAACAGCCTGACGGAGGTCAGCGTCTTCGGGCCGGGCGGGGGTACCGCGCCGACACCGACACCGACCGCCACGCCGACGCCGCCGGGTGCGACGCCCACTCCGACGGCGACGGCCACACCGGGCGGCTTCAGCGGCTACTACCGGCTGATGGCGCGCCACAGCGGCAAGGCCGTCGTCGTCCAGGGCGCGTCGACTGCCAACAGTGGGAACGTCGTCCAGTGGACGTACACGTCCGCGGCGGCGGCCAACGACGAGTGGTCGTTCAGCGACGTCGGCAGCGGCTACTACCACGTCGTCAACCGCCACAGCGGCAAGGCGATGAACGTGGTCGGCGCCTCGACGGCCAACGCCGGCGACGTGGTCCAGTGGCCCACGACGACCGGGACCAACGACGACTGGCAGATGGTGGATCTCGGCACCGGCTACTACCGCATCGTCAACCGCAACAGCGGCAAGGTGCTGAACGTGTCCGGCGCCTCCACCGCGGACGGTGCGAACGTCGATCAGTGGAGCTGGGCGAACGTGAACCAGCAGCAGTTCGAGGTGATCTCGGTCCCGTAATCAAAGGGGGGAACCTCTGCCAGCGCGCTTGCGGCCTTCCGCATCCGTGCGCGTGGGCCCCGCGCTGCGGCCAGCGGGGCCGTCGAGGCTGGTTCCCCCACACCCCCTTCCGCCGCTCCGCGCGAGTGCTCGCCCTCGTCCGCATCCGTGCGCAGGCATGCCCGCGAGCGGTCTCACTGATTCCAACTAGTCACACCGGCCGGTCTGAGATGACGGAACCGACCTGCGCGTATCTCCTCTCAAAAGATGACCGTGTGTTGAATGCGTCGGGCCTTCCCGCGCCGCCGGAAGCGCTTTACGTTGGGCCCACTTTCCTGGCCGTTCCTGAAGACCCGTTCCGATCGAGAGAGAGGTATCGCAATGAAGACGCGCGTTCTCGCGGCGACCGTCCTGATCACATCGATGCTCGTCGAGGGACCGGCCTGGGCCGCCTTCGACGGACCCGGGCTGCCCAAGATGACATTCACGTCGTCGGAGCTCTTCAAGCCCATCCACATCATCCCGCCGGCGACGATCGCCGGTACCGCGCGCGGCATCGGGCTGACCACCATGCACAAGGGGTGGCTGGCCACGATCCCCGCCGCCGACAGCGGCAAGGCGGGCGGAGGCTTCGCCTTCTACGACATGTCGAACCCGCGCTCGCCGCGAATGATCTCTTCGAGAAGCGTCCCCTCTCTGCGCGAGCAGCATGGGTTCGCCCGCTCGGCTCCCGGCTCGTATCCCGGCGACTACGTGGTGCTGCAGGCCGGCACCGGCATCGAGTTCTGGGACTGGACGGACGTCAGGAACCCGTCGCTGCTCCGCGCGATGACGCTTCCCGGCTGCGCGTTCTCCGACTACACCGTCGGCGCGTGGTGGCTCGCCTGGCAGGCGCCCTTCGTCTACGTGGCCGGCTCCGGCAACGGCATCTGGATCGTCGACGCCACCGACCCGCGCAATCCGACCCTCGTGAAGCAGATGCCGATCAGTCAGCTCGGCGGCTTCCGCATCCATCCGATCTTCGTGGTCGGCAACCTGCTGGTGGCGACCTCCGCCGACTTCAGCGGCAGCTCGACGGGCGTGCTCACCATGGACATCAGCGACCCGCGCAATCCGCGCGTCCTCAAGACGCAGAAGGACGGGTTCCCCGTCTTCTACTCCGCGTTCTTCAACGGGAACAAGCTCATCGGCCTCGGCTTTCGCGACCACCAGGTGCACGTGTGGAACCTGTCGAATCCCTCTTCATTCCCGAAGATCGGCGCCATCGGCGGCATGGATCGGCCCGCCTATGCCACGGTGCAGGACGGGCGTGCGCTGGTGGGCGACGAGAAGAACTTCGTCAAGATCGACATCCGCTCGTCGACGTTCAGCATCGTCGGCCGCGGCACCTCGGGGATCGCCGACCGGAGCGAGGACATCGCCACGCCGCTCGGCAACATGGTGCTGATGTCGAACGACCATCCGACGGGGAGCGCGATCATCCCGCACTCCACCGGCGCGGACAATACGGGGCCGTCCGTCACGATGGTGAACCCGGCCAACAACGCGACGAATCAGCGCACGACGTCGCGCGTCGGGATCACGCTCAGCGACTGGATCGACCTGCGCAGCGTCAGTTCCAGCAGCTTCACCGTGCGTCCGGTCGGCGGCAGCGCGCTCGCAGGGAAGTACAGCGGCGAGCAGGGCATCCTGAACTTCTGGCCCAACCAGCCGTTTGTCGCAGGCACGACATACGAGGTCGTGGTGCCGGCCGGCGGCCTCAGGGACTTCAGCGGCAATACGGCGCCCAGCACGTTCACCAGCCGGTTCACGATCGCGGGCACGCCGGTGACACCGCCCCCGACGGCTACGCCGACGCCCTCCCCCACGCCTACGCCTGGCGGGCCGACACCGACGCCGGGCGGCGGGTTCAGCGGGTACTACCGGCTGACGGCGCGCCACAGTGGCAAGGCCGTCGTCGTTGCGGGTGCCTCCACCGCCAACAGCGGGAACGTCGTGCAGTGGACGTACACGTCCGCGGCCCCCGCCAACGACGAGTGGACGTTCAGCGATCTCGGCGGGGGCTACTACCACATCGTCAACCGGCACAGCGGCAAGGCCATGAACGTCGTCGGCGCGTCGACGGCGAACGCCGGAGACGTGGTCCAGTGGCCCACGACGACCGGGACCAACGACGACTGGCAGATGGTGGATCTCGGCACCGGCTACTACCGCATCGTCAACCGCAATAGCGGCAAGGTGCTGAACGTGTCCGGCGCCTCCACCGCCGACGGTGCCAACGTCGACCAGTGGTCCTGGGCGAACGTGAACCAGCAGCAGTTCCAGGTGGTCTCGGTTCCGTAGAGACCGCGGGCGCCGGCGTGGCACTCGTTCCGGCACGGGTGCCCGCCTGCGCTCCGGCTACGGGCACGTGCCCCAGCGTCCGAAGAGATCGGCCTCGACGCGGGTGCCCGAGTGGAACGGCCGGTGGACACAGGTGTCGAGTCCACCCGCCGTGAGGTACACGTCCTCACCCTCGACGAAGCAATAGGCCGAGACCAGCAGCTCGTAGCTTCCGTCCGCTGCGCTCAGCACCTGTCCGCAGAAGGTGCCACGCGGCGTGCGCGACCAGGCGCCGACCCAGACCGAGCGGAATCCTTCGGGACCGACCACGCCGGCCACATAGCCGGCGCGACCGGTCACCGTCATCGGAGGACCGCCGCGGGGCGCGTGCGTCGTGGGTCCCATCGCGCTCGACGAGCTCGAGCATCCCGCTTCCTCGTCGTCGTAGCCGTAGCCGCAGGCCAGGACACCGCTGGCCGCGAGCACTCCCAACACCACATGAATCCTCATCGCTGCCTCCTCTGGTCCGCGAGTATGGAGAGGCGTGCGATGCCGAGTCGTTAAGGAACGCCAATAGTTTTCCAAGTGCTTCATGGGGCGCGGTTAGGGGAATGGCTACCCTCAAACGGTGACCGGCCGACACGCGGGGCTGTCCTTTTTTACTATTCGCGGAGAGGGCGAACGATCCTGGCCGTCCTCCGCAGATCGAATTAAGTTGACGCTCATTAAAAGCCAGCAGGACCCGGGGACGACTTTCTGGAGGGGAGGGACTCATGCGCAAGCGCTTTGTCTGCGCGTCGATCGTTTCATTGGCGGCCACGTCGGCTTCCGCGGCCACCTACAACGTCTCGAACCTCACCGACCTGCGCACGCGGATCGGCAGCGCCGCGCCCGGTGACACGATCATCCTCGCCAACGGTGTCTACGACTCGACGAGCGCGATCACCCTCGATCGCGTCGGGACCGCCACCGACCGCATCGTCGTCACCGCGCAGACGATCGGCGGCGCCGAGGTTCGCGGCTCGGCCGGCTTCACGTTCGGCACCAGCGCCGCCTACATGGACCTGCGCGGCTTCCGCCTCACGCACAGCGGCAAGGTCAACCTGCCCGCGGGCAGCCACCACTGCCGCGTGACGCGCAACTTCATCAAGATCTCGATCGCCACCACCGGTGACTACATCGGCCTCGCCGGGAACGACCACGAGATCTCCTACAACGAGATCCACAACAAGACGAGCGGCGGCCAGATGATCAACGTCTCGGGACCGGGCACCGACATCGCCAAGCGCCCCTGGATCCATCACAACTACTTCCACGATTTCCCGCCCAGCGGTGTGAACGGCTCGTCCGCCGTCCACCTCGGCCACAGCAGCAAGACGTTCGCGCAGTCCTTCTCGATCGTCGAGTACAACCTGTTCGTACAGATCCGCGGCGAGAACGAAGGGACGATCTGCACGAAGTCGTCGGACCACACCATCCGCTACAACACGATCACGAGCAGCTCCCGCGAGGTGTCGCTGCGCCACGGCAACCGCGTGAACGCCTACGGCAACTTCTTCCTGAACGGATGCGAGGGGCTGCGCTTCTACGGCGACGATCACAAGATCTACGACAACTATTTCGAGGGCTGCACGCCCTCGCTCCAGATCGGCAACGGCGACGGGACGGTGCCCGATCCCGGCCCGCTCACCGTGCACGACCGGCCGGATCGCGTGCACGTCACCCACAACACCTTCGTGAACACGCGCAACCCGTACATGGCCGCGCGTTCCGGCGGCCTCGGCGCCCCCGACCTCGTCTTCGCCAACAACATCATGGTGGGCGGCACCGGTGCCGCGCTCGAGATCAACGGCCCCATCCCCGGCGCGGTCATCCAGGGCAACATCTACTGGAACAACGCCGTGGGCAGCCTCCCTGGCGGCAATAGCAACCGCAACGTCAACCCGATGCTGGTCGAGGACGGCAACAGCGAGTTCCGCTTGTCGTCGGGTAGTCCCGCCATCGACACCGCGGTCGGCACGTATTCGTATGTCACCACGGACATGGACGGCCAGACGCGCGGCGGCGCCAAGGACGTGGGCGCCGACG
>Ga0114129_10004502_pt1 | contig 19658 bp, 17 predicted proteins | sample RhiMetdeltSRZDD1_FD_80071 | JGI IMG/M metagenome (GOLD analysis project Ga0114129, IMG submission 80071) | Populus rhizosphere microbial communities from Tennessee, USA - Rhizosphere MetaG P. deltoides SRZDD1 (version 2) (version 2) | ecosystem: Host-associated > Plants > Roots > Rhizosphere >...
AACTCAACGGTCGTGAAAGCCCCTAAGCTCGGTTAATTAGAAAATACCGATTTGGTTCTTCGGTTTAGGCGATGAAGCTGGATGGCGTCAAGACATTTCTTACAAAAACGTCGCCAAGCCTGACGAAAATGTAAGTCTTCGCTTCGCGTCGTATACTGGGCCGCCATGCTCTTCCTGTATGCGCTCCTCCGGATCGTCATCATCGATTTGGTGTTAAGCGGGGACAACGCAGTCGTCATTGGAATGGCCGCGCATCGCCTACCGTTGCGTCAACGGAAGCAAGCAATTGTGATTGGCGGTGGCGCGGCCATCGTGCTCAGGATCGTACTCACAACTGTTGCTGCTCTCCTGTTGAAGATTCCCGTGTTGCAGCTGATCGGAGGTCTGCTCCTCATTTGGATCGCATTTAAGCTTCTCAAGCAGGAAGAGGAAAGCCATGAGGGCGTAACAGTTGCGGCGAGTATGAGAGAAGCCGTTTTTACAATTCTTTTGGCCGATTTGGTGATGAGCACGGATAACGTCCTCGGAGTTGCCGGCGCGAGCGAAGGTAACGTCCAGCTTCTGTTGTTCGGATTAGTTTTGAGCATGATCATCCTGATGTGGATGGGTAGCATCGTCGCTACTTTGATCAACCGATTTGGCTGGCTGTCATACGTGGGAGCCGCGGTCATCGCATGGACGGGAGCGCTCATGATTTTCGAGGATCCGTTTGTCGCGCAGCGGGCCACATGGGCCACGCGCTCTATTGCACACGCGTGTTCGGCGGTCATTACGATTGCTGTGACCGCATTCGCACACTGGTTTCATCGGGTACGGGAGACTGAAGAATGATCTTCACGGCCGCGTTCGCCGCAGGGCTGGCGCTGCTCGAATATTTCTTTTACTTTTATTCCAACAGCCACTTCTTTCAGGGCGATTCAATCCTCTACTTTAATCTCAGATATCGATCCGTTCAGGAATTCCTACTCGGGTTCATCCATCTCGATCCAGCCGGTTGGTACCGGCCGTTAACAGCCCGCACCGTACAGTCGTTGCTCTATCCGTTTTTTGGTTTCGAGCCTTTCCCGTATCGCGTGGTGCATTACGTACTCTTGTTGAGCACTTCTGTCGCTATCTACAAACTAGCTCTAATCATGACGCGCCGAAAATCGGCGGCGGCACTGGGAACGCTGTTTTTTGCCGTGCACACCGTCAATGGATGGGTCAGCTATGATGTGCTGTTTACACCGGAAGTTGTCTTCACGCTTTTGTATGTTTCGGCTTCAGCCGCCTATTTGCGCTACCGCCAATCCGAGCATGGGCGTCTGCGACTGATTTCAGTGCTATGTTTCGTCGGGAGCTTGGCTTCAAAGGAAACCGCGCTGACTCTTCCGGTGATGTTGGTTGTGCTCGACGTCGCTGTGAATCGCACACGCGTTGCCGACGCTCTTAAAGCCGCCCGGGTGCACTTCGCCGTCCTGGCCATCTATGTCGTGCTCATCATCGGGTATCTCGGCGTGCAGCGTCCGGCGTTCACATCTATTCTGAAGCGACCCGGACCCGAGGTTTCGTATCGATTTGCGCTCGATCGGACGATCGCAACGAACGCAGATTACGCACTCACTTGGGCCTTCAATCTTCCGCGTGGCTGGATGACAGAATCAAGGGAATTGCGCGGTTGGCCTATCCGATTTCTGAAGTTTTTTAGGTTAGCAACGATTGCGTTAGGATTGTGGGTTTTGATTCGGCCCGAGCGCCGTCTCATGATAGCCGGTGTACTTTGGTTCTTAATAGCTGTGAGTCCTGCGCTTCCATTATTCGAGCACTTTCTTCCTTACTATCTGTTCATGCCGCTTGTCGGTTTTTCCATAGCTGTGGGCACGATTATAGACGCCGCTTATCGCGGCGCGGCGCGGTTCAATCCACATTTCGCTGCAATTGCGATCGCAGTCCCACTAGTCGTTCTCGCCGGCATCTGCGCCGTGTGTGCACGCCGCGATATGGCCAACAACCGCCTTCTCGGCATATCGGCGCGCATCGCCGAGAACAGCTTGAAGGACGTTAAGAAAGCGCATCCGACACTGCAGCCTAATACGACCATCTACATCAGTGACGCAGAGGAACCCTCCTTGTCCTGGGACACGTCGCAAGGGGCAATTTTCAAAATGGGGTATAACGACGAGACGCTGCAAACACTGTATTGGGCATGGGACCAAATCATCACGCAGGGTGTGCTCGACCGTGGCGCGCTCGTTGTAATGAAGTATCACCAATTTCACCTCACGGACGTGACGGGAGAGTTTCTGGCACGATCCGAGCCTTTTGTGTCGTATGTATCCCCCCGCGAAAATCGGCTCGACGTGACGCCAGACTCGGTAATGCCCGGCCAAAGCTATTCAGTGGCTGTCAGCGGCGCCTCGAACGTCGACGTGACTCTCCACTACACCTTCAACGGCAGCCCTATTCGCGCACTGGCGGCGCGGCTGGATGAACGTGGAGAAACAACAGTTCATGTTTCAGACGGCTCCGAAAAAGGCCTTTACAAATTCGTCGGCTTCAACTTGTCAGGCAGCAATGAATGGTTCCAGGCATTGGAAATCCTTCGCATCGAATGACGTACTTACGTTTTACAAATGTAACGTTCCAGTTCGATTCAGCGTATCTTCTCTCGGTTTTAGCAAGCCTATGGAGTGACGAACCACTATTTAAACCAAGGGAGGATTTCATGAAAGTAAAGTTCTGTATGTTGCTAATCTGCATGTTTGCCGTCGCCGCAGTTGTCCTGGCCCAGGCCAAGGTTGACGGAAAGTGGACTGCCGAGATTCAGGGAGGGCGAGGACCGCAGATGGTGACCATTACTCTGAAAAACGAAGGAGGCAAGCTTACAGGAACCGTCGAAGGGGGACGCGGAGGCGCAGTGCCGATCGAGGAAGGAACCGTCAGCGGAAACACGATTAAATTCAAACAAAAGCAAATGGGACGCGGCGGCGAAATCGTTTTGAATTACACCGGCACCATCATGGGCGATGAAATTAAATTCACTCGCCAAGCAGAAGGCGGCCAAGGCATGCCCCAAGAGTTCACCGCCAAGAGAGCCCAGTAAACTGGGAGTCCGACTGAAAGCCGCGAGTCGCTCGTACCCGCGGCTTTTTTACACGGGCCTATGATGTGTAGTCCGCATTGATGCGGATGTAGCCTTCGGTCAAATCGCAAGTCCAAACTCGTGCCGCAGCGCTGCCGGAATGCAGTACGACTCGTATCTGAATTTCCTTCTCACGGAGTTTTTGGCGAGCATCTTCGAGAGTATTCTCTCCAATCAGAACTCCACTGATGTAGATATCCACTCGATCCGACTCCAGAGGAATGCCTGAATTTCCAATCGCACTCACAATACGACCCCAGTTAGGATCGGCGCCATAGATTGCAGTTTTGACTAAAGGTGACCTTGAGATCTCCCGGCCGATCCGATGTGCGGCCTCTTCGGTGGGGGCACCCCCTGTGGTCAGAAACACGAATTTGGTTGCGCCCTCGCCGTCTCGGACGATAGCTGTTGCAAGCTGCGTGCAAATTCCGAGAAGTTTCTCGCGGAATTCACCGGAAGCGGGGCGAGTACCGGACGCGCCATTGGCAAGGACGACAACCATGTCATTCGTCGAAGTATCGCCGTCCACCGAAATAGCGTTGAATGATCTCTGCACGGCGAATCTCAAAGCGTCCTCGAGATCGGACAATGGAATCTCGGCATCTGTGACAATAAAGGAGAGCATTGTTGCCATGTCCGGATGAATCATTCCCGCCCCTTTTGCAACGCCCGCTATACGAGCGCCCCCCATTTCATCCATAGCAAACTTGGGGACGGTGTCGGTTGTCATGATTCCTCGAGCCAGCAATTCGAGATTGGTCGAACCCAGGCCAGAGACGAGATTTGGAATGGCTGCCCGAATCTTTTCAACTGGCAATGACCGTCCGATAACTCCCGTCGAGCACACCAATACCTCGTTAGGCATGCACCCAATGGTATCGGCTAGCGCTCCAGCCGACGCCTGCGCCGCCTGAATCCCGGCTTCGCCCGTCGCGGCGTTCGCGTTTCCAGAATTCACCAATACCGCACGAACCCGATGTCCACTTTCCTGGAGATGTCTTTTTGAAATGACCAATGGAGCCGCAATAAAAGTATTCTGGGTGAACAATGCGGCCGCCGTAGCAGCACGGTCGGAGTGGATAAGCGCGAGGTCAAGTGCTTCCCTGCCTTTTATTCCGGCGGCAACCGCTGCCATCTTGAATCCTTGTATGACCATGCCGGCTATGATAAAGGCACAACGCGACCCGTCAAATGCAGTGCGGGTGGGTGTACTTTATTTCGAGGCGATGCAATGTTTGCCGATATTGACGGCAGATCTCATCAATCTCGCGTTCCCACTCGTAAAACTGGGAGAGGGCCAACGGATCACAGTCGAGCCTCGAGACACAGCGGCGATCATCAAAGATTGAATTCGCCAGCAGCTCCGAGTATGCCCTGCACGCAGAGGGGAATTGATCCGTCGCCCACGAACAGCTGAGTTCGTCAAAAGCCGTTCGAGCTAATTGATGATTCGCAACGTTGCGTTCCAGTGATGCAGATCGAAGAATGTGTTCGGTATTCTCTAAACACTTATGCGCGACGTCGTGCAAAAAACCTAAAACCACATCTACATCTTGCCGATCGACATCGCTGCTGCTCTCGATTCGCTCACCTATCAGTCTCAGAACTTCAAGACCAGAGAAAATGACCTGATGCTCTCTAGAGCGCGCGGCATTTGGTTGCATGAAGGCTTTCCTTACGTTTCGAGTGTTTCCTATCGCGCTAGCCTGCCTCTCGTCAGGATAAGGCTGCTACATAGTATTCGAAATGCTAATGGGGGCCCAGAATAGTAGTAGAAACCGCCGACTGGCAAGGGTTTTTTATGATAAGCTACCGAGCTTTAAGTGCACAGTTTTTAGCAGTAAGGGAGGTAGCGTGAGCACAACTCTAAACAGCCAGGCCCCAACCACGGAACGGGAATCTTCATCGACCGAGCACAAGCCGCCATATCCTGGCATTCCTACGACTTCCGACGGAGCAGGAATGGTAGTTTGGGTCGAAACGCACATCACTCAGGGTGCCTGTGCGTACCCGATAACGTCTTCAACAACGATGGGTGGCGGGTACCAGGCTGAAGTCGCAAATGGCAAACACAATTTGTGGGGCGAGGAGTTGGCTTTCATCGAGCCGGAATCCGAACATAGTGCCGCAAGCACCTGCGAGGGCTTCGCCGTATCGGGCGGACGCGTCACCAATTTCACGTCGGGTCAGGGCTTGATCCTGATGAAGGAAGTCCTATACACAATTTCGGGCAAACGGCTTCCCGTGGTGTTTCATATAGGCGCTCGCGCCATCACATCTCAATCTTTAAATGTTCACGCTGGACACGACGACGTCTACGGGGTCGCGGACTGTGGTTGGGGCGTCCTTTTCGCCCGCAATGCCCAGGAGGCCGGCGACCTTGCATTGATCGCCCGCCGCGCTGCCGAAGAAACCGAAACCCCTTTCCTCAATGTGCAGGACGGATTCCTCACCACCCATACGATCGAAAACGTGAAGTTACCCGAACCTGAGCTGATGAAGCAGTTCGCCGGTCACCCAACGGAACGGACGCGGGCGCTGTTTGATCCCCGCGTTCCGCTGATGTCTGGCGTGGTCCAGAACCAAGACAGCTACATGAAAGGAAAGATCGCTCAACGCAAGTGGTACGACAGAGTGCTGCCGACCCTGAAAGCGGTCATGGACGAATACTCGCGGCTTACAGGCCGCAAGTATGACGTTGTTATGCCTTACCGCCTGGAAGACGCGGATTACGCCATTGTGGGCTCAGGGTGCATGATCGAAACGGCCGAAGCAGCCGTGGATTACATTCGTGATCAGATGGGGGTCAAGGTCGGACTGCTTCACATTACGTGCTGGCGGCCATTCCCTGCGATCGAGGTCGTTGAAGCGCTGCGCCATGTCAAAGCGGTATCCGTGGTTGAACGGCTCGATGTTCCAATGATGCAGTCCAACCCGCTGCTCTGTGAAATGAAGGCCGCTTTCGCCGATGCAGTCTCCGGAACACCCGGGTATCCGGAGCTCGATCGAGTTCCACGTTTCTTCGGCGGCTCAGCCGGTCTCGGAAGCCGTGATGTCCGCGCCGGTGACTTCATCGCTATTGTCGAAAACATGCGCAGTGAAAGTCCTCGCACGTACTTCACCGTCGGCATCAAGCATGAAACCGCCTTGCCCGTATCCCTCGATCCCGATGTACGAACGCCGGGTTCGTTTTCGATGCGCGGCCACTCAGTAGGTGGTTACGGATCAGTAACGACGAATAAGGTTATCGCTACAATCGGCGGTGAAGTGTTCGGTATGGATGTGCAGGCGTATCCCAAGTACGGATCGGAAAAGAAGGGACTCCCCACGACGTACTATCTGACGATTGCGAAGGATCATATCCGCGTACACTCCGAACTCGAGCACGTCGAATTTATCCCCCTTAATGACGTCAATGCTTTCAACCTTGAAAACCCACTGGCTGGATTGTCTGACAACGGAATGGTTTTCGTGCAAAGTCCTAAAACGGAGACGAGCGAAATCTGGGCCGGCATTCCCGCATGGGCGCGACGAAGCCTGATTCAGAAGAATGCGCGAGTGTTCGCGCTCGACACGGTCAAGATCGCGAAAGAAGTGTCGTCGTTGGCGGATCTGCAACAACGCATGCAGGGTATCGTACTGCTTGGCGTCTTCCTGCGCGTGACGCCTTTTACCGTCCAAAGCGGCATTAGCGATGAGGATTTGTTCAAGGGCGTGGAGAAAGCACTCAGAAAGTATTTCGGTAAACGCGGTGAGCGTGTCGTGCAGGACAATCTCAAGGCTGTATCTCGCGGTTACCGCGAGCTCATGGAAATTCCGAAAGACGTGATGTTGGCAAATCCCGGCAAAGGTGCTGCCACCGTAAGCGTGTAATTCACAGAAGGAGCAACGCAACAATGAAAGAATTCGATATCCCAGTCGAGGAACTCATCGAAGACATCCGTATCAATGTCGTCGACATCGAGGACTTCAACTCCCGAGTTGTGGGCGCTTACGAGAGTGGCACTGCGGAAAGAGGTCTGGAAGCAGACGACGCTGTCGGCCGGAGCATTGTCCCAGCCGCCACCGGTGCGTTTCGTGATTTCAGCTACATCGCTCCTGACATTCCGGAGTTCATTACCGAAAATTGCGTCGGCTGCATGGATTGCGTCACCGAATGCCCGGACACTGCCATCCTCGGTAAAGTCGCCGAACCCGCTACGCTGGAAGAAAGGCTCTCGAAAATAGAAAATACCGAACTTCGGAACAGCCTCTCTACGCAATGGGGAATCACGAACAAGTATTTCAATGTTATCGAGAAAAAGAATCCAGGTGCCGGCGGCAAATTCGGGATCTTTATCGACCCCACTAAATGCAAAGGCTGCGCCGAGTGCGTCGACGCCTGCGGGGATCACAACGCGCTCAAGATGATCCCGAAGGACGACAAGAACATGGCCTGGTACAAGGCCGCGTTCAACTTCTACCGCAGCATGCCGGAAACGCCCAAAAAATACATTAACGAGAAGGCTCTCGCCGACATGATGCTCGCCGAACGCTCCCTGCTCTATGTCGGCGGTGCCGGATCCTGCATGGGCTGTGGCGAGGCGACTGCGCTCCGCATGATGTTGGCCGCAACTGGTTTCGTCTACGGCAAGGAAAACATCGGTATCGTTGCCGCGACCGGCTGCAACACCGTCTACACGTCAACTTATCCCTACAATCCCTATCAGGTGGCATGGACGAACTCGTTGTTTGAAAACGCGCCGGCGGTTGCGATGGGTGTGCGTGCAAGGTGGGACGTCCAGGGTTGGCAGAGCAAACGCCTCTGGATCATCGGTGGCGATGGAGCGATGAACGATATCGGATTCCAATCGCTGTCGCGGATGCTTGCGGCCGGCATGGACATCAAAGTTATCGTTCTCGACACTCAGGTGTACTCCAACACCGGTGGTCAAACGTCCACCAGTTCATTCAAGGGTCAAGATGCCAAGATGAGCTTCCATGGAAAAGTAATTCAAGGAAAGAAAGAGAATCGGAAGGAACTCGCGAATATCTGCATGATGCACAAAGACGTCTATGTAGCGCAGACCACCTGCTCCCACGTGAATCACTTCTACAAAGCCGTAATGGAAAGCAACGAGTATCCCGGTCCGGCAATCATCAACGTGTTTACGACCTGTCAGCCGGAACACGGAGTCGGCGATAACATGGCCGAACATCAAGCAAAGCTGGCGGCAGATTCGCGCAGCTTTCCAATTTTCATTTATGACCCAAGGAAGGGACCGAAGTTTAAAGAACGCTTAAGTCTCGCGGGAAATCCGAATGTGAAAGAAGACTGGTACGTGAATCCGAAAACAGGCGAACCGGTAGACTTCATCACGTTTGCCCGGTCGGAAGGCCGTTTCTCGAAGCACTTTGACAAGGAAGGCAATCCATCCCAAATCCTGCTCTCAACCAATCAGGAAAGGTTGGAAAACTGGCGACTGCTTCAGGAACTAGCCGGCATAAAGTAGCAGAAAAAAAGTCGCAACAAAGGCACAAGAGGCACAAAATGTTTTGCCTCTTGTGCCTTTTGTGACGTTACTCCAAGAACGTCAATCGACGGGACTTCAGCTCAAACCGGGGCAGGCTCCCACCCTCCACGTGTTGGATGATCGCGCGAATTCGCAGATCATTCGATAACTCTTGCGCGAGTCCATTGATCACTCCAACGGGAGCGCCTTCAATCTCGACCTTGAGATGCAATTCGTGCATCCCCGCGCGACGGTGAACTTCAATCGCAAACTCTACAATTTCAGGAAACCTTCGAACGATATTTTCGATGGCACTGGGAAAGATGTTAATTCCTCGAATGGTGATCATGTCATCGGCCCTGCCCAGGACGCCGCCGACCAAGCGCGATGATTGGCGTCCGCATTCGCAAGGCTTACGCGAAATGACACCCAAATCTCCACTGCGATATCGAATTAGGGGCATGCCGATACGGCCAAGATTTGTCAGCACTAATTCACCTTTTTCACCGTCCTCTACAGGGCGGAGTGTGCTCGGATCAATCATTTCTGCAATGAACTCATCTTCATTGATATGCAAGCCGGATTGGACTTCGCATTCGTATCCATACGCGCCCATCTCAGTCATCCCGACGTGATCGAACGTCTTTGCGTCAAATGCTTCCTGTATGCGCTTGCGCGTTTCCGGAATGCTGGCGCCCGGCTCCCCCGCGTGGAGGGTAATGCGAATGTAGCTGCGCCTGATATCGATGCCTTGTTGTCGCGCAACGTCCGCCAAACGCAGCGCATATGTAGGGGTGCACACCAGGACAGTCGCTTCGCGTTGGAAAATAGAATGCAGACGCTGTTCCGTGGACTGACCTCCTCCAGAAATGCTCATTACACCCATACGCTGTGCCGCTTCGAAGGCAGCCCAAAAACCGATGAAAGGCCCGAACGAAAACGCTACGTACACGCGATCACCACGCCGCACGCCGGCGCCCTTGTAGACCTCACTCCAACAACGGAGCCACCAGTCCCAGCTTTCTTGAGTGTCGAGCCACAAAATCGGTTTGCCCGCAGTGCCGGAGGTCTGATGGATTCGCACGTAGTTCTCGATCGAAAACGTGAGATTTGTTCCAAATGGTGGGTGTAGCGCTTGATCATCCACGATTTGCTGCTTCGTGGTAAACGGAATCTCCTCCCAAGGCGTCCCAGGCTTGAGACGATCAGCATAAAACCGATTGTGCTCAGCAAGAACAAGTCGCATTTGATCGAATCGCTTGATCGGTTTCATGGGGCGCCTATTCTACATCACAGCCTGGAGAGCGGCCTGGAGCCGCTCGAGTCCACCTGCAAGAGTTTCGGTCTCTGTCCCGATACCAATCCGGAAAAACCCCGGCGACTCAAAAAAACGTCCTGGAACGATCGCAGTTTCATAGCGATTCTGGAGCAAATCCGGGAAATGCTCTGGGCTTGGAACTCCGATGCGAGGAAAAACACAGGTCCCGTAGTCTGGCATTCGCAATTCAATACGAGAACAGGAGCGTAGAAAAGCGAGAAGCAGCGCTCGGTTCGTCTCCAGTATTGTTCGAGCGCGATTTGCGATTCGGTCGAGCCTCTGAAACGCGATCACGCTCAACAACTCCGCCGGATGGGTTCCGCTGGGATCCACTAGGCCCTTCATACTCCACATACGGCGTGCAAGATCTGGGGGCGCAACAATCCACCCGCACCGAAGTCCACCCAGACCATATGCTTTAGTCAGGCTGCTCGTGCAAACAACATTGCCGCCTTCTTGAAACGACGATTGCTTCTTCTCAAACATGCATTCCAGATAGACCTCGTCTACAAGCAGGTAGGCATTGCTACTATTTGCGAGACTCGCCAATTGCTGCAACTCCGAATCGCTCATGGCCTCGCAAGACGGATTATGGAGATTGGTTATGACGATTAGCCGCGTTCGATGGGTAACATCGGCAGATGGACGCTCATGACGCCGGAATCGCTTTACGACGGCTCCGAAATATCGTGCCAATGCCAGCAGAGGCTCGTAAGCAGGCTGCTCCACTAAAACTTCGTCGCCGGGACGGATCAGCGCGGCCATCGAAATGAAGTTCGCCATGGATGCGCCCGCCGTCGCAACGACGCACTCAGCAGCGACGCCGCAATGGCGCGCTATCGCCTCTTGCAACGGCTCATATCCATAGAAATTGGGGCCGTTGATTTCAAGGTCTTCAATACGAACGCCCAACTCATTCAGGGGATAGGGGGTAACTCCGCTCGACGCCAAATTGAATCGCGCCGGTGCTCGGTTTTTAACCCATTCGAGATACTCGGATCGCACGAGAACAGTCTACCTCTACCGGCTCTTGCGAATCAGGGAATGACTCAGCCCTGCTAGAACTGAATGATTCTGTTACGAAGATCGTGATTGAACTGCATCCGATATACAACATTCCCGATCACGGGAATTCTGATCTCGGCGTCATAGTCGATAACGGCTCGGAGGTTGTCACCTTCGCGCTGAACGTTGACACGCTCGAACTGAAGAGGAATCGAAAGCTGGTCCGCCTTGATCAAAATCAAACTGCGGACGTCTTTCGGTGAACGGTTTTCAGTAGCAGAACGCTGCAGCACACCTTGCACATCTTCGGTGAATTGCCTGTCGTATGAACTTCGGAGCACCCATTGGCTTGCCAGGGAGAAAAACATCACGGCTACGATCACCCAAAGGCACAGTGCAACATATCGTTCGGCCGTCCTTCCACGGACACCGTCGACGTGCTCTTGAGTAGGCATCGCAGGATGAACTTGCAAGGCGAATACCGTTGAGGAACGGTGCCGGTTTTTCAAAAAATTGGCACTCCTCGGCTTTGTTCTCCATGCGACTAACCGGGGAGCTGACGCGGAAGCGCACTCCTGAGTGCAAAGAATCTTCAACATACTTGGTTTACAGACTGGGCACCGTCGCCGGTTAATTGGGCGTCGCAGCGCATACATTCAAGAACATAGCTGTGGCATCAGTTGCATCACAAAGTTGGACCTTCCCCTGCAAATCATTGAAGGAAATCACGCGGAAGGGAGTCCCGTATGGAAAAGATGTACGTCACTGTCGAAAATCCGACAAACGCAACTGAGTCCGTCTACGACGGCTTTGAACCAAGACGTCCAAGGTCAGCTATGGCTTCGTATCGCTGCAAAGTATTTTGCGCTTACTTGGAACAAGGAGCAGCCAGCCAGCACCTGACGCCTATTTATTCGTCGCAACCAAAGAATGGCCGAGAATAGTACTAAACACGACCGAGGAGACGTTCTCGTTTTCGGTTTGCTTACCGTAGTCGCCTTGTGGTTCGTGTACTCGTACGCCCTGTTCTATCTGACGATTGAGCCGAGCGGGTTTGGGATTTACTGGCCCCGGCACGAATGGCTGTATGCGCATATTGTTGCGGGTATCGTCGCTCTCGTGCTGGGGCCAACGCAGTTCTGGCTGGGGTTAACCGGCCGGAAACCATCACTGCACCGTGTCCTCGGGCTCACCTATGTTACCTCCGTCGCGATCGGAGGAATCGCGGCGTTCTACCTCGCATTTCATACTGATTTCGGCTGGGTGTTCGGAGTCGGTTTTTCGGGGATGGCTGCGGCGTGGATCATCTCAACCGGGTTAGGAATCGCAGCTATTCTGCGCCGTCTCGTAGAACAGCACCGCGAATGGATGATCCGCAGTTATGTTGTGACATTCGGGTTTGTCACGTTTCGAGTATTGGATGCCGCGTTCGATACCGCCCAATTCGGCACACTCGTCGAACGAATGACAGCGGCAAGTTGGCTCGCCTGGACAGTTCCCCTTATGATCACCGAAGCAATTCTACAAGGCAAAAAAATCTTCGCCCGTCGCGTCAGCGTCCGCGTAGTTCCGCTTCCAACCGTGAATGTTGATACCGCCGTGCCAGAGCCAATGGAGTTCGGCCTTCGAAGTTCCGAATCGTCTTATCTGCCCCCGCGCTGAGCAACGCCCTCATCACTGCAACATCACCAAAATCGATGGTCGCCGCGTACATTAACGGCGTAAATCCGTTATCGTCCATCGCATCAATCGGAACGTGTGCCGCGGCAAGGGCTGGAATAATCGTCGGACGATTGGTGATCGCAGCCCAATGCAGCAGGTTAATCCCCGAACTCTCCACAATGCCGGCATCCGCTCCTCCGGCTATCAAAGCATTGACCACGTCGAGATATCCGAACGTCACGGCTTCAGACAATGCACTCTCGGAAGCTTTAGCGCCATGCGACAGAAGTAAGGCGACATTTTCCAAATCTCCAGTCATGGAAGCAAAAACAAGTGGCGACTTTCGCACACGTACGCCATCCGGTGGTTCGGCTGCGGCTCCGGCCGCAAGAAGCGTTTGAATCGATCCTGCCGTGCCCCGGTAAGCCGCCGCGATCGTCAGAGCATCATGGCCGGAACCGGGCCTTGCCTTCGCGTCTGCACCTCGGGCCAGAAGGAGTCGTACTTTTTCGACGTCGGGAGCGGCAGCCATGAGAACCGTCGTTCCGTTAACTGTTCGGCTATTCGGGTCGAGACCGGAATCCATCAACGATGAAAGTTGCTGGGGATCGCCAAACAGAGCCGTTCTCATCCATGACGAAGAAGGGGAAACAGCTTCCGGTTGCATCGTCGGAACTTGCGGGGGTGAACTCGGCAGAGCACTCAACAGCGCCATCACGGCCCAGCAACTGCCCGCGTAGGATAGAAATTCGTCTTTGACGTAAGGAAAACCTGTCGGAAAGTATTTAGGGCTGACGTTCGCCGGTGAAACCATCCGCGTCTGTGTACGCCATGTTCCGTCCTTCGCCTGGGTTGAGATCAGGAATTTCAAGCCCGTCGCCCATGCCTGGTCTGTGGCACCGAACCCCGCCACGTGCAAGGCATACACCGCCTCTCCTGTCGAGTAAGCGTCTGGGACGTAGCCTGGAAGCTGAGGCCAGCCACCGCTCGGTTTCTGCATTGCGCGAAGGTCGACCGCAGCCCTCGCAATCTCGTCGCTCGACGCGTGTGCCCATTCAAGACCCATTAACCGGAAGGCGGCATCTTCGGTCGAAACCGGCCGGTTCTCGAGCAACCACTGCCGAGCCTTGGCAAGCGACGCGTCACGCTCGGCCGCCAATTCGGCAGGCATAAAAGACTGGATCGCATGCACGGCCGTCGCGGTCGCCATGAAAACGCTGCTCGAATGCGGCGGCCGAAAATCGGATGTTATCCAGTGGCCTTGCCGCTGCCATCTCACTAGGCGTCGAGCGTAAACGGCTAAAGTCAAGTCTGGTGCTAGACCGGCCTCATGCGCGGCCATCAGAAGATAGCTGTCGTTTGGTGTTGGGTCATTGAGGTTGGTCGCTTGTATTGCTTCGTCGAGGGCGTTGGCGCCTCGCAGTTCACGAAATGTTTTGTCCTCGACAGATTGGAGCACACCGACGTCAATTTGTAATCCACGATTCCTGGCTTCATGAAGCATCAGAATAGGAAGAATGTTGTGATGACACGATACGCATGAGCGCTTGGCGACGAATTCGCCGGCCGACTGCTGCAACAGCGGAAGCGCGCGCGTAACGGCCGCACGTATGTCGGAAATCGGCTGCGCTTCGACTGTCTGCGTCACCACAACAACGGCCAGGAAAGCGCGCAAGATCATGTTAAGAGTTCCAGGATTGCGGACGACACGGCCTCAGGTTTTTCTCGAGGTAAGAAGTGCCCGGCACCCGCGATGACACGGCGCGCGGCCAATGCCGGCATTTGGTTCCGCTCGTTGGCGTTCTCTGGTACGGGCCGGGCAATACCGTCATCCGCGCCGTACAAAGTGATAACGGGGACGTTTATTTTCGGCCGCTCCGCCAGGCGTTCCTCCATGTCTTTGAACCGGGGCTCACCTGGAGCGTTGCCTATGCGATGGCGATAGGAATGAATCACCACATCTACGAAATCTGGATTATCGAATGATGGCGCCGTGCGGTTGAACGTCTCATCGGCGAAGCGCCAGGTCGGCGACCACGTCTCCCAGAGGAATCGGCACAAGGGCCTCCGATTCATTTGAAGACCAGCCCGACCCCGTTCCGTATTGAAGTAATACTGATACCAGATCGCGCGCTCGGCCGCAGGTGCGGAAGGCGGCGACGGCGCAACTGTGTTTTGGATCGTGTACCCGCCGATGAGAACTGCCGCACGCACGCGGTCTTCATGTAATGCCGCCGCGATCGCGGCTGCACGCCCACCCCAATCGAACCCGCAAACAGCGAATCGCTGGAGACGAAGTGCATCGGCAAAGTCAATGACGTCCTGCCCGATCGCCGCCTGTTCCGCCATCCTCGGGCTTGCTGCATCTCGAAAGCGCGTAGGCCCATAACCACGAAGATATGGCACGAGAACTCGGTGGCCTGCCTTGGCTAAGGCTGGAGCCACATCGTCCCATGCATGGATATCGTCTGGAAAGCCATGGAGAAGTATGACCGGAAAGCCGTCTTCCTTCCCGCTTGCTTCGTACGCAATTTCGAGCACTGGTGTATTCACGGATTTCACGGACCCGCTTCCTCCCGTTGGACCGATCGCGCCTTGCGCCATCACCACGCCCGCCGCTTTGATAAATGTGCGGCGGCTGTATTGACGCATTTTACTTTTCATTGTGAAGCACTCTTTCTTATGACTCGAACGCGCGTTCACCGCTGCAATGTTGTGACGTGATCATCGCATCTTGAGTGCTTATTAGCGCAAATTTAATTGGATTTCGGTAGTGGACATTCCCCCGCCGGAGGGAAAGACCGTCGCACGAACGCGAGCTGAAAAAACGCGCTCGAACTCTTCAGTCGTGGTTTCAGCGGTGCCTTCCGGATTCATACAAACGAGCCGCTTGGCGCCACTGTTCGTTTGCGGAGGCTCATTTCTCCAGCGGACAAATTCACGAAAATTCCATGGTCGGATTTCAAGATTCACACTTTGCGTGAGGGATGTCTGTTGTGCCACGTTTTCGACGGAGCCGCTGCAGACAAGATTGTCAGCGTTGTCCATGTAGCTCACGGTAATACGCACCTCGGCCGGCAAACATCCATTTTCCGGACGGCTGACCGTGCTGAACAAGTTGAGCGGAACAAGTGCGGCGGCATTCGGTGGAACTTTTCGCGTCTCTGCGCCATTCACACGCCGCAGTTCAACAGAACACACTGCGATAGGTCTCTGCCCCTCCCGTTCCAGAATGCTCAAGACATTGTTTAATTGCTGCTGCTGATCCGCTATTCGGCGCTGAACCTCTTCGAGTTGCTGTTGTGGCTGTTTCGTTTGCTGCTCGGCCTGTTGAAAGGGCATTAAGAAAAGCAAGAGTGGAATGATCATACGAATATAGACAACCGGCAATTCACTTCAGTTCTTCAGCCGGTCCGCAAAGTTCTCGCGAAGCTTGTCTACTTTGGGCTGCGCTACATAGACGATATACGGCTGGTTCGGATTCCGGGTGGCGTAATCCTGATGGTACTCCTCGGCGACATAAAATGTGTCGAGCGGCTCAAGCGTTGTTACGATGGGGTCATGAAACACTTGTTCATCGTTTAGCTGCCGGATGTAGGATTCGGCCACGCGTTTCTGTTCGTCATCCGAATAAAAAATTGCCGACCGATATTGTCGCCCCGTGTCGTTCCCCTGCCGGTCGAGCTGGGTCGGATCGTGGGCGACAGAAAAGTAAATCTTCAGCAGTTGACCGAACGTCGTACGGCTCGCATCATAGCGAATCTCAATCGCTTCAGCATGGTTAGTGCGGCCGCTGCATACCGTACGATAATTCGCCGTGGCGGCTGTATCTCCTGCGTAACCACTGCGGACGGAAATCACTCCCTGCAATTCGCGAAATACCGCCTCGACACACCAGAAGCAGCCACCGGCTAAAACAGCCGTCTTTTCGACGGGCGAAGGGCTCAAGGATGTATCGAGCTCGGGATCGGGAAAATTCTTGATCGGTACCCTGCACGCATCCATAAAAAACTCCTTCACTGATGATATCGCGGTCGCAGATACTCACGCGATGCTTGCCAATGAGATCGGATGGAAATGGCGATTCTTGATTATCGCAGCCGCAGTGATCACGTTTCTACCAAGCGTAAATAACGGTTTCATGCAGGATGACTTCGTCCTGCTCAATCGCGTTGAGATTCTGAAGACGAATCCTTACAACCTGATTGAAGTTACGCCCGAACTTTTTCGGGTTACGAGCTATATCGTTCTTGCAATCCTGAAGGCGCTCTTCACCTACGACTACCGTGCTTATTACGTTGTGAACATTCTTCTTCATGCGATTAACAGCGTGCTACTCGCTGAGATCGCGAATGAAGTATTCCATAACGATCGCGTTGCGATCGTTGCCGGTGTGCTCTTCGCAGTTTTCCAGGGCCCACAAGAAGCTGTTATGTGGATTGGCGCCATGAATGAAACGCTTCTGGGCCTCTTCGTCATACTGACGATCTTGTTCTGGCTGCGCGGCCGTTATCTCCAAGCCATGGTGTCCTATACTCTGGCGCTCTGGTCCAAAGAATCTGCCCTCGTGGTTTTGTTAATCGTACCGTTGATCGAGCTGTATCGGGGCCGGCGTGGATTCTGGCGTCAATTCATTTGGCTGTTGGTGCCGACGGCTGCTTTCACCATAGCCTTTCTTCTTACGTTTTCGAAGAATTTTATGGTGAACAATGAAATACACGCCTTCCGGTGGCACGCCGTGATCACTCTGGCGAGGAGCCTGAATAGGCTGCTCTGGCCGTGGGCTTATTTGTTGATCGTCATGCTGCGCGCCACCAAACGTGAGTGGCCATCATCAAGATCGATGCTCGTAACCGGAGCGCTGCTGACTGTGGCAGTCTTGCCATATATTTTTGTTACATACACTTACTTAATACCGAGCCGCCAGACGTATATGGCCTCTGCCATCCTTGTGACCGCGTTGTCTGCCGCCGTGCTGCAGTTATCGTCGCGGCGCTTGCAGACCGCGGTGTTAGTTTCATTCATCGCTTTCAATGTCGTGTATGTGTGGACCCGTAAGGACTCGCAGATGCAAAGGCGGGCGGCCCCCACAACTGCGCTTATCGAGGAATTGAAGACCCGATCCCCAGGACCGGTAAGAATCATCGGGTTTGAGTACCCGGCGGCGGAGATGGCTAAGGGTGCCGCGGTCACAATTCCAGGCTGGCGGTGGGAGGACGTTGAGTTAATACCGCCCGGTGATCGTTGTGCCAACTGTGTCATTCTGGAATGGGATCGCGATACTCTTCGATACATCCGCCGAAACAATTGATTCCGGGGATGTGCTAGCCTCCTGTCAAACGCGGCTGTTTCGAGTTCAGTGACAAGAACTTATTGAAATAGGGGATGCGCTAGTACAATGCGGCAGCAGAGTTCACAACGAGTCAGGAGAAACCATCATGGCAGGTCCGATCTCTTCCCCGAACGCGGGCGCCCTGGACAAGAACGATCCGCGGTCGATTATTGACCAGTCCCCAATGACAATTGGTCAGGTGATCGTCGTCGCGATCACTGTAATGCTTAATGCAATGGACGGATTCGACATCCTGTCCATCGCATTCGCCAGCAACGGAATCGCCGCGGAATGGCAAGTCACCACCCAGGCGTTGGGCATCGTCCTGTCCATGGAACTGGTGGGCATGGCGGTGGGTTCTATACTGCTGGGCGGCCTCGCGGATCGAATCGGCCGCCGGTCGACGTTGCTGGGTTGCCTGTTAACGATGGCCTTCGGCATGTTCATGGCGACCACCGCAGCGAGTCCAGTCCAGCTTTCAATTTGGCGGATCATCACTGGCCTCGGTATTGGCGGTATGCTCTCGTGCACCAACGCCGTAGTCGCCGAGTTCTCGAACAAGAAGTGGCGCAGCTTATGCATCTCGATCATGGTGATTGGATATCCGATCGGGGGCGGCATCGGCGGCTTGTGGGCCTCGGGCCTCATCAATGCCTATGGTTGGAGGTCCGTGTTTTATTTGGGTACAACGTTAACGGCCCTGCTCCTTCCGGTGTCGTATTTCTTCGTGCCCGAATCGGTGCACTGGCTCGCGCGTAAACAGCCGGCGGACGCCCTAAGGCGGGTCAATGCTTCGCTTACCAAACTCGGTCATGCCGCCATCAACGCGCTTCCCCAGTTGCGCACGGAAGACCGCAAAAAATCGCTGGGCGACATCTTCTCGCCGGCATTGATCAGTATCACGCTCATCGTGACCGCTGCGTATTTTTTGCACATCGTCAGTTTCTATTTCCTGGCGAAGTGGACTCCCCGGATCGTCGGCGCGATGTTTCCGGCGTTGCCGCCGGGAACGGGCCCTGGCGTTCTCGCGCTGACAAACTTTGGCGGCGCGGCAGGAGGCGCTCTTTTCGGGTTGCTGGCGGGGCGAGTCGGTTTGAAGCCGCTGACAATCGTGATTATGGCCCTGAATGCGGCTACCATCATGCTCTTTGGCCGCACGCCGGACGACCTGACCACTCTGACGTGGCTCGCCATTGCTGTGGGATTCTTCGGCAATGCCGCCATCTCGGGCATGTACTCCATCGTCGCCTATGCCTTCCCGACTCACGTCCGCGCTACCGGTACAGGCTTCGTTATTGGCGTCGGTCGCGGTGGCGCCGTGCTCTCGCCATGGCTTGCCGGTTTTCTCTTCGACCCCTCCGGACAGTTGAGAGCTTTGCCTGTTGACAAGCTCCCTTGGGTCGCCATGGTGATGGCCATGGGATCGTTGCTCGCGGCGGGCGTGTTGATCTTCTTGCGACTGAACGTGGACCGACCTGAGGTGGAGGGGGCTTCTACTAAGGCAGCTGAACTCCGCACTAAGCCAGCTTAGGGGCCTGGAGATCCGGGGGGTTGACGAATTAGGGATGCCGGTCCCAAAATCAGCAATCAGCGCTCGCCGCTCGCCGATTTGGAATATCGTTAACAAATATTTTTTAAGGATATTCCAGATCGGCGAATGCAGAGTGCTGATTGCTGATTTTGGGACCGGCATCCCTAATTCGTCAACCTCCCTCGAGGTCCCGTTTA
>Ga0114129_10004503_pt1 | contig 19657 bp, 18 predicted proteins | sample RhiMetdeltSRZDD1_FD_80071 | JGI IMG/M metagenome (GOLD analysis project Ga0114129, IMG submission 80071) | Populus rhizosphere microbial communities from Tennessee, USA - Rhizosphere MetaG P. deltoides SRZDD1 (version 2) (version 2) | ecosystem: Host-associated > Plants > Roots > Rhizosphere >...
CGGCACCGGCACCGGCACCGTATACCGGATCGCGCTGCGCCACGCCGGCGACGACCCGAGGATCGCGCTGCGGACCCGGGCCGAGCTGACCGACGCCGACCGCCACGAGCTGCACCGGCGCCTGGACCGCCTGGACCGGGCCAGCCGGCACGGCCCGTGGACCCGGCAGGTGCTGCGGCTGATCGCCGAGCAGCCCGGCGTGCGCGCCGGTGACCTCGCCGAGTCCCTGGGCCGGGAGCGGCTGAGCTTCAAGGCCGACGTCCGCAAGCTCAAGGAGCTGGGCCTGACCGAGAGCCTCGAGGTCGGCTACCGGCTCTCACCGCGAGGCGCCGCGCTGCTGGCCGAGTCCTGACGGATCAGCCGCGCCGGCCCACGACCAGTTCGGTGGCGAGCTGCACCTCGACGATCCCGCCACGCGCGTCGACCACCCCGGCCACCGCCGTGTGCAGGGCGGCCCGCCGGTCCTCGGCCAGCATCCGGTGGTTGGAGAAGGTGCTCAGCAGCGCCAGGTACCGCCCGGTCGGGTACCGCACGACCCGGTCGAACTCACAGCGCCGGACGTCGCCGAAGCGCCCCGCCCGCATCTCTGCGGCGAAGCCGCCCTCGTCGTGGACCGGGTGCGCCGGCTCCTCGTCCATCAGCTCGGGCGCGTGCACCGCGTACGCCTCGCCGTGTACCGCGTCCGCCATGGCCTGGTCGGCGAAGTGGTAGCGGTGCCCGAAGATCGCCGCCACGCCGCCGGGGGCCAGCGCGTCGTACGCCCGCCGCCAGCGCGTCCGCGGATCCACCCAGTGCCACGCCTGCCCGGAGTAGAGCAGGTCCACGCCGCCGTCCGGGGCCGTCCAGTCCTCGAACCGCAACACCCGCACGGTGACCGCCGGGTCACCGGCGAACCGCCGGGCCAGCACCGCCGCCATCGCGGGATCGGGCTCCAGGCAGGTGACCGCCAGCCCGCGCCCGGCGAACGCGGCGGTCGCCTTACCGGTACCGGCGCCGACCTCCACCGCCCGCGCCGGAGACCGTCCCAGGTAGGCCAGCACCACCTCGGCCAGCCCGGCCGGGTACCCGGCCCGCACGTCGTCGTACGCGTCGGCCACCTCACCGAAGACCCTGGCCCGTACCCGCTCGGTCATGACTGCAGAGACTAGGCTGCGCTTCGGTGCCCGAGGAACGCGATGACGGCCTGCACGCCGACTGCGCGCGCTGCTTCGGGCTGTGCTGCGTCGCGCCGGCCCTGACCGCCTCGGCCGACTTCGCCATCGACAAGCCGGCCGGGCAGCCCTGCCCGAACCTCGCCGCCGGCGCGGGCGACTTCCGCTGCCGCATCCACAGCCGGCTGCGCCAGGAGGGCTTTCCCGGCTGTACCGTCTACGACTGCTTCGGCGCCGGCCAGAAGGTCGCCCAGGCCACCTTCGGCGGCCGCGACTGGCGGCAGGCACCGGGCACCGCGCCGCGGATGTTCGCCGTGTTCGCGGTCATGCGGCAACTCCACGAACTGCTCTGGTACCTCACCGAGGCGCTCAGGCTGGTACCGGCGCTCGACGCTGAGCTGCGCGGGGCGCTGCGGGCCACAGTGCGCCTCACCGACCTGGACGCCGAGGCGATCCTGGCCGTCGACCTGGCCGCGCACCGCCGGGCCGTGAACACCCTGCTGCGGGAAGCCAGCCGGCGCGCCCGCGGATCCGCGCGCCGCGGGCCGGACCGCAGCGGCGCCGACCTCGCCGGCAAGGACCTGCGCCGGGCCGACCTGCGCGGCGCGAACCTGCGCGGGACCCACCTGACCGGCGCCGACCTGCGGGACGCCGACCTGCGCGGCGCGGATCTGACCGGTGCCGACCTGCGCGGCGCCGACCTCGCCGGCGCTGACCTGCGCGGCAGCATCTTCGTCACCCAGGCGCAGCTCGACTCGGCCCGCGGCGACCGGACGACCAGGCTGCCGGACGCGCGTACCCGCCCCGCTCCCTGGGTTGTTCGATAATGAACATTATGTCAAGTAGCGCGGTGAAGGAGGCCTTCGACGCCGAATCCATCGACCTCCTCCGGGAGCTGGCCACCCTGACCCCCGCCGACTTCGCCCGGCCCACCAACTGTCCACCGTGGGCGGTCCGGGACATGCTCGCCCACCTGCGTACCGCGGTCGCCCGTACCCTCGACATGCTCGCCGGACCCGAGCCCGCCACGGCCGGTACGGACGCGGCCGGCTACTACCGGCCGGACCGGCGCTTCGATCCGGCCGTCGACGCCGCCCGGGTCGCCACCGCGATCAGCGACGCCGCCCGTACCGGCGATCGGGCGCTCGTCGAGCAGCTCGCCACCGCCTGCCGCGACGTCCACGTCGCCGCCGACCGCGCCACCGGTGACCGGCGGGTCACCACCCGGCACGGCGACACGATGACGCTCACCGACTTCCTCGCCACCCGGGTCGTCGAGCTGGCCGTACACGGCCTCGACCTGGCGCTGTCCCTCGACCGTCCACCATGGACCACACCGGCCGCCCGGCGGGTCGTGCTCGACCTGGTACCCGCCGACGCCCGGGCGTACGCCGACACCCAGGCCTGGGACGAGGCCACCTTCCTCGCCAAGGCCACCGGTCGCACCCCGCTCACCGCCGTCGAACGTGACGCCGCCCGCCGGGCCGGGGTACGCCGGCTCGCGCTCAGCCCGTAACCCGCCGCGCTGGTGGTGGCAGGCCGACGGACCGGCCAACCGACGTCAGCCCATCCTGGCCCGCACGCTGAGCCCGAACCGCTCCCCCACCATCGCCTTGAGCCCGTGCGGGAAGTCGCCCCGGGCGGCGAGCGTCGGCCCGAGCAGGCGCCGCTGCGCCGCGCCGTCACCGCCGAACGCGGCCAGGCACTCCTGCGGGTACGCGTTCGCGACGGCCAGGATCGCGCCGGCCGCGCCCAGGACCCCGGCGAGGGTCACCAGCGTGCTCGACCCGACGTAGGTACGGCCGGCGAAGCCCTCCAGCTCGCGCAGCAGCCGCAGCGCGTCGCCGGTCGAGTCCTTGACGCCGGCGAGGCCCAGCTCGGGCAGCGACTCCACCGGGATCTCACCGCCGGCCACACCCGGGTAGTGGTACCCCAGCACCGGTCGCCCGTCGGCCGCGCCGGTCACCGCGGCGAAGAAGGCGGCCAGGTCCCCGCAGCGCCGCGGCGGGGCCACCAGGACGGCGTCCGCGCCCGCGCGCACCGCGTCGCCGACCCGGGACACCGCGGCACCGGTCCACCCGCCGCCCGCGCCGGCCAGCACCGGTACGCCGTCCGGCAGCGCCTGCCGGACCGCGGTGACCAGCGTGACCCGTTCGCCGTCGGTGAGCGCGTCCGCCTCCCCGGTCGAGCCGGCCACGAGGACGGCGCGCAACCCGTACCCGACCAGCCGGCTGGCGTGTGCGGCGGTGGCCCCGTGGTCGACGGCGCCCTCGTCGTCGAAGAGCGTGACCAGGGCGACGGCGACCCCGTCCCAGAGCGTCATGCGGCCATTCTGCTCCGGTCGGGACCCGGCTCGAGGGTTCCGGCACGGCCGCGGCGCCACCAGCCGGCGAGGTTGGCGGCGAGCAGCAGCACCGACAGCAGCACGGTGGCGCCGAACCCGGTGCCGGTATGGACGTAGTCGGTGGCGCTCTTGTCGGCCGGTACCGGCACGGCCAGCTGGGCGGTCAGCCGGCCCTCGACGAGCGCCTCGGCGACGGCCTGGTTGCACAGCAGCAGCGCGCCCGCGGCACCGGCACACGCGGCCGCGGCGGCGCGGCGCCGGCGGGTGTCGCGGACCACCGCGGCCAGGCCACCGGCGGCGAGCATCAGCAGCGCCGCGATCGCGAACGGCTGCGGGTCGAACCGGTCGTCGCGCTGCTGCGCGGGCGGGCGCAGGTGATCCGGATCCACCGCGGGCGCTCCCCCGGTGGCCAGGTCGAAGCCGGTGTACGAGGTGGTTCCGCCGGGAGCGGACCGGCCGTATCCCCCGGGCGCGTCGCACGAGACCGTCACGAACGGCAGGACGAAGCACAGGATCGTCAGGACGAAGCCGGCCGGGCTCAGCGCTCGGGTCATCGATGCACCGTAGTTGGTTCGGGTGATGCCGCGCACACCGCGTAACGCATCCTAGGAAGCTAGGTATGTGACCCTGGACGGCATCGACCAGCAGCTGACCGGAGCTCGGGCGGCGGTCCTCGGCCGGTTCTGGGGCGGGCTGTGCCGCGAGCCGGTACCCGGCGTGGACCGCACCCGCCTGCACGGCCCGGCGGAGGCGGCGCAGCCGTTCGCGGTCGCGCCGGCCGGGCTCACCGTCGAGTGCGACGGCGTCGGGTACGACGACCCCGGCGCGCTGGCCCGCGCCCTCGGGCTGCCCGAGCGGTTCGCCGCGGAGCTGGACAACAGCGTGGCGAACCTGGCCCTGGGCCGGGCCGCCCGGCCGGCACCGGCCGGTGGTCCCGCCTACCTGCCCCGCGCCTCCGGCACCGACCTCGAGCAGTGCATCGTGGACGGACACCCGCTGCACCCGTGCTGCCGTACCCGGATCGGGCTCTCCACCGCGGACGTGCTGGCGTACGCGCCCGAGCACCGGCCGGTGGTCCGGGTCGACCTGATGCCGGTCGCCGCCGAGCGGATGCTGGTGACCGGCGCCTGGCCGAACCGGCTGCGCGACGGCGGCCGGCTGCTGCTGCCGGTACACCCGTGGCAGCGGGACCACCTGGGGCTGCCGGCGGCCGCGGCGGGCGTGCCCGCGCGGCCGCTGATGTCGTTGCGGACGCTCGCCGTGGACGGCTGGGCCGTGCACCTCAAGACCGCGGTGGACGTCCAGATGACCTCCGCGGTGCGGACCGTGTCGCCGGCTGCCGTGCACAACGGACCCGCGCTGTCCACGCTGCTGACCGCCCTCGGCGCGAAGGCCGGGGTCGAGGTGCTGCCGGAGGTCGCCGCCGGCGCGGTCCTCGTCGGTGGCGAACCCTCGCGCAGCCTGGCGGTCGCGGTGCGGCGGGCCCCCGCCGCGGGGCTGACGCTGCCGTTCGCCGCGCAGGCCGCGCCCTCCCCCAGCTCCGGGCGCGCGCTGGTGACCGAGGCGGTCGACTGGTCTGGGCTGCGCCCGCACGAGTTCCTCCGCGCGGCCGTCCGGGCGGCCGTACCGCCGCTGGCCACGCTGCTCGACCTCGGCGTGGCGCTGGAGGCGCACGGCCAGAACACGCTGCTGGTCCTGGACCGCGGGCGGCCGGACCGGATCGCCTACCGCGACTTCGGCGGGGTCCGGATCAGCCCGCGCCGGCTGGCCGCGTACGGCATGGAGGCCCCTGCGCTGCACGGCGACCTGGCCACCGACGACCCGGTCGACTTGCGCACCAAACTCGCCGCCGCGCTGCTGTCCACTGTGGTCAGTGAGCTGGTCGCGACGCTCGCCCGGGAGTACGGCGAGCCGCCCGAGGCGCTGTGGCGGGCGGTCGCCGGCGAGCTGCGCAACACCACGGCGGTCCGCACGTTGACCACCGGCCCCTGGCCCCTCAAGGCCACCACCGCCATGCGGCTGGCCCCCGACCCGCTGGTCGACCTGTGGGTCGACCTCCCGAACCCCCTGGAACAATAGGTCGGGTGCGTACCACTACCCCGGCCGAGGTGGTCGAGCGGGAGCTGGCCGAGCTGGCCCCGGACCTGGTCGACGGGTTCCGGGCCGCCCTGCCCGCGGCCGCGGACGTGGTGGGCCGGCGGCTACGCGGCGCGCTGCACCGCGAAGGGCTGCGCCGCGACCCGGGGTACGGCCGGCGGCACGCGTTCGGCCGGACCGAATTCGCCGACGCCCCGGCGGACCCGGCGGCGCTGCTCGACGGCGACGCACCCGGGCTCGCCGCGGAGATCACCGACGCCGTGGTCAACCTCGCCGTCGCCCTGGCCCGCCGCACCCGCGAGGATCGGGCCGTCCGGGAGGCGGCCGCCGTCTGGACGGACGTGCTGGGCGCCGGGCTCGGCAGTGGGCACGGCAGTGGGCACGGCGGTGGGCACGGCGGTGGGCTGGGTTCGGTGACGTACAGCAGGTTCCTGCGCCCGGACGAGCGGGTGCTGTTCCTGGAGCGGCTGGCCACCGAGGGGCACAACCTGCACCCGTGCGGCCGGACCAGGCTCGGCTGGCGCACCGGCGACCTGCTCGCCCACGACCTGGAGTCGGCCGGCACCGAGGTGGGATTCGTCGCGGTACGCGCCGACGTGCACACCGGCGACGACGTCGGCGCGCTGCTGCGGGCCGCCTACCCGGGGCAGGTGCCGCAGAACCCGCCCGGGTACGTGGTGCAACCCGTCCACGCGTGGCAGCTCGACCGGCTGCCGGAGCGGTACGACCGCGCGCTGGTGCGCCGCCTGGACGCGGTGTCGCTGCCGGCCGCGCCGACCGCCGCGCTGCGCACGCTGCTGCTGCCGCCCGGCGAGGACGACGTGCGCCGGTACCTCAAGCTGTCGCTGGACATCCAGGTCACCTCGACCAGGCGGACCATCTCGGTGGCGAGCACCCGCAACGGGCCGGCGATCTCGGCGCTGCTGCACCGGCTGGTGGACCGGCTGGTCACCGGCGACCGGCTGCTGCTGATGGCCGAGGAAGCCGGTGCGGCGCTGGACGTCGGTCCGGGGGCGGACCGCGACGCCGCCGCCATCGTGCGGCTCGGGCTCGGTGACCGGCTGGACCCGGGCGAGGCGCCGGTGCCCGCGGTGGCGCTGCCGGCCCGCTGCCCGCTGACCGGCCGGCCGGTGCTGGCCGAACTGGTCGACGCGTACGCCGCCTCGACCGGCACCGCCGGAGCCGACGCGGCGGCCGGGTTCCTCGACGACTACGCCGCGCTGCTGCTGCCGCCCGTGCTCGACCTGGCCACCCGGTACGGGGTCGGGTTGGAGGCGCACCTGCAGAACTGCGTACCGACGTTCCGCCGCGGCGTGCCGCACCGGATGGCGCTACGGGACTTCGCCGGGTTGCGGCTGCACCTGCCCCGGCTGCGGGCCCGCGGCGCCGAACCCGGGCTGTGGCCCGGGTCGGTCATCGCCACCGACGACGTGGACGCGCTGCGGGCCAAGGTGGCCTACACCGCGCTGCAGGCCCACCTCGGCGAGCTGGTGGTGGTGCTGACCGGCACACACGGGCTGGACGAGGCGGCCGCCTGGCGCCGGGTCCGGGTCCTCGTCGACGAGGTGTACGCCGGGCTCGCCGCCGACCCGGCCGTGGCCGGGGCGGCCCGGGCCGACCACGCGTTCCTCACCGCGCCGACGGTCCCGCACAAGGCGCTGGTCCGGATGCGGCTGTCGGCGGGCGTCGGCGACGCGTACGTCGCGGTGGAGAACCCGCTGCATGGCTGAGCCGGTAGGCGAGCTTCCCGCGCGGGTCTCGGCCGTGCTGCGCGGCGCCGCGCGGCCGGTCTGCGCCTACGTGTACGACCGTGCGGTGCTGCGGACCCGGGCCGCCGCGCTGCGGGCCGCGGTCGTGCCGGCCCGGCTGTACTACGCGGTCAAGGCGAACGGGCACCCGGCGGTGGTCGGCGCGTTCGCGGCGGCCACCGACGGGCTCGAGGTCGCCTCCGGCGGCGAGCTGGACCTGGCGGTGGCCGCGGGCGCGCGCACGATCGCGTTCAGCGGCCCGGCCAAGACCGACGCGGAGCTGCGCGCCGCGGTCCGGGCCGGCGCGGTCGTGCACGTGGAGAGCATGCTGGAGCTGCACCGGCTGGCCGAGGCGGCGCGGGCGGAGACGGCGCGCTCCGGCGGCGGATCCGCTCGGGCGGTCCGGGCGGCCGTGCGGGTGAACCGGGCGGGCGGCGGGCTGCCCGGCACGCACCAGATGGCCGGCGCGGCGACCCAGTTCGGGGTCGACGAGGCGGAGCTGCCCGCCGTGCTCGCCGCAGTACCGTCCACTGTGGAGCTGCTCGGGTTCCACCTGCACGCGGTCTCCAACAACCTGGACGCCGCCGCGCACGCGGCGTTCGCCCGCGAGGCCGCCGGGTGGGCGCATGCCACCGCGACCGCGCACGGGCTGCACCTTCGGTACCTGAACCTGGGCGGCGGGCTGGGAGTCGACTACACCGGCGCCGCGGAGTTCGACGTGGCGGTGCTCTCCGGCGGGCTGCGCGACGCCGCGGCCGTGCTGCCGGTCGGCGCGGTGCTCGCCCTGGAGCCGGGGCGCTACCTGGCCGCGGCCGGTGGCTGGTACGCCGCCGAGGTGCTCGACCTCAAGCGCACCCACGGGCGCTGGTTCGCGGTGCTGCGTGGCGGCACCCACCACTTCCGGCTGCCCGCCGCCTGGGGGTACAGCCACCCGTTCGCGGTGCTGCCGGTCGAGGACTGGCCGTACCCGTACCCGCGGCCGGAACTGCGTGACGCGACCGTGGACGTGGCCGGCGAGCTGTGCACGCCGCGCGACGTGCTCGCCCGGGACGCGAAGGTGACCCGGGTGCGGGTGGGTGACGTGCTCGTCTTCGGCCGGGCCGGCGCCTACGGGTGGGACATCTCCCACCACGACTTCCTGCGGCACCCGTACCCGCAGATGCTCATCGTGTAGCGCTCGCCCAGGAGGCCGCGCGGACCGCGCGCAGCGCCTCCCGGCGGGCCTGTCCGGAGAGCCGGTCCACGTAGAGGATGCCGTCCAGGTGGTCGGCCTCGTGCTGCAGCAGCCGGGCGAGGAAGCCGGAGCCCTCGATCGTCAGCGGCTCGCCGTACTGGTCGAAGCCGCGCGCGATGACGTGCATCGCCCGCGGGGTCGGGTAGCCCAGGCCGGGCAGCGACAGGCAACCCTCCTCGCCGTGCTGGGTCTCGGTACCGACCACCTCGATCGTCGGGTTGACCAGGTGACCGCGGTGCTCGTCGACGTCGTAGCCGAACACCCGGGCCGAGACGCCGATCTGCGGCGCGGCGACCGCCGCCCGGCCCGGCGCGCCGCGGGTGGTCTCCAGCAGGTCGGTCACCAGCTGCCGCAGCGCCGCGTCGAAGGTGGTGACGGGTTCGGCGCGGGTACGCAGCACAGGATCGCCGAGCACGCGGATCCGGCGCACCGTCATGCCCGGCCCCCGGCGTCGGCGGGGGGCGGGCACGACCAGGCGTGGGCTGGCACGGTCATGGCGCCACGATATGCGGTGGGCAATGGGTGGCACTGGGTAGCCGGGTGGGCACGCAGCGAGGTACCCGTGCCGGGGCACTGACCTGTCCTCGACGAGCGCCTAAACTGGCCCCGGTCTTACCCCTCTCGAAAGGCACCGCGATGGCGTACAACCGGCCCGCGTCCGTCCGGTCGCACCGGCGCGGCGGTCCCCGACGCCGGTTCACCGTCGCCCCCTGGTTGGTGATCACGATGGTCATCGCGCTGATCGGGGCGGGCCTCGGCAGCGGGTACCTCTGGCTGGTCGAGCAGGCCTGCTCGGGGCAGGTCAAAGCGACCATCGTCGCCGCGCCGGGCACCGCGACGATCCTGGAGACGCTGGGCCGGGAGTGGGTGACCAGCGAGCCGTCGGTGGACGGCAAGTGCGCCGCGGTGGACGTCACATCGCGGGACTCCGCCGAGGTGGCGCTGGCACTGCAGAACCCGTGGGACGCCAAGACCAGCGGCCCGGCGCCGGACGCGTGGGTGCCGCAGTCCACCGCGTGGGTGCGCAAGGCCTCGGCCGACGCGGACGCCGAGCGGATGATCCCGGACCTGCAGCCGAGCATCGCCCGCTCCCCCACCGTGCTCGCGATGCCCAAGCCGATGGCGGAGAAGCTCGGCTGGCCGCAGAAACCGATCACCTGGGACAGCGTGCTCGGCTACGCGTCGGGCAAGCAGAGCTGGGCGGCGCTCGGGCAGCAGCCCGACTGGGGGCCGTTCAAGCTCGGCATGAGCGACCCGGCCACCTCCACGGCCGGCCTGCTGACGCTGACCGCGCTGCTGGACGCGGACGACGACGAGTTCATCAGCCCGGACGAGCAGCAGGGGCTGTTCAAGCTCAAGCAGTCGCTGGCGATCTACGTCGAGCGGACCGAGCAGATCCTCACCGAGTACGCCAAGCTGGCCGCCCAGGACCCGCTGTCCGGGCTGAAGTACATCTCCGCGTTCCCCGCCCTGGAACAGGACGTGCTGCAGCACAACCTGCGCAACCCGCGCGCCCCGCTGGTGGCCGTCTACCCGGACGACCTGTCGATCGAGGCCGACCACCCGTTCCTCGTCCTGAACGGGGACTGGGCCAAGCAGGAGAGCCAGCAGGTCGCGACCGCGTTCATGAACTTCGTCCGCGGTCACGAGGGCGAGACGCAGCTGCTGGATGCCGGGTACCGCGACCCGAACCGGGTACCGGGCCGGGACATCACGGTCGCCAACGGGGTCGCCCCGGAGATCACCACGCTGCCCCGCGGCGTGCTGCTCGCCGAGTCCGTGGCCCGGACGACCGCGACCTGGACCGCGCTGACCCGGCCGACCAACTTCCTGGTCGTCCTCGACGTCTCCGGCTCGATGAAGGAGCAGGTGCCCGGGACCGGCAAGACCCGGCTGGAGCTGGCGAAGGTGGCCGCGAAGGACGCGGTCTCGCTCTTCGACGACGAAGCGAAGGTCGGGCTCTGGGAGTTCTCCAGCGGCATCTCCGGTAAGACCGACTACCGGACCGTCGTGCCGCTCGACCGGCTGGGCGACCAGATCGACGGCCGGACCCGCAAGCAGCAGATGCTGCGGGCCATCGACAACCTGCAGCCACGCTCGGACACCGGCCTGTACGACACCACCGCCGCGGCGCAGAAGTTCATGCTCGACCACTTCGAGAAGGACGCGGTCAACCTGGTCGTGCTGATGACCGACGGCAAGAACGAGGACCCGACCGGCGGGCTGTCGTTCGAGGCGCTCAAGCAGCAGCTGGCGAAGAACAACGCGGACGCGAACCGGCGGGTACCGGTGGCGACCGTGGGCTTCGGGGAGAAGGCCGACTACCCGATCCTGCAGCAGATCGCGCAGCTGACCGGCGGCCTGGCGTTCGAGTCCCGGGAGTCGTTCGACATCGACCAGGTGCTGATGACGGCGATCTTCACCGACCTGTAGGACCGGTCCGGTCCGCTCCGGCGAGGGCCGCGCGGACCGGGGCGGCCTTCGCCGCCGCCTCGGCCACCTCGGCCGTCGGGTCGCTGCCCCAGGTGATCCCGCCGCCGGCCCACAGGTGTACCCGGTGGGCGTCCGCGGCGACGGTACGGATGGTCAGCCCGAGGTCGATGCCGTCCGCGCAGACCCAGCCGAGCGCGCCCATGCTCGGGCCGCGGCCGACCGGCTCCGCGGCGGCGATCACGTCGAGGGCGGCCAGCTTGGGCGCCCCGGTGACCGAGCCGCCCGGGCAGGTTGCGCGCAGCAGGGCGGCCAGGTCGGTTCCGGGCGCGAGCTCCGCGGAGATCTCCGACTCGGCCTGCCACAGGTCGCACCAGCGCCGCACCGCGTACAGGGTGTCCACCCGGACCGAGCCGGTACGGGCCACCCGGGCGACGTCGTTGCGTTCCAGGTCCACGATCATCACGTGCTCGGCCCGCTCCTTGGCGCTGGCCAGCAGTTCGGCGCGGCCGGCGGCGGTGGCCGGCCGGGTGCCCTTGATCGGCCGGGTGGTGGCCCGGCCGGCGCGCACCTCGACCAGCGTCTCCGGCGAGGCGCAGGCCAGTGCCCAGCGGTCCGCGGTCCCGCCGGGCGCACTCGTGGGGCCGCTGGCGAGGATGCCCCCGTACCGGGCCCCGGGCAGCCCGGCCACCCGGCGCAGCGCCGGCGCGGGGGCACCGCGGTACGGCGCGGACGCGTGGCCCACGATGGTCGCCTGGTAGACATCGCCCGCCGCGATCGCGTCCCGGACGGCCGAGACGGCCGCCCCGTGCGCCGCCGCCGTCCAGCTCGGGCACCACCGGCCGAGCTGCCACCCACCGGTCGCGGACCGCGCCCGCGACCGCCCACCGTGCTCGTACACGACCGCGACCACGTCGGGTACGGCCGGGACCGGGCTCGGCGCGCCGAGGGCGCCACCGGCCGCCCAGGCGCCGGCCGCGGCCGAGACGAACAGCGCCGCCCCGCACACCGAGCCGTCCATGATCGCCGTTTCGGACGCCGGACGTGCGGTGGCCCTGCGCGTCCGCGGACCAGAACGGCGATCGTGAGGGGTGGGCGGGCGGCCGGCCGGACCGGGCGCCGGGCCCGGCGGGGCGGACAGATCGAGGACCGAGGAGAGTCCGTGATCTGCCAGGAAGGCCGTCACGAGGGCGTACGGGTCTCCCTCGTCCCCCACCCGCCACTCCAGTCGGGAGCGCTCCCACAAACGGTCCACGCAGCTCACCGGGCAGCCAGGGGGTACACCGGGCGGCCGTAGGGAGACCTCGGGGACGAGCGGGCTACGGGTCATCATCCGAATAGCCGATTCTTCGCGCATACTCCCAAGTTGGTGCCGGAGCGTGCTCGAATTCGCGCCATTGACCCTGGTAGCGTGCGTCACTGGTCATGTGACCAAGAGCACAAACCATGGAGTTCCCCCGATGTGCCAGCACGAACCCCCCTGTCCGACCGCGGACGCCGTTGACCGGGAAGCCGCGCGGGTAATCGTGGCCACCCCGGAGCAGGGCTGGAGCCTACTCTGCAATGGCGTGATCATCTTCGACGATACCGGTGAGCTGTTGCCCGACGGCAGCACCATCGCCCCCCACCGCGGACCTGCCCCGCACATCCCGGCCACCCGCCGGCCGGTGACCGTCACGACGGCCGCGGCCGCCCTGATCCGCTAACCCGCGGCGTACGCCTCGGGCGCCGGGCACGCGCAGACCAGATTGCGGTCGCCGTACGCGCCGTCGATGCGCCGGACCGGTGCCCAGTACCGGGGCCCCCGCTCACCCGTCGGATACGCCGCCACCGACCGCGGATACGGGTGTTCCCACTCGTCGGCCGAGACCATCGCCACCGTGTGCGGGGCGTTGACCAACGGATTGTCCTCCGCCGGCCACTCACCTGAACCCACCGCGCCGATCTCCCGCCGGATCGCGATCATCGCGTCGCAGAACCGGTCCAGCTCGGCCAGGTCCTCCGACTCGGTCGGCTCCACCATCAGCGTCCCGGCCACCGGGAACGACATCGTCGGCGCGTGGAAGCCGTAGTCGATCAGCCGCTTCGCCACGTCGTCCACGGTGACCCCGGTGGCCTTGGTGAGCGGCCGCAGGTCCAGGATGCACTCGTGGGCGACGAGGCCCTTGTTGCCGGCGTACAGCACCGGGAAGTGCTCGCGCAGCCGGGCCGCCACGTAGTTCGCCGCGAGCACCGCGACGCCGGTCGCCCGGGTCAGCCCGTCCGGGCCCATCAGCCGCAGGTACGCCCACGGGATCGGCAGGATGCCGGCCGAGCCGTACGGGGCCGCGGAGACCGCGTGCGCCGTCGACGACAGCGGATCCCCGGGCAGGTACGGCGCGAGATGCGCGCGGACCGCGACCGGTCCCACGCCCGGTCCGCCGCCACCGTGCGGGATGCAGAACGTCTTGTGCAGGTTCAGGTGTGACACGTCCGCGCCGCTGCGATTCCGGTTCGGCTCGCGGGCGTCGCCGAACATGCCCGGCTTGGCGAACCCGAGCAGCGCGTTGAGGTTCGCCCCGTCCACGTACACCTGGCCGCCCGCGTCGTGCACCTTCGCGCACAGCTCGGCGATCGCGGTCTCGTACACCCCGTGCGTGGACGGGTAGGTCACCATGATCGCGGCGAGCCGGTCGCGGTGCTCGGCGATCCGCTCGTCCAGGTCGACCAGGTCGACGTTGCCGTCGCGGTCGCAGCCGACCACGACGACCCGCATGCCGGCCATCACCGCGCTGGCCGCGTTGGTGCCGTGCGCGCTCGACGGGATCAGGCACACGTCCCGGCCGGCCTCGCCGCGGGACCGGTGGTACGCCCGGATCGCCAGCAACCCGGCCAGCTCACCCTGCGAGCCGGCGTTGGGCTGCACGCTCACCGCGTCGTACCCGGTCAGCTCGGCCAACCAGCCTTCCAGCTGCCCGATCAGGTCGCGGTAGCCGGCGGTCTGGTCGGCCGGCGCGTACGGGTGCACGTCGGCGAAGTCCGGCCACGAGATCGGCTCCATCTCCGCCGCGGCGTTGAGCTTCATCGTGCACGAACCCAGCGGGATCATGCCGCGGTCCAGCGCGTAGTCCAGGTCGGCGAGCCGGCGCAGGTAGCGCAGCATCGCGGTCTCCGACCGGTGCGCGTGGAACACCGGGTGGGTCAGGAACTCCGAGGTCCGCCGCAGCTCGTCCGGCAGCGCGGAGCCGGCGTCGCCGGAGACGGCCGCGGCAACCCCGAACGCCTGCCACACCGCCGACAGGTGCGCGTCGACGGTCGTCTCGTCACACGCGATGCCGACCTGGTCGGCGTCGACGAGCCGCAGGTTCACCCCGCGCGCCTCGGCGTCGGCCACGACCGCCGCGGCCCGCCCCGGCACCACCGCGGTCACCGTGTCGAAGAACCGCTCGTGCGCCAGCGTGACACCGCCGGCCCGCAGCCCGGCGGCGAGCCGGACCGCGGTCGCGTGCACCCGGGACGCGATCGCACGCAGCCCGTCCGGCCCGTGGTAGACGGCGTACATCGCGGCCATCACCGCGAGCAGCACCTGCGCGGTGCAGATGTTGCTGGTCGCCTTCTCCCGGCGGATGTGCTGCTCCCGGGTCTGCAGCGCCAGCCGGTACGCCGGGTGACCGTCCGCGTCCCGGCTGACCCCGACCAGCCGGCCGGGCAGCGAGCGCTCCAGCCCCGCCCGCACCGCCAGGTAACCGGCGTGCGGCCCGCCGAACCCCATCGGTACCCCGAAGCGCTGCGTGCTGCCGACCGCGATGTCGCACGGCGGCGGCTCCAGCAGGGTCAGCGCGAGCAGGTCGGCGGCGACCGTGACCAGCGCGCCGGCGGTGTGCGCCGCCTCCACCACCGGGGCGAGCGGGCGCACCTCGCCGGTCGCGCCCGGGTACTGCAGGTGCACCCCGAAGTACGCCTCCGGCAGCGGCTCGCCGGCCGCCAGGTCGACCACCGTCACCGCGACGCCCAGCGGCTCGGCCCGGGTGGCGATGACCGAGAGCGTCTGGGGCAGCGTGTCGGCGCTCACCACGTACACGTTGCTGGGGTTCCTGGTGGCGCGGCGGGCGAGCGTCATCGCCTCGGCCGCGGCGGTCGCCTCGTCGAGCATCGACGCGTTCGCGGTGGCCAGGCCGGTGAGGTCGGCGACCATCGTCTGGAAGTTCAGCAGCGCCTCGAGCCGCCCCTGGCTGATCTCCGGCTGGTACGGCGTGTACGCCGTGTACCAGGCCGGGTTCTCCAGCACGTTGCGGCGGATCACCGGCGGGGTGTGGGTGCCGTGGAAGCCCAGCCCGATCATCGACACGTGCGGGCGGTTGCGCGCGGCCAGCGCGCGCAGTTCGGCCAGCACCTCGGGCTCGGACGCCGCCGGCGGCAGGTCAAGCGTGCCGTGCCAGCGGATCGACTCGGGGATCGCGGCGTCCATCAGCTCGTCGACCGAGCCGTACCCGACCGTGTCGAGCATGCGGCGCAGGTCGTCGTCGGCCGGTCCGACGTGGCGGTGGACGAACTCTGAGGTCATCGCGGTGCTCCCAAAGGGTGGGGGTCGACTGCACCCTCCCCCTCTGTCGTACCCCGCCCGGGACCCTCCAGAGTCGCCTGCCCACGACGGTCCTTCTGCCTGAGAGGTTCCGGGGAGGATTTGCCCCTTCGGCGCCGCCGGCTGGCTGCCGGCGGTCTCTCCCGCGTGGGTGTTCGCACCGATCACGCTACCAGCGCGGCCTAGGCTGGCGCCGTGACCCACGTCGCGTCCGCGGATCGTTACGACACCATGACCTACCGCCGCTGCGGGCGCAGCGGCCTTCGGCTGCCCGCGCTCTCGCTCGGGCTGTGGCACAACTTCGGGCATGACCGCCCGTCCGGCACCGCGCAGGCGATCTGCCGTCGAGCGTTCGATCTGGGCATCACCCACTTCGACCTGGCCAACAACTACGGGCCGCCGTACGGTGCCGCCGAGGAGAACTTCGGCCGGCTGCTCGCCACGGACTTGCGCCCGTACCGGGACGAGCTGGTGATCTCGACGAAGGCCGGGTACGACATGTGGCCCGGCCCGTACGGCGAATGGGGTTCCCGCAAGTACCTGCTCGCCTCGCTGGACCAGTCGCTGGCCCGGATGGGGCTCGACTACGTCGATATCTTCTATTCGCACCGGTTCGACCCGGACACGCCGCTCGACGAGACCGTCGGCGCGCTCGACACCGCGGTCCGGTCCGGGCGGGCGCTCTACGCGGGCATCTCGTCGTACTCGGCGGAGAAGACCCGCGAGGCGGCCGGCCTGCTGCGCAACCTGGGCACGCCACTGCTGATCCACCAGCCGTCGTACTCGATGATCAACCGGTGGATCGAGCGCGACGGGCTGCTGGACACGCTCGACGAGGTCGGCGCCGGCTGCATCGCGTTCTCCCCGCTGGCGCAGGGGCTGCTCACCGACCGGTACTCCGACGGCATCCCGGCGGACTCGCGGATCGCCACCGGTGGGGCGATGTCCGAGTCGATGCTGACCGAGTCGAACATGGCCAAGGTACGCGCGCTCGGCGAGATCGCCGCCCGCCGCGGCCAGTCGCTGGCGCAGCTGGCGCTCGTCTGGGCGCTGCGCGACCCGCGGATGACCAGCCTGGTCATCGGCGCGTCGAGCGTGCGGCAGCTGGAGCAGAACGTCGCGGCATTGTCCGATGTGGACCTCAGCGACGCCGAGTTGGACGAGATCGACCGGTACGCCACCGAGGGCGACATCAACCTCTGGGCGCGGTCGAGCTCCGGCTGAACACCTCGTCGAGGAAGTCGACGCCCGACTCGACGATCGCGCCGATCTGCTCCTCGGCGCCGACGAAGACGTGCCCGGCGCCGGGCACCGGAACCAGGTCGCAGCGGATGCCCTGCCCGCGCAGCGCGCCGGCGAGCAGCTCGCTCTGCCGGTACGGCACCACGGTGTCCGCCGTACCGTGCACGAGCCTGAACGGCGGTGCCCCCGGATGGGCGTGCCCGACCGGGCTGGCCGCGATCGCCTCCGGCAGCCGCTCCCGCAGCGACCCGCCGAGCAGCCACTCGTCCGGGCGTTCGAGCACCGGTCCGGTCAGGTCGTCCCAGCCGTTGAGGAGGTCGGCCGGGCCGTACCAGTCGACCACGGCGGCGACCGCGCTGGAGACCCCGACCACGCCGATGTCGCCCTCCAGCGCGGGCAGCGTCGTCGGCTCCCCGGTCAGGCCGGCCAGCGCGGCGAGGTGACCGCCGGCCGACTCGCCCCAGGCCGCGAAGCGCCCCGGGTCGAGGCCGAGCTCCCCCGCGTACGCCCGCAGCCAGCGGATCGCCGCCTTCACGTCGTTCAGCGGTGCGGGGAAGGTGGCCTCCCGGCTGAGCCGGTAGTCGACGCCGGCCACCGCGTAGCCGCGGCGCAGCAACCTCCGGTGGAAGCCGGCCGCGGCGATCGGCTCCGGCAGGGCGACCCGGCTGCCCGCCCACCACGCGCCGCCGTGCACCCAGATGACCAGCGGTACCGGCCGGTCCCCCGCCGGCACCCGCAGGTCGAGGTGCAGCGGCCGGTAGCCGCGCACCTTCGCCACCGCGACGTTCGGGTAGCTGACCCCGTTCCTGGACCGCCGCCCGGCCGGCGGCGCGTCGTAACGATCGAGGTCGGCATCCATCGAACGATTGTAGGGTTGTCGCCATGGCCCGCAGGGCGAGGAGTGTCGCGATCTGGATCCTGGTGGTGCTGGTCGTGATCGGCGCCGTGGTCGCCGTCGCGCTGCTCGCCGGCGGTGGCGGCGGCGGGACCGGCCCGACCGGTGGTGACGGCGGCGGGTACTGAGGTCACCGCCCGCCGGCCACCCGCAGGATCGCGCCGGTGGTGTACGACGCGTCCGGTGACAGCAGCCACGCCACCGCCGCGGCCACCTCGTCCGGCTCGCCCGCCCGGCCGAGCGGCACGCCGGGCCCCAACCGGTCCGGCCGGGCCGGGTCCCCGGAGGCGGCGTGGATGTCGGTCCGGATGATGCCCGGCTGCACCGCGTTGACCCGGATCCCGTCGCCGGCGACCTCCTTGGCCAGCCCCACGGTCAGCGCGTCGACCGCGGCCTTGCTCGCCGCGTAGTGCACGTACTCCCCCGGGCTGCCCAGCGTCGCCGCCGCCGAGGAGACGTTGACGATCGCGCCGCCGCCGTGGCCGGCCATCGCCCGTACCGCCTGCTGCGCGCAGAGCACGACGCCCACCACGTTGACGTCGACCACCTGGCGCAGCTCGTCGAAGGGCAGGTCGGCCAACCGCCCGAGCGGGCTGGTGACGCCGGCGTTGTTCACCAGCCCGGTCACCGGCCCCAGGTCGGCCGCGGCCGCGAACAGCGCGGCGACCGAGCCGGGCGAGGCCGTATCCACCTGCACCGGTACCGCGCGGACCCCGGCCGCGGCGCACTCCGCCGCCACCGCCGACGCGGCCGCGGCGTCACGCCGGTACCCCAGCACCAGGTCGTGCCCCGCGGCGGCGAGCCGGCGGGCGGTCGCCGCGCCGATTCCCCGGCCGCCACCGGTCAGTACGGTCAGCATGCGCGCGACGATAACCTGCGATACGGTACGGCGCGGTGATCGGTTTCGGTCAGCACATCGAGATGCGGACGCAGGCGGACCTCGTCGCGGCGCTGCCTCGTGGTGCGCTGGACCAGGTCTGGCGTACGGAACAGCACCTGCTGATCCTGGTCAGCAGCGGTCAGGGCAGGTACGAGGTGGACTTCACCAGCTACCCGACCCGGCCCGGCACCCTGCTGTGGGCCCGGCCCGGCCAGGCGGTCCGGCTCGGCACCACCGCCGGGCTGGACGGTTTCGTGGTCAGCTGGCCGGCCGGCCACCTGCCCGAGCTGCCGGGCATCCCGTGGTCACCGGAGGACCCGTTCGGGCCGGTCTGCTGGCAGCTCGCCGGCGAGGACGAGGACGCCGTGCTCGACGAGGTCACCCAGCTCGGCGTGGACTGCGCCCGGGAGCTCTCCCCGGACCTGCTGCGCCACCAGCTCGCCGTGCTGATCCTGCGGCTGGCCCAGGTGCCACCGGTCGGCTCGGTGCCGGGACTGGACGGGCCGGAGGCGCAGACGTACCTGCGGTTCCGCCAGGAGGTCGAGTCCGGGTACGACGAGTGCCGGCGGGTGGAGGTCTACGCCGAGCGGCTCGGCTGCTCGGTGCGTACCCTGACCCGCGCCTGCCTGGCCGCCACCGGCCGTACCGCCAAGCAGGTCATCGTCGACCGGGTGGTACTGGAGGCGCAGCGGATGCTGGCCGGCACCGCGCTGCCGGTGGCGACGATCGCCCAGCAGCTCGGCTTCGACGAGCCGACCCACTTCGGCCGGCTGTTCCACCGGGTCACCGGGCTGCCGCCGGGCACGTTCGGTGCCGACGCGCGGGCCGCGGCCCAGCGTCACCACGCAAACCCGTTACCCCAGGACCGCGGGTAGGCCGCCGCGGCCGGCGCGTTCCGGCGATCGAGCACGTTTGGGGACAGACCCGTCAGCGGGTCCGTCAGCGGACCCGGCGACCGGCCTGGAAGACCGCGGTAACCGCGCGCAGCGCGGCGATGTCCCGCAGCGGGTCGCCGGCCACGGCCAGCAGGTCGGCCGCGTAACCCGGCGCGATCCGCCCGACCACCGAGCCCAGC
>Ga0114129_10004505_pt1 | contig 19650 bp, 12 predicted proteins | sample RhiMetdeltSRZDD1_FD_80071 | JGI IMG/M metagenome (GOLD analysis project Ga0114129, IMG submission 80071) | Populus rhizosphere microbial communities from Tennessee, USA - Rhizosphere MetaG P. deltoides SRZDD1 (version 2) (version 2) | ecosystem: Host-associated > Plants > Roots > Rhizosphere >...
ATGCACGGACGGGGGATCGCCACCCTGCTGCTCGAGCACCTGGTATCGGTCGGCCGGGCCCAGCGGGTGCAGGCCTTCACGGCGACGACCCTCCCCGAGAACGTCGCCATGCTACGGGTCTTCGCCGACGCCGGGCTGTGCGTCCGCCGACGCCTGGTCGACAACGTGATCGAGCTCACCATGCCGATCCCCCGGGAGGCGGCGCTTGGCGAGGACAGCGCCTACCTGGACGCGGTGGCAGGCCGGGAGCAGCGGGCGGACGTCGCGAGCCTCGCCCCGCTGCTGGCCCCCCGGTCGGTCGCGGTCGTGGGGGCCGGCCGTCACCCAACGTCCATCGGGCGGACCATCCTGCTCAACATTCGTGATGCAGGCTTTGAAGGCGCGCTGTTCGCAGTGAACCCGCACGCGAGGGAGATCGGTGGTGTGCCATGCCTGCCATCGGTCTCCGACCTGCCGGTGGTGCCCGACCTGGCGGTGGTGGCGGTGCCGCCGGCCTGGGTGATCAAGGTGGCCAGGGAATGCGGGAAGTGCGGGGTCCGGTCGCTGGTCGTGGTCACCGCCAGCCTCGGCGCTACCAGGGACAACCGCCTGCTGGCGACCTGCCGGCGGTACGGGATGCGCCTGGTGGGCCCGAACTGCTTCGGCGTGGCGGTGCCGCGCCTGGGACTGGACGCCACCTTCGCCACGCGCCACCCAGCCCCCGGCGTCGCCGGGCTGGTGGCGCAGTCCGGCGGGCTGGGCGTCGCCATGCTGGAGTACCTCACCCGGCTCGGCATCGGGATCTCCTCGTTCGTCTCGGTAGGCGACAAGATGGACGTGTCAGGAAGCGACCTGCTGATGTGGTGGGAGCAAGACGGGCTCACCAGGCTCGCCGTCATGTACCTGGAGTCCTTCGGCAGCCCCCGCAAGTTCGCCCGCACGGCCCGCCGGGTCAGCGCGCACATGCCGGTGCTCACCGTGCACGCGGGCAGGTCCGCGCCCGGCCAGCGCGCGGCGGCCTCGCACACGGCCGCGGCGGCCGCCCCGCTGATCATCCGCCAGGCCCTGTTCGAGCAGGCCGGCATCATCGCCACCAGCAGCCTGGGCGAGCTTCTCGACACGGCGGTCCTGCTCGCGAGCCAGCCGGTGCCGGCGGGCCGCAAGGTCGCCATCGTGGCCAACGCGGGCGGCGCCGGGGTACTGGCCGCGGACGCGTGCGCGGAGGCCGGCCTGAGCGTCACCCCGGTCGCGCCGCGCGCCCAGGCACGGCTGCGGCGGCTGCTGCCGAACGGGGCCGTGGTGACCGGGCCGGTGGACACCACCGCCGCGGTCAGCGCCGAGCAGTTCCGCGACTGCCTGCTCGTGGTGGGAGAAGGCGAGCCGGACGCGGTGATCGCGCTGGTGGTTCCCACAGCGGCCAGCGACCTGGTGCCGGTGCTCCGGACGGTGCGGCTGCCGGTCCCGCTCGCGGCGGTCATCCTCGGCCAGAACGAGACCGTCACGGTGCTGTCCGCCGCGGGTGGCGGTCCCGCCGTCCCGGCCTATGCCTACCCGGAGGCGGCCGCCGGCGCCCTTGCCCGGGCGGCCAGGTACAGCGCGTGGCGGTCCCGCCCGCCGGGTGCCGTGCCCGAGCTCACCGGCGTCCGGCCGGGCGACGCCCGGGCGCTGGTCGGCGCGTTCCTCGGGCGCACGCCCGGCGGCGGCTGGCTGCCGGCGGCCGACGCCGGCGAACTGCTCCGCTGCTACGGGGTGCCGGTGGTGGACGGCCGGTTCGCCACCGGCGCCCAGACGGCGGCCGAAGCCGCCGCCGCGCTCGGCGGCCACGTGGCGCTCAAGGCCGAGGTGCCCGGGCTGGTGCACAAGAGCGACGCGGGTGCGGTCGAACTCGGCCTGCGCGGGCCGGCCGAGGTGCGCCGCGCCCTGCGGCGACTGGAAGGCAGGTTCGGCGACCGCCTGTCCGGGGTCCTGGTGCAGCCCATGATCGCCGGTGGCACTGAGATCATCGTCGGGGTGGTGCAGGAACCGGTGTTCGGTCCGCTGGTGGTGTTCGGCCTGGGCGGCGTCGCCACGGACGTGCACGGCGACCACGCCGCACGGCTCGCACCGCTGACCGACGCCGACGCCGACGACCTCATCGAGGCGGTCCGCGCCGCGCCGCTTCTGCTCGGCCACCGGGGCCGGCCGGCCGCCGACATCGGGGCGCTCCGCGATACGCTGCTGCGCGTCTCGCGGCTCGCCACCGACCTGCCGCAGGTCGCCGAGCTCGACCTCAACCCGGTCATCGCCCGCCCCGACGGCGTGTTCGCGGTGGACACGCGGGTGCGGGTCACCAGTCACCTTGCGGCCGACCCGTTCCTGCGCCAGCTTCGGCTGCCGCCGGCCGCGCCCACGATGCCGCCAGACAGGGAGGGCACGCTCCAATGACCACGACCAAGCCGGGCCTGACCGAGACCGAGCTGCGGACGCTGGACGGCTACTGGCGCGCGGCCAACTACCTGTCCGCCGGCCAGATCTACCTGATGGCCAACCCGCTGCTGAAGGAGCCGCTGCGGCCGGAGGACATCAAGCCGCGGCTGCTGGGCCACTGGGGGACCACACCGGGCCTCAACCTCCTCTACGCCCACCTCAACCGGGTGATCCGCAACTGGGACCTGGACATGATCTACATCGCGGGCCCCGGCCACGGGGGGCCGGGCCTCGTGGCCAACGCCTACCTGGAGGGCACCTACTCCGAGCGCTACCCGAACATCGGCCGCAACACCGCCGGCCTGGCCGCGCTGATGCGGCAGTTCTCCTTCCCTGGCGGCATCGGAAGCCACGCCACCCCGGAGGTCCCCGGCTCGATCCACGAGGGCGGCGAACTGGGCTACTCGCTGGCCCATGCCTGCGGCGCGGTGTTCGACAACCCGGGCCTGATCGCCGTGTGCGTGATCGGCGACGGCGAGGCGGAAACCGGGCCGCTGGCGGCCAGCTGGCACTCGAACAAGTTCCTCAACCCGGCCACCGACGGCGCTGTGCTGCCAATCCTGCACCTGAACGGCTACAAGATCGCGAACCCGACGGTGCCCGCCCGGATACCCGACGGCGAGCTCACCGCCCTGCTGGAGGGCTACGGGTACCGGGTGTACACGGTGGCCGGCGACGAGCCCGAGCCGGTGCACCGTCAGCTGGCCGCCACTCTCGACGAGGTGGTGGAGGAGATCCAGTCCATCCAGCGGCGGGCCAGGCAGGACGGAGACCTGACCCGGCCCCGCTGGCCCGTGATCGTGCTGGCGACACCGAAGGGATGGACCGGCCCGAAGACCGTGGACGGCGTGCCGGTGGAGGGGACCTTCCGTGCCCACCAGGTGCCGGTCGCCGATGTCCGCGCCAATCCCGCGCACCTGGCCCTGCTGGAGGAATGGCTGCGCAGCTACCGGCCCGGCGAGCTGTTCGGCGCCGACGGTGCGCTGGTGGGCGAGCTGGCCGCCCTCGCCCCGCACGGTCACCGCCGGATGAGCGACAACCCGCACGCCAACGGCGGCCTGCTGCTGCGCGACCTCGACCTGCCCGATTTCCGTGACTACGCGGTGCAGGTCAGCCACCCGGGCACCGGCGCGACGCAGGCCACCGCCGTGCTCGGGGGATGGCTGCGGGACGTGATCGCCCGCAACCGGACCACGTTCCGGCTGTTCGGCCCCGACGAGACCGCGTCCAACCGGCTGCAGGCCGTGTTCGAGACGACCGACCGGGCCTTCGACGGGCGGATCATCGACGGCGACGACCACCTCGCGCCGGACGGCCGGGTAATGGAGGTGCTGTCGGAGCATCTGTGCGAGGGCTGGCTGGAGGGCTACCTGCTGACCGGCCGCCACGGGCTGTTCAACTGCTACGAGGCGTTCATCCACATCGTGGATTCCATGTTCAACCAGCACGCGAAGTGGCTGAAGGTGTCGCGGGGCATCGCCTGGCGGCGGCCGATCGCCTCACTCAACTACCTGCTGTCCAGCCTCGTCTGGCGGCAGGACCACAACGGCTTCTCGCACCAGGACCCCGGGTTCATCGATCACGTGATGAACAAGAAGGCCGAGATCATCCGCGTCTACCTGCCTCCGGACGCGAACTGCCTGCTGTCGGTGGCCGACCACTGCCTGCGCAGCCGTCAGTACGTCAACGTGATCGTGGCCGGCAAGCAGCCGCAGCCGGACTGGCTGGCCATGGACGACGCGGTGATCCACTGCACCCGGGGCGCGGGCATCTGGGAGTGGGCCAGCAACGACCAGCAGGGCGAGCCTGACGTCGTCCTGGCCTGCTGCGGCGACATCCCCACCCTGGAGACCCTGGCCGCCACCGACCTGCTCCGCAAGCACCTGCCGGAGCTCAAGGTGCGGGTGGTCAACGTGGTGGACCTGATGCGGCTGCAGCCGGAGACCGCTCATCCGCACGGCATGTCCCACGCCGAGTACGACTCGCTGTTCACCACCGACCGGCCGGTGATCTTCGCCTACCACGGCTACCCGTGGCTCATCCACCGGCTCACCTACGCGCGCCACGGCCACGACCAGCTGCACGTGCGCGGGTACATCGAGGAAGGCACCACCACCACGCCGTTCGACATGGTCATGCTCAACGATCTTGACCGGTTCCACCTGGTCATCGACGTGATCGACCGGGTGCCGGGGCTGGCGCCCGCAGCCGGTCACGTCCGGCAGCTGATGATCGACGAGCGGATCAGGTGCCGGGCGTACACCCGCAGCCATGGGGAGGACGCGCCGGAGATCCGGAACTGGTCCTGGCCGCACTAGTTTCGGAACGGTCGGGAGGGCCGGTGCGCGTTCTGGTGGTCAACGCCGGGTCCAGCAGCCTCAAGCTGCGGGTCCTGGATTCCTCGGACAAGGTGACCGGCACTGCCGATCTCCCGGCGCCGCGCGGTGCGGCAGATGCCGCGGCGATGGAGTCCACGCTCGCGTCGCTGGGTGATGCCGACGCCGTCGGCTACCGGATCGTTCACGGCGGAACCTCGTTCACCGCACCGGTCCGGATCGACGACGGCGTGCTGGCCACGCTGCGGGCGCTGACCGACCTGGCCCCGCTGCACCAGCCGAAGTCCCTGGCCGCGGTGGCGGCGGTCCAGCGGGTGCTGCCCGGTGTGCCGGGCGTGGCCTGTTTCGACACCGCCTTCCACGCCACGATCCCGGCCGCTGCGGCCACCTACGCGCTGCCGCGCGAGTGGCGGCAGCGCTGGGCGCTGCGGCGCTACGGCTTCCACGGGCTGTCCCACTCCTATGCGGCGCGGCGGGCCGCGGAACTGGCCGGCGGGAGCCGGACCGTCACGTGCCACCTGGGCGCCGGTGCGTCGCTGGCCGCCGTGCGCGACGGCGTGTCGGTGGACACCACCATGGGATTCACGCCACTGGAGGGACTGGTGATGGCCACCCGCTCCGGGTCGGTCGACCCGGGGCTGGTGTTGTGGCTGGCCGGCCACGCCGGCACGCCGGTCGCGGAACTGGCGGCCGCGCTAGAACACCGCAGTGGCCTGCTCGGCCTGGCGGGGACCGCGGACATGCGCGAGGTGGTGGCCGGCGCGGCCGCGGGCCTCCCCGACGCGCGGCTCGGGCTCGACGTCTACACGCACCGGCTCCGGGCCGGCATCGCAGCCATGGCCGCCGCCCTCGGCGGCCTCGACGTGCTGGTGTTCACGGGCGGGGTGGGCGAGAACTCGCCCGTGGTGCGGTCGGAGGCAGCGGCCGGGCTCGGGTTCCTCGGCGTCCGCCTGGACGCCGGGCGCAACGAGGCCGACGGCTCTCCCGTCGACGACCCTGCTGGCGGGGACCCTGCTGGCGGGGACCCTGCCGCCGGGGGCTCCGCCGCCGACCGGGAGATCGGGGACCCTGGCGCCCCCGTCAGGTCGTTCGTGATCGCCGCCAGGGAGGACATCGAGATCGCCGGCCAGGTCAGGGCGGTTCTGGAGCGTTAGGGCGGGCCCTCGTGCCGACAGCCCGGCCTTCGCCGCCCTCAGCCGGCGCTGATGGTGATCAGCGTCCACGCCCCGATGTGGATGCGATCACCGTCGTGCAGTGGCACCCGCGCCCCGGTGGCGATCTCGCTGCCGTTGACGAAGGTCCCGTTCTCCGACCCCGGGTCGAGGATCGCCCAGCCGCCGCCCTGCTCGGCGATCAGCACGGCGTGCAGCCGGGAGACGCCCGGGTCGGCGGGCGGGCCCGTCAGGTCGATCTCGGGCTCCAGGCCCTGCGACACGCTGCGGCGGCCGATGCGCATCTCCGGCCCGGCGAGCTCGAACCGGCGCTCCGGGGAGTAAGCCGGGTACGTCAGTGCCGTCGCGTCCGGGCCGCCCGCCGCCACCACGTCGTCGAAGTACGCACGGTCGCTGGCCACCACCGCCGTCCACGTCACCGGGCCGCGGGACGCCTGCGCGGAGGCGGGCGCTCCCGGGGCGGCCGCGCCGGACGCCGGTGCCGGTTCCCCGGGAGGCGGTGCCGCCCCACCGGAGGCCGGTACCGGTCCCCCAGGAGGCGGTGCGGATTCAGCGGGCGCCGCCGGGCCGGTCCCTGCGGCCGCCGGCTCCGGGTCCGCGTCGAAGTCGAACCCGCAGGACTCGCAGAAACGGCCCGACCTGGCCGCCCCGCACTGCGGGCAAGGCTCGGCGGGCTCCGGTGACTGCGCTGCTAGGGCCTGTGGCGCCGGCGGCGTGCTGGCGGATGCGCCGATCCTCGCTCCGCAGACGTCGCAGAAGTCACTGCTTGCCGACGTGTGACCGGCAGGGCACGTTGGCATGCCGCCTACTTCCTGGTCCTGACCGTCTTGGTCGACCTGGTATCGAGCGCCATCTCGTCGGCGTCCTCGACCTTCTGCTTCAGCCGCACGGCCCCGGTCGCGGCGTCCACCACGTCGACCACCTTAGCCAGCAGCTTGGCCGTGTCCTCGTTGCCGGATTGCTGGGCAAGCGCCACCGCCCGGCCGAGCTTGGCCGTCGCGGTCTCCTCGTCGCCCTGCTTGCGGGCCTCCAGCCCTTCCTGGATGGCCTGGGCGAGCTCGGCCTGGCCGGTGTAGTGCGCGATGTGGGAATTGATCCGGGTCGACAGCGCCTCGTCATCGGTCCAGATCGCCCGGACCAGCCCCTGGCCCATCACCGCCTCGGATGGCGGGGCGGTGACCAAGCTGACCCGGGCGGCCAGCATCTCCTGTCCGACCGCACCCGGCGCCGCAACCCGCACGCAGAGATGGTAGTCACGGCTCTCCCCGCTGCCCCAGGCGCCGGTCGGGTAGTCACCGGCCTGCGGGCCCGACGGGGCGCGCCGGTCGGTCAGGTCAGCCACCGTCGGCGCCACCTGCTTGACGAACTGAATGGACGCATGCTGGGGCGTCCAGATGCGCAACGCCACGTCGGCGACCTGCTTGCCCATCGCCGCGGCCATCATGGCCGAGAAGTCGGCGGCGAGCCCAGCTGGGTCGGGGACGATGTCGACGGTGCCGAGCAGCGCCGTGGAGATGCGGCGAAGCTCAGCCACCTCCCAGTCGGTGCCGACCCCGCGGCAGTCGCAGCTGAAAGCCCCCTCGCACAGCCTGATCGCGGAGCCCAGCTCATCGGGGGTCTCGTGCTCATCCTTGCCGTCGGTGAGCAGGATCGCGTGCCGCAACTGCGCCTGGTGCGAGGCGAACATCTGGTGCGCGAGCCGCAGCCACTGCCCGATCGCGGTGCCGCCATCCGGCTGCAGGCGCGCCACGGCCCGCTTCGCCGACTCCCGGATCTCCGGGTTCGCGACGGCCAGGCCGCCGTCGGGCGGGAAGACGGGCACAGCTTGGTGGGTGCCGGCCACCACGGCGAACGCCACGCCGTCGCGGATCACGTCCACCGCCGCCGCTGTGGCAGCACGGGCTTCGGCGATCTTGGTCCGGGGATTGCCCATCGACCCGGAGCAGTCGACGATGATGATCTCGGCGCTGTCGGCCTCCGCGGCCGGACCTGCCGCGCCCGCCGACGTCACCGTCACGACCGCGTTGACGTCCCGGCCTCCTTCCGGCAGGTATTCGTTCTGGTAGATGTCCACCGTGAAGTCGGGCTGGCTCATCGATGAGTTCTCCTCGGCATCGGATCAGGCGGGGGGATGCGGGGCCAGGACCGCAGTCACGTTGTCCGCTCCGCCGGCGTCCAGCGCGAACTTGACCAGGCTGCGGGCCGCGCCCAGCGGGTCGCCCAGCGCGGCAGGCAGCGCAAGCTCGGCCAGCTTGGCCGCTTCGGGCTGGTAGTTCCACAGCCCGTCGGAGCACAGCAGCAGGGCTCCGGGCCCGGGCGGTGCGAACCGGACCACGTGCGGCGCCGGGTCGCTGAGGTCCGCGCCGATCCAGCGGGTCACCACATGGCCATGAGGCGACGCGAGGGCGTCGGTCTCGGAGAGCAGCCCCGCGGCGACCATCTCCTCGGCGACGGAGTCATCCCTGGTGAGCTGCTGGGCGGTGGAGCCGGGAGGGGCGAGCCAGTAGGCGCGGCTGTCACCGAGCCAGCACACGACGGCGGCCTCGGGGGTCAGCACCGCGGAGACAAACGTCGCCGCCGGTGAGTCTCCCGGCTGCCTGGCCGGGCCGGATGGCCCGCCCAGCCCGGCCACCGCAGCCGCGGCCGCGCGGACCGCGGTGGGCGCCGCGGCTAGCAGATCATCTCCCGTCCGCACCGCCGCGAGCAGGACGCGCGCCGCCGCCCGTGCCGCAGCGAGGGAAGCCTCGTCGGGACGGGCGGAGGTGGAGACCCCATCGCAGACCACGGCCACCACGGCCGGGCCGGCCGCGGTGTCCGCGGTGGCGAGCGCCATGGCGTCCTCGTTGCGGGAATGCCGCAGGCCGCGATCGGTCACGCCGGCCGCCATCCCGAGGTCGACTTCCTCGTGATCACGGCCCGACCTCCCCCTGCGCCCGCAGGACTCGCAGTAGCCGTCCGCGCTGATACGCCCCGAGCAGGACTCGCACGTCTGGGGTCCGCCGCTCCCGCCGTCGCTGACCGCCGGCGGCGCCAGTTCCGCTCCGCACGACTCGCAGAAGCTGTCGCTCGCCCCGACCGGCTCGCCGCAGCCGTGGCAGGCGGAGGCGGCGGTTCCCGCCATCACAGCCAGGTCCTCGGCCGGACCTCGTTGGCCAGGTCGACCAGTTCGATGCGCCGCTCCTGGTCCGGCGCCAGCCTGGCCAGCGCCCGGTAGCTCCGCTCCAGCCCGGAGCGCAGCGGGTGCTCGGCGGGCTGACAGTCGAGCAGCGGCTCCCCGCCCACGGGCTGCCCGGCCGTCACGGCATCGAGCGCGGCTCCCAGGATCTCGGCCGTGAGCTGCTGACGCCGGGCGGCGTCCAGCGTCAGGCGGTCCAGCCGTACCGCCGCTTCCCGCAGGTCGCCGGCACCGGCCCCGGACTCGCCAGTGCGGGTGAGATGAATCCGCACCGCCGCGACCTGCGCCGCCACATGATGACTGGATGTCTGCGGTACCGCGGCAAGCGCCGCGACCGCCCCGGTCCGGTCATCCGCCGCCAGCCGCGCCCTGGCCAGGCCGAACGCTGCGCTGACGTAGGACCGGTCGACGGTCCACACCCGCCCGAAGTAGCGGGCCGCGCCCGTCTGGTCTCCCGCGGCCTCGGCGGCGAACCCGAGCGCCAGCTGGGGCGCGAGCTCCCCGGGGAGCGCGTCGTAGACCGCGTCGAACGCGGCCCGGGCGTTCCCGGGCTGGCCGGCCGCCAGCTCACGCAGCCCCTGGTACCAGGTGGTCCGCCAGTCGCCGGCGGCGTCCAGCTCGGCGAGTGTGTTCGCGGCGGCGGCGAGCTCGCCAGTGACGATGAGGGCGCGGGCCAGGGCCAGCCGGGTTTCCGCCGACTCCGCCACCGTCGGCGGCGTCCCCGGCTCGCCGCGGGCGGCGGCGGACAGCGCCGCCGTCAGCTGCGCCGGATCCAGCGTGCCCAGCGTGGCCAGGTAGCCGGCTGCGGGGTCGGTGAGGTCCACCTGGGGCACCGGCAGCCCCGCCGCGATCTGCGCGGCCTGCGGCAGCGCGCCGGGAGACGTGGCCCAGCCGCTGCCGTTCATCTCGCCGGCCTCGGCGCCGGTCGCCTGCAGCTCGGGGCTGAACAGCGAGGAGAACGCCGGCCGGGCGTTGCCGTCACCGGTCGCAAGTACCTCGCGGAGGACGCCGGTGAGCTGTTCGGCCATGTAGCCCGCTGACGCGAAGCGGTGGCCGGGGTCGGGGTTGGTGGCCCGGCGCAGCAGCCGGTAGAACGACTCCTGCTGCTCGAGCAGCGGCACCGTGGCCGGGTCCGGAAGCGTGTGCTCGTAGGTGCTGGTGTACCCGGTGAAGTTGAAGGTGAGCACGGCCAGCGCGCGCCCGACCGTGTACAGGTCGGAGGCCGGGGAGGGCCCGTTACGCGCGATCTCCGGCGCCTGGTAGCCGACCGTTCCGTAGATGGGGCTGTCCTCGTCCTCGATCCGCCGCACGCCGCCCATGTCGATGAGCTTGAGCATCTCCTCCGCCTGGATCACGTTGTCCGGCTTGAAGTCGCAGTACACGAGCCCGCGGCTGTGCAGGTAGCCGAAGGCGCGCAGCACTTCGATCGCGTAGGCGAGGGCGTGCTCGACCGGCACCGACCGGCCGGCCTTCCGCTCGTCGAGCAGGATCTGCCGGAGCGAGCGGCCGCCGACGTACTCCATCACGATGTAGCCGGCAGTCTCCCCGCTGCGTGGATCGGTGTGCTGGACGAAGTTGTAGATCCGGACGATGTTGGGATGGTCGACCGCGGCCAGGAACCGCCGCTCCGCGACCGCGGCCGCCATGGCGTCGGCGTCCCCGGTGTTGAGCAGGCCCTTGAGCACCCGCCAGCTATCGCTCACGTTGCGGTCCTTGGCCAGGTAGATCCAGCCAAGCCCGCCGTGCGCCAGGCAGCCGAGTACCTCGTACTGGCCGCCGAGCAGATCGCCCGGCTTCAGCTTCGGGCTGAACGAGAACGGGGTGCCGCAGTTGCGGCAGAAGCCTTCGGTCCGGCCGGGCCGCCCGTTTCTGGTGCGGCCGACGGGATGCTGGCAGCTCGGGCAGAATCGCCTGCTCTCCGGCACCTGCGGGTCGGCGAGGATGGCGCTCGCCGGATCATGGGCGGGAACCGGCGGGATCTCCACCAGCCCTGCCCCGAGGTTGCCCCGGGACGACCGGCCGACGCTGGCATGCGTGCCGCGGGCACCGGCGCTGCCACCGGTGCCCGTGCTGCCGCCGGTGCCCGCCGAGGGCGGGAACGAGCCCCGTTCGTGGTCGGCCGCCGTGACCGGCACCGGGGCCGGTGCCGCGGCGGGCGCCATCCCGCAAACGGAGCAGTACCCGCCGTCGATGGTGCCGCCGCAGCCCGGCTGCGTGCACTTGGTCGCGGCCACGGTCATCGCGGCTGCCTCCGCTCGCTCAGCGCCAAGATCGCCTGCTGGTAGTGCGTCACCGCGGCTGTCGCGGCGGCGAGGTCGCACGGTGCCGTCCACAGCAGGTCACGGGCCTGCCGATAGCGCGCCGCGAGCTCGGTGTCCTCGGCGGCTCCCAGCCGTGCCGCCTTCGCCTGGTAGGCGTCCAGCAGGCCGCGCAGCTCATCGCGCCTGCCCAGGAGCGCCGTCGCCGCCCGTTCGGCGTCACGGTACCCCTGCGCCGCCGCGCCCGCATCCGCCTCGATGGTGTCCAGCTCTGCGGCCAGCCGCCCCCACCGTCCCGCGGCCCTGAGCTTGTCCAGCGCGGCCAGCCGCACGTCCAGGGCCGCGGCCCCCGCCGCTGGTGAGGCCGGCGGTGGCGGCAGGTCGGCGGCGGCGATCTTCGCGGCCGCCCGGTCCCGGGCCGCAGCCGCGTCCTGGAAGGCGGTATCCGCGGCCGCGACGGCCGCCGCGGCCGCGGTGACCCGCCGCTGCGCGTCCTGCCGCAGCCGGGCGAGGCCGCCGGCCCGCGCCACCGCCGCCGCGGCCCGCCGGCGCAGCCGGTCCAGCCGGGTGGTATCGACCCCGCCGCCCCGCCAGAGGGCCAGCGGATCCGAGTTGAGCAGGGCGCGCAGGTCGGCCAGTTCATCCCCGGCCGCCGCGAGCGCGCCGGTTACCTCGGCCTCGCCGAGGTCGGCCGCCTGCTCCTTCGCCGCGTCCAGCTCGGTGCCGATCTCGCTGAGCCGGTCCGCCGTCTCGTTCCACACGGTCTCGGCCGCGGCCACCACGCCGGCCACGCTGGCGAAGGCGCGCTCCATGTCCTGCACCGCCGCGGCCAGGGTGATCCGGGAGCGGCCGGTTTCGGTGAGCTCTCGCCGCGCGAGCGGCACCGGGCGGGTGAGTTCCACCGACGGTCCGTTCAGCATGGTGGTGATCTGTTCGAGTTGCTGGTCGGATGGGCGGCGCGCCGCCGCCAGCTCGGCGGCCGTGTCCACGACCGCCGCATACACGGTGAAGATCTCCCACAGGGTGGTCAGGTCGGCGGCGGCCGCTTCCCAGCGCCGCTTGGACTCACCGGTCAGGGACGCCCCGGCGAGCATTCGCTTGCCGAAGCTGCCGTCCAGCTCCAGCAGGTTCGTTTGGATGCTGTCGCGCTCGGCGGTCGCGGCCGCCACGGCAGCGGCGGCCTGCTCGCGGGTCATCTCGGCCGTCATGGGTTCACCCCTGGTACCGGGCTGGCGGGGGTGCCGGGACCGGGGTGCCGACCCAGTGGGCATAACTGGCGGCCCACTGGCCGTTGGCCCGCAGCCGCTGCAGCACCGCGTTGACGAACCGGACGAAGTCGGGGTGCTGTTTGGAGATGGCCAGACCGTACGGCTCAGTGGTGAAGCGGGGGCCGACGATCTTCGTCCAGGGATCCTGGGCGGCCAGGCCATCCAGGATCGAGTCGTCGGTGGAGATCGCGGCCACGTCGCCCTGCTGAAGCAGCACCAGGCAGTCGGTCCAGAACGGCACGGGGACCGGGACGGGGTGCGAGGGAGCGGCCCTGATGTTGGCGATGGAGGTGGACCCCTTGGTGGCGCAGACCCGCTTCCCGCCGAGGTCGGCGAGGCTCCGGGCCGGGGAGTTGGACTCCACCAGGACGCGCTGGCCCGTGTCGAAGTAGACGGTGGAGAAGTCGACCTGCTGCAGCCGCTCGCAGTTGATCGTCATCGTATGCGCCACGATGTCGACCGCGCCGGACCGGACGTCCGGGATCCGCTGAGCATCCGAGATGGCCTTGAACTGGACCTTGTCGGGGTTGCCGAAGATCGCTGCCGCGACCGCACGCACCATGTCGATGTCGAAGCCCTCGATCTTGCCGTTGCGGGGATTGAGGTAGCCGAAGTGGTAGGTGCTCTGGTCGACGCCCGCGATGAGGTAGCCGCGAGCGCGGATCCTGGCCATGAAGGAGCCCGGGATGACCCGCGGCGGGCCGGACGGCCGCAGGCTGGCCGTGGGGTCGCAGGACGTGGCCGCCGGCGCCGCCGCACGCGCGGGCGGGCGCTGCGCGGGGGCAACCGCCGCTGAGCCGGGCACCGCCCAGACGGTCGCGGCCGTCGCCGCGATCAGCAGCGCCGGCAGCGGCGCGCGCCCCCTCACCGGTACTCCGCCAGCCGCGTGCTGAGCCCGCGGGCACACCCGGCGGCCATCACCAGCGACAACACGATGACGCCCACCTCCAGGCCGGTGAACGCGTCCCGGCCCGTCACGGCGTTCGAGCGGAAGACGGCCTGATTCGCGGCGATCGCAGCGGTGAGCGCGCCGTCAAGGCGCGTGAACTGGGTGCCGGAATGACCCGGGCCGGGTGTGGTCACCAGCTTCACTGCCTTGGTGTGCTTGCCGTTGTCGTCCAGAGACCGCACCGTCCGGTGCGCGGCGTACCAGGCGGTCGCGGCGGTGGCGGCGGCTGCCGCCTGGCCGGCCCCCGGGCTTCCGCGGGCGGCGGTGACCGCGTCCGTTATTAAGGTGCCGGGCCCGGGGCCCAGCCGGCGTGCCGTGGCGGCGAAGTCGGCCTGGAAGCTGTCATCGCCACCGGCGTCGATCAGAGTCAGGCTCTCGTCGGCGCGGGCCTGCAGCGCCGCGATGTCGGCCTGGGCGAGGGCCGCCACGGGGGCGGACCCGTGGTTGCGCGCTTCCAGCAGGTCGGCGCGGGCCACCGCGAACGCGACGGCCAGCCAGACCAGCGACACCACCCCGGCCACGGACGCCACGACCAGGCCGGGGTTGAGTCTGCGGTGCGTGCGGTGCAGCAGCCACCGCTGTGCCCGGTACAGCACGTAGCCGAGGATGGCGGCGGCGGCCAGAAGGACAAGGGCCAGCGGCAGCCCGGTCGCCTGCCCGCTGGCCGCGGTGAGCCGCGCGTTCGCCTGGGCGGACACGTCACGTGCGGCCGGCAGCAGCGTGCTGCGCATCAGGCTGGACGCCTCCCGCAGGTAGGCCGCCCCAAGGGGCAGGCCGAGCCGGTTGTTGGCGCGCGCGGTCTCCACCTCGCCTGTGTAGACGGGCAGGCCCGCCGAGAGCGTCGCCAGGTCCCGGGCCGCGGGTGAGTGACCTGCCGCCGCGGTGGCGCTTTCCAGATGGGAGGCCGCCTGGGCGATGTCGGCCTGGTAACGGCGGCGGGCGGCGATCGGCTCCAGGCCGCCGGCCAGGAAGGCGCTGGCCGCCGTGGCGTCCGCGTCCGACAGGGCCCGGTAGATCTGCTGGCCGTCCAGGCTCAGCGGTTCGCTGGTGCCGACGACGTCGTTGGCCCCCGAGGCGCGCTGGCTCACCACCCAGGCCGCCAGCCCGCCCCAGACCAGGCACAGCACCACCAGCCCGGCGAGCAGCAGCCGCAGCTTCGCCGGCGTCGTCCTTGCCCGCAGAAACTGCCCCATGGCGGGCCGGGCGCCGGGGCCAGGCCGGGCGCCCGCGGGAGGCTGGGTGCCCGGGGCAGGGTGGGTGCCCGGGGAAGGCCGCGGCGGATCGCCGACCGCGGTCACAGCCGTTCCCGTCTGCGCCGATGGCATGACCTACGCACCACGACCCCGCTCCCTCCACACCACCGGACCCAACAGGTCACTACCGCAGACTGGACGGGGACCATTCCATTGTGACCGAACTCTACGGCACATCGCACCACTGTGGAGGCGGCGTTTGACGCCTGGGGCCGGCTCCTGGTAACGCCGCCGTGGGATCGCTGTCAGCTGCTGGTTCTCACAGGTGAGGCAGCTGGAATCCGTTGAAGTAGTAGAGGGCGGCGGTGTACCAGAGGACGACCACGATCACGACCAGCGTCCCGCCCACCACCGGCAGAACCCATCCGGGCAGCCGCTTGCTCTGCACGAGCAGGACCTTGGCCGCGAACGCCCCGTACAAGAAGCAGCCCGCCAGCGAGTGAACCGCCACCCTCAGGGGGGTCAGCTGGACTCCGTAGGCGGTCAGGCAGTGCACGGCCACCGGGATGGTGACGGCGAGAAGAACCACCCCGGTCAGCCGGTGGGCCACCCCCACCCACCGGGCCGGGGCAGGCGCGAAGGGCAGCTTGCGATAGAGCCACAGGGCGAGCAGCACCTGCAGCCCAGCCAGGCCGAGTGTGACGGTCGCGATCCACGACTTGAGCCTCAGCGCGCCCAGTGCGACCTGGCCGAAGATGCTGGCGGAATAGTCCGGCTGGTGCACCCTGCCGACGATCACCAGCACCGCGGTGACGGCGGCGGCGAGCACGAGAGCCAGGCCCAGCCGGGCAGCCGACCCGCCCACTCCGGCGGCGCCCACGCCCCTTGGCCCGCCGGGTCCTTCATGAGCTGCCACGTCACCCTCCCCCGCGGCCACGCCGCTTGCTGCACGCTATCGCCCCATAGCCGTGACACGTTTGATGGCGGCCCGGAGTTCGCTGACCACGCCGCGGCGAGGAATACCGGGCCCGGCTCCGCGCGCATACTTCCCGCCGCGCCGGGTGGCCCGGACGGCGCAACGCTAGAGTTACTCCCCGTGGCGGAACGGGACCTGGATCAGATCGTCGAGGCGGGATGGGCATCCGCGCTGGCACCGGTCGCCGAACGGATCGCGGCGATGGGAGACTTCCTGCGGGCGGAGATCGCGGCCGGGCGCCGGTACCTGCCTGCCGGCGAGAACGTGCTGCGGGCCTTCAAGCAGCCGTTCGCCGACGTGCGCGCGCTGATCATGGGCCAGGATCCGTATCCCGCGCCGGGTTGCGCGGTGGGGCTGAGCTTCTCGGTGCCGGCCGGGTTGCGCTCGCTGCCGCCGAGCCTGGTCAACATCTTCCGGGAGTACACGGCCGACCTGGGCTATCCGGAGCCGGCGACCGGCGATCTGTCCCCCTGGGCCGAGCGTGGGGTGCTGTTGCTCAACCGCGTTCTCACCGTCCAGCCGGGCAAGCCCGGCTCCCATCGGGGAAAGGGCTGGGAGGAGGTGACCGACCAGGCGATCCGGGCGCTCGCCGCCCGGGACGCGCCGCTGGTCGCGATCCTGTGGGGCCGGGACGCGGGCAAGCTCGCACCGCTGCTCGGGGACGTGCCGCTGATCGAGTCCGCCCACCCGAGTCCGTACGCCGCCGACCGCGGGTTCTTCGGCTCACGTCCGTTCAGCCGGGCAAACGAGCGCCTGCAGGGCCAGGGCGGTGCGCCCATCGACTGGAGGCTGCCGTAGGACCGCTGCCGGGCACATCCCGGGAATGTTGCACGGTCAACTATCGTTAGCGCCGGGGAGACACCGGGACGGGTGGGCCCCGCCACCTCGGCGGACACCTGACCGGCCAGAGCACAGCTTTGAGGAGTGGTCATGCCCGCGGTCAGCGTCGACGACATCCTGGTCCTGCCCCGCGTCACCGAGCCCGATCCCACCGTCGCGGCCGACCGCCCGGTTGCGTCGGTCACGACCGCACCGTCCGGGTTCGAGGGTGAGGGCTTTCCGGTCCGCCGGGCCTTCGCCGGCGTGGACCTGGCCCGGCTTGACCCGTTCATCCACATGGACCAGATGGGCGAGGTCGATTACGCGCCCGGCGAGCCCAAGGGCACCGCCTGGCATCCGCACCGCGGCTTCGAGACCGTCACCTACATCATCGACGGGATCTTCCGCCACCAGGACTCCAATGGCGGCGGGGGCCGGATCACCAACGGCGACACGCAGTGGATGACCGCTGGCGGCGGCATCCTGCATATCGAAGAGCCCCCGGAGGAACTGGTCGTCAGCGGCGGGCTGTTCCATGGCTTCCAGCTTTGGGTCAACCTGCCGCGAACACTGAAGATGACCAACCCCCGCTACCAGGACATCCGGGCCGGCCAGGTCGCACTGCTGTCCTCGGCGGATGGCGGCGCGCTGCTGCGGCTCATCGCCGGGGACCTGGCGGGCTACCACGGCCCCGGCATCACGCACACCCCGATCACCCTGCTCCACGCCACCGTCGCCCCCGGCGCGCAGGTCCGGCTGCCCTGGCGGCCCGACTTCAACGCGCTCGCGTACGTGCTGGCGGGCTCGGGCACCGTGGGCGCGGAGCGCCGCCCGGTGCGCACTGGGCAGCTGGCCGTGTTCGGCCCGGGCGATGTGATCACCTTGGGGGCCGGCCAGCGCCAGGACGGCCCGGGCGAGCAGCTCGACGTGCTCTTGCTCGGCGGGCAGCCGATCCGGGAGCCCATCGCCGCCTACGGGCCCTTCGTGATGAACACCAGGGACGAGCTCATCACGGCGTTCGAGGACTACCAGGCCGGCCGCCTCGGGAGCATCCCGGCCCAGCCGCGCACGGTACCCGACGAGCCGCACCCCGGCCACGACGTGCTCTAACCATGATCACGGACGATCTCCGGCGCTATACGCGGAGAATCGCCGGTGATCATGGAACTACGCAGGCTGGGCGGCCAGGCGGCGCAGGGCCGCGCGGGCGATCCCCGGGTCCGTGGTCGTCCAGAACGGCGGCAGCGACGCCCGCAGGAACCCGCCATACCGCGCGGTGACCAGGCGGGGGTCAAGGACCGCCACCATGCCCTTGTCGTCCATCGTGCGCAGCAACCTGCCCGCGCCCTGGGCGAGCAGCAGCGCCGCCTGTGCCGCGGCGACCGCCATGAAGCCGTTCCCGCCCCGCGCGGCCACCGCCCGCTGCCGGGCGGAGGCGAGCGGGTCATCCGGCCGCGGGAACGGGATGCGGTCGATCACCACCAGCTGCAGCGACCGGCCCGGCACGTCCACGCCCTGCCAGAGCGACAGGGTGCCGAACAGGCAGCTCGCCTCGTCCAAGATGAACTGCCGGAGCAGTTCGCCGGTGGCGTCGTCTCCCTGGCACAGCAGGGGCTGGCTGATCTGCCCGCGCAGCTCCTCCGCCGCCTGCCGTGCCGCCCGCATGGACGAGAACAGCCCCAATGTGCGGCCGCCGGCCGCCTCGATGAGTTCACGCAGCTCAGCCAGGTATGACTCGGGCAGGCCATCGCGGCCCGGCGGCGGCAGGTGGCGGGCGACATACAGGATCCCGGCGCGCCGATGGTCGAACGGGGACCCGACGTCCAGCCCGGACCAGGTGAGGCCAACCTGGGTGGCCTCAGCTTCAGCGGTTGCCTCACCGCCGGCGGATGGCTCAGGGGCAGCGGACGGCTCAGGGGCAGCGGACGGCAGGCCCCACTGCCGCGCGAGCGGCTCGAAGGACCCGCCCAGTGCCAGCGTGGCCGACGTCAGCACGACCGTCTGGCGGCGGAACAGGCGTTCGGCCAGCAGCGTGCCGACCTCCAGCGGGGCGACCCGCAGCGTGGGCGGCCGCCGGGCCTCGACGTCCGCCGGCCGGTCCATCCACACCACGTCGGGCCGGTTCGCGATGTCGGGGCCGAACGCGGCCAGGATCCGGCCGGCCGTCCCGCCCACCTCGTCGAGGGCGGCCTGGGCGGCCCGCCACGCCGCCAGGCGTTCGGCATCCTGGGCGCTTTCGGAGGCACTGGCCCGCACCTGTGCGGCGCACGCGCCAGCCGCGTCGCGGACCGTGGCGAGCGAACTGGCCAGCGCCGCGGGCAGGTCGTCGATCCGCCCGGCCGGGACGTCGGCCATGACCCTCTCGGCCGCCTCCCCCGCCTCCCGCAGCGGCCCGGCCTCCTCGGCCGTCAGCACACGGCCGCACCGGCGGGCCGCTGCCTCGACCGCCGGGGCCGACAGCTCCGCGGAGGCCGCCGACGTGACCCGGTTCACCAGGTCATGCGCCTCGTCGATGATCACCACGTCGTGGTCGGGCAGGACCCCGAACTCCTCCAGCGCGTCGATCGCCAGCAGCGCGTGGTTGGTGACGACGATGTCCACCCGCCCGGCCGTGTCACGTGCAAGCTCGGCGAAGCACTCGGAGCCGAAGGGGCACCGCTGCGCCCCGAGGCATTCCCTGGCGCTGACCGAGACCTGGCGCCAGGCCCGGTCCTCCACCCCGGGCACCAGGTCGTCGCGGTCCCCCGTGACAGTGTCCGCGGCCCACTCCGTGAGCCGGCGCACCTGCCGGCCGACGGCGGAGACGGCGGCCGGATCGAACAGCGTCTCACCGGGCTCCTCGGGCGGGCCGGTTCGCAGCCGGTGCAGGCACAGGTAGTTGCGCCGGCCCTTGAGGATCGCGTAGGTCGGCTCACGGCCGAGCAGCGGCGCCAACGCCGGCGTCAGGCGCGGCAGGTCGCGGTCGATCAGCTGCCGCTGCAGGGCGATCGTGGCCGTCGCCACAACCACCGATGAGCCGCGGCTGACCGCGTGCGCCACCGCGGGGACGAGGTAGGCGA
>Ga0114129_10004507_pt1 | contig 19649 bp, 15 predicted proteins | sample RhiMetdeltSRZDD1_FD_80071 | JGI IMG/M metagenome (GOLD analysis project Ga0114129, IMG submission 80071) | Populus rhizosphere microbial communities from Tennessee, USA - Rhizosphere MetaG P. deltoides SRZDD1 (version 2) (version 2) | ecosystem: Host-associated > Plants > Roots > Rhizosphere >...
CCCGAACCGAGGTCAATCCCGATATACCCGTTTGCAAAGATCGAGTGGCCCAGGATCGCGTTACCGACCGTTTCGAAACTGGGGCCGCCGACGATCACGACACCTTCTCCTCGATTGAAGGCGATGACGTTGCGCTCGATGGTGTTGTCGTCGCCGAAGCCGCTTCCGCAGCACAAAATTCCCTCCCCGTTTGGCAGCGGGCCGGTTCCCGAAGCATCGGTGCCGATGAGGTTGCCAACGATCCGGTTCCGAAACGAGGTGTTCGCGATAAGAACACCGTCCAAAGCGTTCCCGGAGATGAGGTTTCTCTCGGCGGGGTCAGTCCCACCGATGAGGTTGTCGGTGGTGTCGGCGATCTCGATGCCCCAAGATAGGCCGAGCGCAACCGATCCCGAGACGTCTGTCCCGAGGAAGTTCCCTTGCACGACATGGTTTCCGGCTTCACCAAAGGGCGCGCTCAAGCTCAGGCCACTGGCGAAGACGTTGCACGCGCCCGCGCACGGCCCGCCTGGTGTGACGCCTGCCGACCCACCGATCGTCGCCCGCGTACCCTGGATTTGGAGGAGGCCTCCTCTCGGCACCAGCGGACTTCCTCCCGTCTCATCGGTGCCGAAGTAGTTGCCCTGGACTAGGGCTCCCGTTGAGGTCTGCCCAATCAAGACGTTGCCGGCGATGACATTGCGTGCTGCCGCCACCGTCCCGCCGATCACGTCGTTGTCGGAGTTGATCTGAAGGTCCAGGCCCCCGTTCGGAAGAGCAGCCGTTCCGGTCGCGTTCGTGCCGAAGTGGTTCCCCTGGATGACGTTCCCGCTCGAGAAGGCGCTGACGTCGAGGCCATATCCCTGATTGCCCGAGATCACGTTTCCCTCGAAGTGGTTGCGGCCCCCCGAGAAGACGCTGATCCCCGCATTCTCGTTCGCGAGCGCCGCCCCGCCGGCGACGTCGGTCCCGATGAAGTTTCGCTCGATGCGGTTGTCGCTGGAAGAGATCCGGATGGCAACGTAGAGACGATTCAGCGCAAGCCCGCAGACCGTGCTGCCACCCGCGTTCAAGGCGAGGCCCTGGTGATTGTGGGGTGTACTACTTCCCCGCACCTCGACGACCGGACTGCCGGCACAACCCGGCTGGGTCGTGCCGTCGATGTCGACCGGATCCGTGATCGTGGGGAGGTCGGACTCGAGGGCAATCGAAAGGGGCCCTGTAAACGCGATGGTGTCCTTGAACCCCGCACTAGCCTCGGACTCCGCTATCGCTGCCCGCAGCGTGCAGTTACCTGCGAGATCCGCGCAGACGCCGTCGCCGACGCTCGCGTCTGCGGTGTCCGCAGTGGAGCCGACCGTAAAGGTCGTGCCGACCGCAGCCCTGGTGCCGCTTGAGGCTGCAAGTCCTATTACGAAGAGGGAGATTAGAGCAGCGAGCAGGCGCGGTGTCATCCGTGTCGCCTGGCGCCTGCCGTGGCCCACTTTGCCCCTTTGCCGCAGAAAGCTCAGTCCATTCATGACAGCCCTCGTCGTTGAGGTCAAGGTCGCGGCGCCGCTCGCCGGCGGCTTAGCCCCACCTACCGGCTGCTTCGGCGATCGGCGCGAGTGCCGCGGCCAGGGCGGTGAGGGTGACAAAGACGGTGATGAAGCGAGCCTTCATGGTTGCTCCCTTCGGTTGCTGACGTTGAGAGGAGGCTAGGCCCGGCTGGAGCGTCTGTCGTTCGTGCAAACGACACAAGACGTGTCACGCCCGTGACAGTCCCGAAGCGGGTCTAGTCGGGCAGGAGGTTGCGTCGTAGGCTGGCGTTCGTGGGCCTTCCTCGCGGCACCGTCACGATGGTGTTCACGGATGTTGAGGGGTCGACGCGTCTGCTTCAGCAGCTCGGCCCCGGGCAGTACGTCCGCGCGCTGGAGGACCATCGCCGCTTGCTGCGCCAGGCGATCGGCCGAAACGGCGGCGTGGAGGTCGAGATGCAGGGAGACTCGTTTCACTTCGTCTTCTCCGATGCTGTCGCGGCGGTTCGCGCCGCCGCGCAGGCGCAGCACGCGCTCGCCGGGCACCGCTGGGAGAGCACGCCGATCCGCGTACGGATCGGGATCCACACCGGGAGGCCGCTGATCAGCGGGGGGCTTTACGCGGGCCTAGACGTGCATCGGGCGGCCCGTGTGATGAGCGCCGGCCACGGCGGCCAGGTGCTCCTCTCCGAGGCGACGCGCGCGATCGTGGCGAGCGACCTTCCCGACGGCGTTTCGCTCCGCGACCTCGGCGAGCATCGGCTGAAGGATCTGCTGGCGCCGCAGCGGCTCTATCAACTCGGGGACACCAAGTTCCCTCGGCTCAAATCCCTGTACCAGACGAACCTGCCCGTTCCGCCGACCACCTTCCTCGGTCGCGAACGTGAACTTCACGAATTGAGCGCGCTTCTCGCGGAGGACGAAGTGCGTTTGCTGACACTCACTGGGGTCGGGGGTAGCGGCAAGACCCGTCTTGCTGTCCAAGCCGCGGCGGAGGCTGCAGAGCTCTACCCGGACGGCATTTTCTGGGTCGGGCTCGCGCCGCTCCGCGATCCGGCGCTCGTGCCGGCGTCGATCGCCCGCTCGTTAGGGGCAAAGGACGGGCTTGCCGAGTACATCGGCTCCAAGCGGCTCCTGCTCGTGCTGGACAACTTCGAGCAGCTGGTCGCGGCGGCGCCCGAGATCGTCGAGCTCCTCTCGGCCTGTCCAGGGCTCACCGTGCTCGTCACCAGCCGAGAGCCGCTCCATCTCTCCGCTGAGCGCGAGTACGAAGTGCTTGCACTTCGGCAGTCCGACGCTATCTCCCTCTTCCACGAGCGCGTCCGGGCGTTCGGCATCGACATCGCCGAGAACGGTGAGAGCGTGGAGATCTGCCGCCGGCTCGACCATCTGCCGCTTGCGATCGAGCTCGCGGCCGCGCGAGTCAAGGTGCTGTCTCCGCGCGCACTTCTCGAGCGGCTCGAGCAACGCCTTCCGCTTCTGACCGGCGGTCCGCACGACGTCCCGGCGCGTCAGCGCACGCTCAGAGCGACCATCGACTGGTCGTACGAGCTGTTGGACGCGCATGACCAGCGGCTCTTCGCGCGTCTCGCCGTTTTCGCGGGCGGCTGCACACTCGAAGCTGCGGAGAACACGTGTGACGCGGAACTCGACACGCTTCAGTCGCTGGTCGACAAGAGCTTGCTCCGCCACACGGCAGAGCGATTCTGGATGCTCGAGACGATCAGGGAGTACGCGACTGAGCGGCTGGAGGAGTCGGACGAGGCCCTGCAACTGCGGCAACGTCACGCGCAGTGGTATCTCGACCTCGCCGAGCGAGCGTACCCCGAACTGCGTGGCGCCGAGCAGGCAACGTGGCTGGAGCAGCTCGAGGAGGAGCACGACAACTTCCGTTCCGTTCTCGGATGGAGTCTCAGCGGCGGCGGATTCGAGACGGCGTTGCAGCTCTCAGGTGCTCTGTTCCGTTTTTGGATCACGCGTGGTTACCTCGCCGAAGGCCGCCGTTGGCTCGAGAGCTCTCTTCAGTCTGTCGGCACGTCGGCCACACGGCCGAGGACACTTCGCGGCGTGGCGATCATCGCGATGGAGCAGGGCGACATCGATCGGACGGCGGACGCCGCTGAAGAGGCGCTCGCTTTAGATCGAACCGCTGAAGACGAGGCCGGGGCCGCCCTGTCCCTGGGCATTCTCGCGGACGTAGCTGCGTTTCGCGGTGACCTGGCGCGCGCCGCCGCGCTGTACGAAGAGACAGCGGAGCTCGCGCTTCGACGGGGCGATCGGCTCGACCTGGCGGTTACGCTCTACAACCTCGGGCACGTCGCTCGCCTGCAGGGGGAAAGCCAGACGGCCGAAGCTCGCTTCGAGGAATCGCTGGCAATCTTTGGCGAGCTGCGGGACGCAATGGGGCAGGCTGCAGTTCTCCAAAGTTTGGTCGAGATCGCCTCCGAGAGGGGTGACGACCAACGCGCGTTCTCGCTACTGCACAGGTCGACTGCCCTGCTCAAGGAGATCAAGTACGTCAGTGGGCTGATCACCTCGTTGGACACTCATGCAGGACTCCTTGCCAGGCTCGGCCAGGCCGAGGTTGCAGCACAGCTCTGGGGCGCATATCGCGCGCTTGGCGAGGAGATCGGTCTCGAGCGAGCGCACCCGTTGGAGGTTGCGGCACGCGACGAATCCGTTGCCTCGGTGCGCGCGGTCCTAGGTGACCAAGTCCTCGAGCAAGCTTGGAACACGGGCGCCTCGATGACGCTCGAAGAGGCTATTGACTTCGCCCTCAAGCAACGCCCAACGGCTCGACAGCCGGCGTAATCCGAGGCGCGTCGTCGATCCGTCCGAACACGAGGAGGGAGCTCGCGCCTCCCTCTCGTGACTCGCTCGTGCAGTTGTCCGCCTACCGTGCCGCAATCTAGGCGGCGTTGGCGTTCGAGCCCGCGCGGCCCCGGCGCTCGCGGGAACCGGGGCTGTGGAGCCGCCTCGGACTGCAAGCGTTGTGCAAGCATCGCGCTTCCGCGGCGACGTCACCGCGTTCCGCCTAAATCCACGACCGCGGCCGAAAACTGGCTCGGAGTCTGCATTTCGGCGGAATACGGTGGAACGCACGTACACAATCGAGGCGGCTCATAACCCGGAGGTCGCAGGTTCAAATCCTGCCCCCGCTACTGAAAAGGCCCTGGGAACAGGGCCTTTCTCTTTGCGCGACAGGCCGGGCGAATCAACTTTCGCCCCTCTTGCCCGCCTCGGCTGCTGGGGCGCGGCGTGTCCCTTGCGTGAGCGTTCCCGTTCCCTCGCGTTAGCGATCGTGCGCTCGCCTTCAGCGCCGATGTCTTGACGCATGCCGTTCGGGCGGCCGTCACTCTCGCCCGCCCGATAAACGCCGCCAACTGAGTAGGAGGGATCCGCGCAAATGCAGAGCGCCGCCGCACGCGGTTTCACGGTCGTGACGATCGTGACGCTGGTCTTCACGCCGGTATGGAGGGGGGGTCACTGGGTCGAGATCCTGACCGGGAAGACGAAGGAGACGACGGTGGTGAAGTGCCAGGCGAACGATCCGTGTCCGGCGCAGAAGCACATCACGCGGAAAGTCGTACTGCCGCACCCGTAGGTGTCTTCACTTCTCTTTCTCGCTGCCGGGATCTTCCTGGTTGCATTCGATTTTCAGAACCTGCTCTCGTGGCGCGGAGGACGGACGATCAAACCTGGCCGAGCGAGGTCGCACGATTTCACGATCGTGGTGCCGGTCTTTGGGCACCCGCGCTATTTCGACGGCGAGCGGCTTGTCCGCTATCGCACGAACGTGCTCGTCGCATTGGAGATCAGCGCGCCGATGATGGCCGAGTTCGCAGATGAGCTGGAGGCGGATGGGTGGAAGGTGGAGCGGCTTGCGTTGCCGGACCCCAACCCGGCGCTACTGGTGACGGGTGCGCTGCCCGCAGTCACGACCAAATACACGTTCCGTCTCGACTCTGACACGCTAATCGGCGATGACGTCGCCGCCGCGGTCGCAGCGGCGGACGTCGACGGTGCCGACCTCTGCTCGATCAAGTGCGCGGTCGCCAACCGCACGAACGTCGTCACGAAGCTCCAGGCTCTCGAGTATCGGATGGCGATGCTGTGCCGCCACTTTCGTCCATGGCTGACCTCTGGCGCGTGCTTCCTCGCGCGCACGGAATCACTGCGCGAAATCATGGCGCGGCACTCGAATTGGACGCCGGGCGAGGACATCGAGACGGGCCGGACCGCTCTCGCGCTGCGGATGCGCATCCGTCACCTCGACATGGTCGTGTACACGGACGCGCCGGATAGTTGGCGCGCGCTCGTCCACCAGCGGCGCCTCTGGTGGGCCGGCTCGTTTCGCCATTGGTGGATCAACGCCGATCGCAACTTGATCCACCTGCCGGTGCTGACGAGCTACTACCTGATCGCGATCTACGCGACCTGGTATTCGAAGTGGTGGACGATGCTGAGCCCGGCCGCGTTCGTCTCATCCCTGCCCGTCGTCTACGCGGCGTACCTCTTTGTCACGGCGACGTCGAACCTCCAGGTGCTTTCACCGTGGATGATCGTCTTTCCGTTCTATTCGCTCGCTCAAGTGCTCGTGATGCCGCCGCTCGGAGCGTTGAAGTACTTCGAGCTCGCCAGGCGTCGGCGGCGCATAGGGCGGTACGCGTTCGGGTATCGCCGCCGTCAGATACTTCGCGACGTTCGACGCGTACTGACATACCCATCAGGGCGTTCGTAGCGCGCGCCCGGCCGGTGCGCGCCGCCCGCAAACTCCGATCAACGCAGTGACTTGAACGCGGCCCGGATCTCTGTTGCGAAGAGCTCGGGCTCTTCCCACGCGGCGAAGTGGCCGCCTCTGTCGACCTCGTTGAAGTAGATGACGTTCGGGTAGCTCGCGTCGACCCAACTGCGCGGCGTCCGCCAGATCTCGCCCGGGAACGTCGTGAAGCCGAAGGGGATCGCCGGCGTCGGCAGTGGCTGACGGCCCGCGGCCGGGGCGTCGGGCCCGTAGGCCTCCCAGTACGACCGAGCCGCGGAGGCGCCGGTGCCGGTGAGCCAGTACAGCGTGATGTTGTCGAGGATGTGGTCGCGCGTGAGGTTGCCCGAGGGCTGCCCGTCAATGAACGCGCGCGCGATCTTGTAGTAGGCGTCCGTGTCGTGGTCTGTCATCCAGGCGGCCAGGGCGACGGGAGAGTCGAGCAGGGCGTAGCCGATCGTCTGCGGCCGGGTGGCCATCTCGACGAAGTAGCCGTTTCCCGATTGCCGGAAGGTGGCGATCTGCGCGGCCGCGGCGCGTTCCGCCTCCGTGTGCGTCGGCATCGTGCCGCTCAGCGCCGGTACGAGCAGATTGGTGTGGATGCCGACCAGGCCCTCGGGTGCCTGGCGGCCCATCGCGTCGGTGACGCCGGCGCCCACGTCGCCGCCCTGCGCCACGTAACGGGTGTAGCCGAGTCGGCGCATGAGCTCGGCCCAGGCCTGTGCCGTCCGGCCCAGATCCCAGCCCACATCGACCGGCTCGCCGGAGAGCCCGTACCCGGGCAGGGAGGGCAGCACGAGATGGAAGGCATCCTCGGCGCTGCCGCCGTGGACGGTCGGATCCGTCAGCGGGCCGACGGAGTCGAGCAGCTCGATGACGGAGCCGGGCCAGCCGTGCGTCATGATCAGCGGCAGCGCGTTCTCCTGCTCGGACTTGACGTGGATGAAGTGGATGTCCACGCCGTCGATCTCGGTCGTGAACTGCGGCAGCGCGTTCAGCTTCGCCTCGGCCTTACGCCAGTCGTAGTCGCTCGTCCAGTAGCGAGCCAGCGTCTGCAACGCCGCCAGTTGCACGCCCTGCGACCGGTCGTCGACGAGCTCCTTGCTGGGCCAGCGAGTCGCCGCGATGCGCCGACGCAAATCGGTTAGTTCCTCTTCTGGGATCTCGACCTGGAACGGCCGAATGTCGATGGCGGTATCGACGGTCGAACTCATGTGAACCTCCGATGGTCGGTACGGGCGAGTGCGGTGACCTCCTCTCGGTCGGAGACCTCACCCACACTACGCCCCGCGGGAAGCGAGACGCGTAGACTCCGCGTCGCGTTTTCTCATTCGAAAAGGGGGAGGATCATGAGGAAGCTGCTAGCGCTCGCGGTAGCGGCCGCGCTCGCCTTGAGCGTCGCCGTGATCGCGGGAGCCGCACCCGGCTCCGACTCGCTCGTCACCTTCGGTAGCTCGCCGAGCCCGTTCTCGCAGAACAAGCAGAACGAGCCGGCGATGGCGATCGACGCGAACCATCCGAACGTCGTGGTCGCGGGGGCCAACGACAACATCGACTTGGAGGACTGCAACGCCGGAGCCGACAACACCTGCCCGTTCACGGCCGGCGTCGGCGTCTCGGGCGTCTACTTCTCGTTCGACTCCGGCAACCACTGGACACAGCCGACCTACACGGGCTTGAGCGCCCGCAGCTGCCACGGCGTTCCCGGCCCGGACCCCGGCTGCCAGCCGGTAGCCGGCGGGCCGATCGGGACGATCCCGTGGTACTTCGAAAATGGCCTCTCCTCCGACGGCGACCCGGCGGTCGCGTTCGGCCCGAAGCCGGACGCCAGCGGCCGGTTCGCGTGGGCGAACGGGTCAAGGCTCTACTACGCGAACCTGACCTCGAACCTCGGCGCCACTCGCGACGAGGCCACGTTCAAGGGCTTCGAGGCAATTGCGGTCTCGCGGACGGACAGCGCCCAGGCGGCCGCGGCGAGCGTGAAGAGCGCCTGGATGCCGCCGGTGATCGTCTCCAAGCAAGTCTCACAGACGATCTTCTCGGACAAGGAGCAGATCTGGGCCGACAACGCGTCGTCGAGCCCGTTCTTCGGCACGGTCTACGTCTGCTGGGCGTCGTTCCGCGGCCAGGAGAAGAGCCCGAACGCGGCTCCGGCGCCGCTCTTCGTCGGCGTCTCACACGACGGCGGCGACACCTGGACCCAGCAGCAGGTCACGCCGGCCGCGAACAACGGCGAACGGAACCCGACCGACGGTTGCACCATCCGTACCGACAGCCACGGCACGGCCTACGTGTTCGGCGTCGGCACGCAGTCGTTGCAAGGCCACGACGCTTTCGAGCTGATGTCCGTGTCCACCGACGGCGGCAAGAGCTGGTCGAAGGCCACCCCGGTCGCGGGACCGGTCACGCAGCCGGGCGTGATCGACCCGGTGCTCGGCCGGCCTGTGATCGACGGCGTTGCCGGCGCGCGGAGCGACCTCGCCCCGGCGCCGAGCGTCGACATCGCGAACGGCGCGCCGACAGGCGCAGACGCGACGAACCGCATCGTCATGACCTACGTCAGCGGTGAGATCACAAAGCCGCACGTCTACTTCACGGAGTCGACGAACGGCGGTGCGACGTGGGCCGCGCCGCGGCCGATCGAAGGAGTGGCCGACCGCGGCTACTACACGGCCCCGTCGATCTCGCCGAACGGGACGGACGTATACGTCGTCTACAACGCGTTCACGACGCCGTTTCGGCCGACGACGGCGACCCCGCGCTCGCTCGTCGGCGTCGTCCTCCACGCCACGGCGGGGGTCACGGGCCCGACCGGCGCCTTCACGGAGATCCACCGCAGCGTGCCCGGTGATCCGCGCGGCTCCTCGCAGAACAACCTCGTGGCCGAGTTCCTCGGCGACTACGTCTACTCGGCGGCGACGAGGACGTACGGGGCGGCGGTCTGGAACGACACGCGGAACGCGGCCGATTGTCCTGCGGTGGACGCCTACCGCCAGGCGCTCGAGAGCGGTCAGTCCGCGACCGCGCCCGCCATCCAGCAGCAGTGCCCGGCGACCTTCGGGAACTCCGACATCTGGGCGTTCACCACGGCGCCGTAGGTCATTCGCACAGCACCGACGAGACGGCCGCTCATCGAGCGGCCGTCTCGCCTTCTGCGACCTGTGCGCGCTCTAGGCGGGTGCTGCGGCGGGCATCACCTGCGCGCGATCCGCACGGTCGTCTCGCAGGATCGGTGACGACGGCCTGAAGCCCTTCACCGTGCAGTAGATGCCGAGCGACAGTTCCCAGAGGCCCTCCGGGATCGTCGCGAGGCCCTGGAGGGTGCCCCCCGGGTCGGCGACGTCGAACAGGACGAGGGTGCCCGACAGGATGATGAGCGGTCCGCCGACGAGGCCGAGCCACGTCATCTTTCGCGGCACCAGGCCCGAGGTGTACATCAGGTAGCCGAGGATCAGCCCGTTCCCCCAGCCGACCACCCAGCCCGGCCCGAGGAGGAACGTCCAGTCCTTGATCGCCGCGAGGGTGTAGGCGACGGAGCGCTCGGCCGCTCCCGCGACCTCCTTCTGCAATGTGACGATCCCCAGCACGGCGACGATGCCGACGAGGATGAACGCGCACTCGAACAGGCGCGCCGTCACATATCCCAGCGCGAGCTCCTCGCTCTGTCGCCTGACGATCGGGAAGATCACGACGGCGGTGCCGATGTTCGCGATGATCAGCAACAGCTCGAGAAGCACCCCGAACAAGATCCGGTTGTTCTGTCCGGCGCCTGCGATGTAGCCGATTGGATGGTCGAGCACCGGCTGGTAGAGCGCCAGAGCCGGTATCGACGTGATGAACGTGACGAGGTAGAGCACGCCGAAGACTCGCGCTCTTTTCTGATCGAGAGTCACGCCTTGAACCCCTTTCCGCCGGTGATGAGCTCAATTCCGCGCGGGAGGGGCCCGCGTTCGGCGGGCCCCTCCGCGCGACCGCCTCTACGGGAAGCTGACGATGTTGACCGGGATCGTTGCCGCTCCCTGCGCTGCGGCGCCTGTGTCGTTGACCACGTGGTCGATCGTCCCGACTCCTCCGAGCGAGACCGTGAGGATGTCGTGCAGCTTGACGCCCGGCGCGACCGGGACCTCGAAGGCGCGGGTCGCGTGAATCGTCGGATCGACGTTGAAGAAGCAGTAGCTCCCGAGCCCCCAGGCCTCGTGCGTCTTCACGCCGTCGGCGATCTTGTACGCCGCGAAGCCGTTGACGCCGTCGTGCGCCCAGGCGGCCTGGTTCGGCGGGTCGTAGGGCATCTCGTTCTGGAAGAAGATCGTCTTGCCGTCCTCGCCGTTCCAGATCACCTCGTAGCGCTGGTAGTGCTCGACGAAGAGCCCGTATGCCGTGACGTCGTCGCCGTTCACGACCACCCCGGTGTCGGCGGTGTTGACCGTCCAGCCGACGCCAGTGCCGTGGTCGGCGCGCCACGCCCAGACGTCGTCGAGGATGACGTCGTCGCTGTTCACGACCAGGCTGGTGGTCGCCTTGCCGGCGGCCGCGCCGCCGATCCGGAAGAACACGTCGTGGAGCGACGTCGGATCTCCGGGGTCGCTCTTGTGCGCGTTCTTCGTCCCGACCTGGAGCAGCGTGTCGGAGCTCACCGGGCCGGCGTCGAAGAGCAGGCCCGCGATCTTGACGCCCTTGACGTCCGCGACCCTCATCGCGGTGATGCCGTTCTCGGGCACGAGCGTCGCGAAGCCGAGGCCGAGCACGACGGTGTCGGGACGCTTCACGTCGATCGTCCTGTCGAGGTGGTAGACGCCCGGCGTGAAGATCAGGTTCCGGCCGGTGGCGAGCGCGGTGTTGATGTCCTTCACGTCGTCGGTCGGGCGGGCGACGAAGAACGTGTCCAGCGGAATCGAGGAGCCCGAGCCGGGACCGCTCGCCCAGGTCGTCCCGGAGGAGTCGTGGCGGACGGCAGGGACGTTGACGTTGTAGTGGCCGGACGCGTCGAGGTACAGGAACGGCCGTTCCCGTGTGACCGGGCTCGCCGGCAGCGTCGTGTAGGGAGGCGGGTTGAACGGCGTGGTCGAGAACGACTGAGGCGGGGCGCCGATGACACCCGAGAAAACCTGGTTCCAGACGCCGTTCGACCAGCCGCCGATGCTGCTGTCGCGAACGAGGAACTGCTGCTGCGAGCCGTTGATGACGAAGCCCGTCCGCGAGTCGGCGATGAACCCTCCGCTCGCGTACTGAGGCCCGGCGGTGCAGTAGTCCATCAGCGTCAGGTTTCCGCCGGTGATGTTCACCCGGCGCATCGGCGCCGCCTGCGAGACCGCCCAGAAGTCACCCGAGGCGCGGCAGCCGGATAGGCCTGCGACGTTGATCGTCAGGTTCGACAGCGAGCGCCAGAAATTGACGAGCGCGATGCAGTTGCTCGGCGTGAGGCAGCGGTTGTACACGTCGACGTGGCCGTTGATCGTGACATCCGTCGGCGATGCGCCCAGTCCGGCGACCTCGGTGTAGTAGCCGACCTGGAAGGTCAGCGGGCTTACCGGCGTGCCGTAGGTGCCCGGCTTGAACAACAGCGTGTAGCGCTGAGCGCCGAACTCGTTGTCCACCTGCTGCGCCGTGATCCCGTCGATCGTCGCCTGGATCTGGCTCGTCGGCATGGTCGGGTCGAAGACGATGACGTTGGGCCCGAGATCTGGCGCACCTGCCGCCGGAGGGCTCGCAGCGGCCGCTCCAACCGCCACGACTAGCAACGCGACGGCGATCGTGACGGCGACGAGCAAGGCGCGTTCGATTCCACGAAGCGGTGACATGACTGCACCCCCTACTTGGGTTGGGGTGGCGCGAGCCGCAGAGCCGCGGCACCGGTTGGCATCCGGCGCACACGATCCCACCTTCGAGCGCCGCGCGCCACTCCTTCGAATGACTCGTTTGCGCCATGCGGCGCCGGCATCCCGGTTGCTCCCATTGACAGGGCCGGGTGGCGCGCGGAACCGCTGTGGTTGACGGTCAGCGGCGAAGCCGATGTCGCCCGGCTTTTTGCTTCCCTTAGGGCATGCCGACCGAGCTCGCACTGTCCGCCTATCGACCGTTTCCCGGCAAGGCGGACGAGCTGCAGGCGTTCTTCGCGGAGGAGCTCGCAACCTTGCGACGGCGCGGGCACGTCACCGATCGCCGCGCGCCGGTGGTCAGGACCGAGGCAGGCGAGCTCCTCGTCGTCCTCGAATGGTCGAGCGAGCACGCCGTCGGCGACGCACACGAAGATCCAGAGATCCTCGCGCTGTGGCGGCGCAAGTCGGAGCTCGCGGAGTACATCGCTCCGCGGGAGCTCGCGGGCTCCGACATCCCGTTCGCCCGCTGGACGATCGTCGCCGAGGCCTAGCGCGTCGCTGCGACCGCACGGTCGGCGCCGGCATCGACGGCGTGCGCGTGCAGCGGCAGCGTGAACGTGAACGTCGTCCCCTCGCCGGGGCTGCTCCTGCAGAGGATCGAGCCGCCGTGTCCCTCGACGATCGCGCGCACGATCGTCAGCCCGAGGCCCGTACCGGGGACGTCGCGCGTCGAGCTGCTGCGGAAGAACCGCTCGAACAGTCGTGGCTGCTCTTCCTTCGGGATACCCGCGCCGGTGTCCGAGACGCTCGCGATGAACGTCCCCTCGTCGCTGCCGACGGACACCCTCACGCAGCCGCGCTCCGGCGTGAACTTGATCGCGTTCGAGATCAGGTTGTCGAAGACCTGGCCGAGGCGGTTGCCGTCGGCGCGCATGCGAAGCGCGCCGGGACCGTCGAACTCGAGCGCGATCCGCTTGGCCGCCGCCGCGGGATCCGCCGAGCCGAGCGCGGCCCGCGCGATCTCGATGACGTCGACGTCCTCCAGGTCGAGCTCGAGCCCGCCGGCGTCGACGCGGGACAGGAACAGGAGCTCCTCGACCATGCGCTGCAGCCGGGCGGCGTTGCGGCGCACGATCTCGACGAAGCGCTCGTCCTCGGCACTGAGGGGCTCCTCGCCGGTCCCGATTAATTCGAGGTAGCCGACGATCGAGGTGAGCGGCGTGCGCAGCTCGTGCGACACCGTCGCCACGAGCGCGTCCTTGATCCGGTCGACCTGGCGCGCCTCGGTCACCTCGCGCAACGTCCAGACGCGGCCGAGGTACGCGCCGTTCTCGCCGGTCAGCGGCCTGGTGAAGCCCTGGAAGACGCGCTCTGCGTCGCGGAGCTCGAACTCGTCGGCGCTCTCGACGTCGGGCGAGGCCTCGAGCTCTCGCATCCGGTGCTCGAAACGCTCGCGCTCGGTGATCGAGTCCGCAAGCGAGAGCAGCCGCTCGTGCATCAAGCCGGTCCGGGGGAAGCCGAGCTCTCGCGCGAACTTCAGCATGGGTTGGTTCGCAATCACGATGCGGCCGGCGCGGTCGGTGAGCGTGATCCCGTCGACCGTCCCGTCGATGAGCCCGCGCATGAGGGACGCGTTCCGCTCGGCCTCCTCCGCGCTTTCCTGCTGCTCCGTCACGTCGACGATGAAGCCCTGGCGATACGACTGGGGTCCCTCGGGCACGAACGCCGACGAGTCGTGCACCCAGACCGGGCGGCCGTCCTCGCGAATCAGCCGGTACGTGCACTCGAAGCCGGTCTTCGCGTCGACGGCCTTGGTGTACTCGGCGAGGACGCGCTCGCGATCGTCCGGGTGCAGTGCGCGGCGCCAGAGCGCTGCATCCGTCAGCCAGTCGCTCACTCCGTAACCGAGCAGTGACTCGATCTGCGGGCTGATGTATGTCAGCCCGTTCTCGTCCTCGGCATACATCACGAGCGGGAGGCCCTCGACGAGGCGACGGCTTCGCCGTTCGCTTCGCCGGAGTCGTGCTCCGGCGATGCCGACGCCGACCGCGATCAGGGCGAACGACGAGAAGCGGCCGATCACGAACGTCGTAGTGACGTCCACTCCGTCGAGGGCGGGGGAGAAGAGGAAGACGCCGAACGAGACGGCGGCGACGACGAGGCCGAGCACCGGGCCGGCCTCGAACGCAAAGAGAGCGATCCAGGGGAGCAGCATCGAGGAGCCGACGGCGTCGCGCCCGGCGACGAACGAGGTCGCAAGGGTCGCCAGGAGAGCCGCGAGCGAGACGAGGAGCATGCCCCGGCGGTTGCCGAGGACGCGACCGAGCGGCTCGCGCATCTTCATGGAACCAGTATCGGCCCTGGGGAAGACGCCTTGAAGACCGGGCTCAGGTGCCGACCGTCAGGGCGGCCACGTTGGCGAAGGTCACTTCGAACTCCTCGACCTCCTCGATCTCGACGCCCGCGACGGCGATGATCCGGTCGCGGAACTCCGTGCGGGCGACTCGGTGGCGCTCGGCTACCTCCGCGTTGTCCCAGAACGTGACGCTGAGCGTCGTACCGGTGCGTGACAGCATCATCGAACCGACGAAGCCGTCGAGATCGCGGAGCCAGCGGAGCATCTCCTCCCCGACGATCGTCGCAGTCGAGATGTCCTGATCGCCGGTACCGACGCGGACGATGGTCGCGTGCACGGCGTCATCCTTGCATCAGGTTTCCGGCGCCGCCTGCCGATGGGGTCGCGATGGGGTCGACGTCGTTCAAGCAGATCGCCGGGGGACTGGCGATCGCCGTCGTCGTCGTGGGGTCGCACCTGATGCCGACGAGCGGAAGCCGGCCGCTTCGACACGACCACGAGCGCGAATGGAACTACCTGAAGGTGCCGCACAGCGACCCGACGGCGTTCGAGAGCCGCCTCGGCGAGATCGCGAGCCTGGTCGCCGAGCGACCGGTGCAGGTCCGCTGCGAGGAGTTCTCCATCGGCACGCGCGAGGAGCCGGGCGGAATCGTGCAGTTCGACGGTGACACGCCGGCCGACTACACACGCATCCGTCCCGACGTCTGCACCGCGATGCTGAAGTTCACCCGTGCGCCGCTGTCGGCCAGGCTCGACTCCGCGGTCGAATTGAAAGTCCTTGCGCACGAGTCGTTCCATCTCCACGGAATCAAGGTGGAAGCGGTCGCGGAGTGCTATGCGATGCAGGCCGTACCCCGTGTCGCGCACGCGCTCGGTGCGACCGAGCAGGAGAGTCGCGGGATGGCGACAGCCGTCTACGACCTCACCTATCCGGGCATGCCGCGGCTCTACCGGTCGCCCGACTGCCGACCGGGCGGGCGGCTCGATCGGCACCCGGGCGGCGGCTGGCCCGACTAGACCTGCCGCCGCGCCGGCTCGGCTCCAGCCGGCCCGGAAACCCGTTCGGGGGATAGCAGCAGCACCGTGGCGAGCCGAGGCAGCGAGCATGCGACGACTCGGCCGCGCAACGCTCGTCGTCACGGCCGGAATCCTGCTCGGGGTCTCCGTGTACGCGGGCCTCGTCGAGGTCGGGATCGTCCGCAACCCATTCGCGCCGATCGCCGCGGGCGACCTCCGGCTCGCGCGCGGCAACCGTGCCGGGGCCCGCGTGCTCTTCGTGGGGAACAGCCTCACCTTCAAGAACGACCTGCCGGGGCTCGTACATCGCCTCGGCGGCGCGCGCACCCCGATCTTCGCCGGTTCCTACACTGCGCCTGGGTGGCAGTTGAGCCAGTTCGCTGGTGATCGCGGGCTCGACCGACTGCTGCGCGAAGTCCGCTGGGACGTCGTCGTCCTGCAGGAGCAGAGCCAGGTTCCGTCGTTCGCCGACGACGACCGGGCGCGGGAGTTCACCCCGTACGTGACGGACCTGGCGGACAGGATCCGTGCGAGCGGAGCCCAGCCCCTCCTCTTCGTCACGTGGGCGCACCGCACCGGCGACCGGCGCAATGTGACCGGCGACACCTACGCGGCGATGCAGCAGCGCGTCGTCGACGGCTACCGGGACGCGGCAGGCGCGTCGCGGTCGGCGGTCGCGCCGGTCGGTGTTGCGTGGGCGGAAGCGCTCACCCGCCGGCCGCAGCTCGACCTCTGGGCGTCTGACGGCACCCATCCGAGCCGGGCCGGCTCCTACCTGGCCGCGTGCGTCTTCTACGCGATCCTCGAGCGTCGGTCTCCGGTGGGCAGCGGCTACACCGACGGGCTCGACCTGTCGCTCGCGCGCTTCCTCCAGCGCGTCGCGTGGACGACGGTGCAGAGGCGCTACTGAGCGCTCGGCACGGCGAGCTGCAACCAGACGGTGCCGTCGTCCACCGGTGCGGGGCACGCCGGCCCGCGCGTCACGGTGCTCGCGACCACGCACACGTCCGAGAACGCGTGCCCGACCACCACCGACAGACGCCGGTCGAAGCTGCCGTCGGCATCCGGGGCGAGCACCCACACCGCGAGCACACGGGCCGGCAGCCCGGGCGCGAAGCCGTACACGCGTAACGTCATCGACCGCGTCGGGCGTTGCGGCAGGTTGTGTGCCTTCAGGCGGATCGAGATGCGCGGCGCGCGCACGAACGTCTCCCAATCCACCGCAAGCTGGGGGCGCTCCTGTGGACGCGAGACGTGCACGCGCACGCAGCCGGTGCTGTTCCCGTTGCGGTAGCAGTCGTTCGGCTCGTCGCCCACCCACGCCTTCGCGCCGATGTCGTCGAAGTCCCCGGCGGGCAGCGGCACGTCGACCGTTTGCTCGACCTCGCCCGACGTGTCAGGGCCGAGCGACGCGCCGTAGAGCTCCTGTCCGGGCCGGCCCGAGCTGCCGAGCTGCTCCACCTGCACGACGAGGTGATCGGTCGAGCGCAGACCGCTGGCTTGCACCGACACGGTGACGAGGGAGCCGCGCTTCGGCGTGATCGTGATGCTCGGCTGCGGACGGTCGCCCCACGTCCGCACGCCCCCGTAGACGGTCAGCACGAGGGAAGCGCCGAGGACGACGAGGCCCAGGTAGAGGACACGGCGCTCCGCAGCCGAGCCTGCCCGCAGCCCGAACGCGGCGAGCGCGCCCAAGAACACAGCGGTCGCGGCGCAGCCGAACGATGCGAACGTCGCCCACGGGTGGTTGCGCGCCATCCGGCCGACGAGATCGCCGGTGATCGCGAGAGCAGTCAGCAGCGCGCCGAGTGCCGGCAGCGCGGCCAGCAGAAAGCGTGCCGCGCCCTTGGCGTCCTTCCCCACCGGGAGGAACCTCGGCATCGCCTCCGACGCTACGTGGGAGCCGTTACGGAATCTTCAGCAGTGCGTGTGGAAACAACGGCTCCGACCTCAACCGCGGCCCAGGCCGCAAGGAGCGTGCGAGCTGTGCCCGCACGCGTTTCGCGCGAAGCGCAGTACACAAAAAGCCGGGGGAAAGCGAAGCTTTCCCCCGGATACCCGACAAGCCCCGCCCCCTCGGCAGAAAGGGGCGGGGCTCACGGTCTCCGTGGAGGGGAGTCAGTTCAGTCGAGCGTTACTTCTTCGTCCACTTCTCGACGTTCCAGGTCGGGCCCTGGCTCGTCGGGTTGTCGACGAGGCCGCCGAGCGTCGTCTTGTAGACGAAGTACGTCGGCCGCTGGAACAGCGGAATCATCGGCACGTCCTTCGCAAGCACCTTGCCGACCTTCTTGACCAGCGCGAGGCGCTTGCTGTCGTTCAGCTCACGGTCGGACTGCAGCAGCCACCTCGTGACCTGCCGGTTGCAGTACTCCGTGTAGTTGCTCGCATTCCCGCATGCGAAGTTGGTGGCCACGTAGTGCGGATCGACCGTGACGAGCTGCGTGAACATCGCGAGGTCGAAGTCGTGCGCCGGCAGCTTGCTGCCGAAGAGCGTGCCTGCAGGCACGAACCCGTTCTTCAGCTCGATGCCGGCCTTCGCGGCCTGATCCTGGAAGATCGTGAACGCGAGCGTCCGTAGTGCGTTGCCCGTCGTGGAGGCGAAGTCGAACGAGACCTTCGTCCCGTTGCAGCGGAAGATGCCATCACCGCCCTTCGAGCAGTTGTGCGCCCGCATCATGCTCTCGACCTTGTTCGTGTTGTAGTTCCACTTCGCGAAGTCGAGCGAGTAGCCCTTCTCGCCCTTCAGTCGGACGAGGGACTGCAGCGCGCCGACGCTCGGGTTGAGCGTCCCGTAGAGCGCCTTCGCCGCGGCGGTTCGGTTGACCGCGGTGATCAGCGCCTGGCGGAGCCACACCTGCTTGGCAAGCGGGTTACCGTGACTGCCCTGCTCGATCTCGATGTGCTCGTACTGCAGCCCGACGTGCGTCTGGATCCGCAGGCCCGCCTGGTTGCGCAGGTCCGCGAGCGCAAGCTGCGGCTGCGGGTAGATCGCGTCGACCTCGCCCGAGCGGATCGCCTGGATCTCGGAGTTCGTGTTCGTGATGAACCGGAACACGATCGAGTCGAGCTTTGCCTTCGGGCCGTACCAGCCGCGGCTGTTCCGCTGCAGCGTGATGCCGGAGCCGCGATCGAACTTCGTCAGCAGGAACGGGCCGTCAGCAATCGGGGCATTGCCCTTCTTCGGGTTGCAGATGCAGTCGTTCCAAACGGTCAGCATGTCCGAGCCCGCGAGCGCGTGTTGCGGGAGGACGTAGTTGAAGAGCCCGCGCCAAGGCGCAAAGTTCCGCTTGAACGTGACCTTCACGACGTACTTGCTGCCCGTCACGCTGCGGATGTCCTGCCACCCGAGCGGATCGATGTGATCCTTGTACTTCGGGTTGACCGCGGTCTTCCACGTGAAGATCCAGTCCTTCCCCGTGACCGGAACGCCGTCGCTCCACTTCGCGTTCTTTCGCAGGTAGTACGTGACGCGTTGCGGCCTCGTCTGGAACTTGTAGTGGGTGATCAGGTCCGGGGCGTAGGTGAACTTCGGCGTGAAGATGAACGCGCCGCGGATCACCGGCGTCTGGAACACGACGTTCCAGAACGCATTGCAGTCGACGTCCAGGATCAGGTTCAAGCACCAGTCCGGACCGCCGCCCTGCTCCGCCCCGAAGACCAGCGTGCCTGCGCTCTTCGCGGAGGCACCGTCCGGCCCACTTACTCTCGCCGAGCCGGTGGCCGCGAGCGCAAGCGCTGCGAGCACCGCCCCGGCCAAGAGCCAGAGCTTCCGTCGATGCATCTATCCCTCCTTCTCAGGCCTCGATCTGCGAGCCCGCGCGTGAACGCACACCTGTCGAGTCGAGGCGCATTACGCGAACGGAGACTCGGGAATGCTCAGCCTGTTAGCGCGCATAACGAGGTCGAATGAGTCGATTCGGCGAAGCGGGGCACGAAACATCGAAGGCGCACGGAGGAGTGCGCCTTCGACACGGAAGTGAGTAGCTGCGTCGACGCCGAATGCGAGACGTGAACGCACTGCACCGAACATAGCCGCGCCTTACGTGCAGAAGAACGCGACTTCCTTATCGCCGCTTTCGTGCTCGCGATGAGCTACTGCCGTGCACGTGCGAGCTGCGGCACGTGCTGGTGCGTCTCGAGGGCGCGGTCGGCCCAGATCCGTGACACGACGCGGTGCGTCGCATCGATGAACGTCTGCAGCCACG
>Ga0114129_10004510_pt1 | contig 19644 bp, 13 predicted proteins | sample RhiMetdeltSRZDD1_FD_80071 | JGI IMG/M metagenome (GOLD analysis project Ga0114129, IMG submission 80071) | Populus rhizosphere microbial communities from Tennessee, USA - Rhizosphere MetaG P. deltoides SRZDD1 (version 2) (version 2) | ecosystem: Host-associated > Plants > Roots > Rhizosphere >...
CGCCATCCCAAGCTTCACCAAATGGGAAGCGATGGTCTCTTCTACACACAGGAACAGGTTCGCGATGTCATATCCTATGCGCGCGACCGCGCAATTCGAGTCATGCCCGAGTTCGATATGCCGGGCCACGTTACGAGCTGGTTGGTAGGGCATCCTGAGCTCGCTAGCGCTCCCGGACCATACGCCATCGAGCGCAAGGCGGGCATCATGCTTCCGGCTTTTGATCCAACACAAGAGCAAACCTATAAGTTCCTGGAAGACTTCTTCGCGGAAATCGCAAGCTTGTTTCCGGATGACTACATTCACATCGGCGGTGATGAAAATGAAGGCAAACAGTGGAGCGGCAATCCGCAAATTCAGGCCTTCATGAAAGCGAAGGGCATAAAGGACAATCACGCGCTTCAAGCCTATTTCAATCAACGTGTGTCGAAGATATTGCAAAGACTCGGGAAAAAAATGATCGGGTGGGATGAGATACTACATCCCGATCTGCCCAAGGATACGGTTATCCAATCGTGGCGGGGACCGGCATCGCTTGCAGACGCCGCGCGCAAAGGATACAAGAGCATTCTCTCCTCAGGTTATTACATCGATCTGATGTTCCCAACCTGGCAACACTACAAGGTCGACCCGGTTGCTCCCGAGACAAACCTGACGTCACAGGAACTGCAACACATCCTTGGAGGTGAGGCCACAATGTGGGGCGAGTGGGTTAGTCCTGAGACCATCGATTCGCGCATTTGGCCGCGGACGGCGGCGATTGCGGAGCGCCTATGGTCGCAGGGCAGCGTCACTGACGTTGATGATATGTACCGCAGGCTTGATTCAGTGAGCATCCAGCTTGAAGAACTTGGACTAACGCACATAAAGAACACAGATATGCTCTTGCGCAGGCTTGCCGGAACAAAGGAAATTGCAGCGCTCAGAACTCTCACATCCGTGGTTGAGCCGGTCAAGGAGTATCGCCGCACGCAAGCGCATCCTGCGACAATGCTCACGCCTTTGACCCGGCTGATCGACGTCGCGCGTCCTGATAGCGAAGCGGCCCGGCGCTTTGCCGCCCTGGTTGATGGCATGCTGTCTGATGCGCCCTCCTTCGGGAGAAATCAGGATCGCATAAAGTCTGTACTTGTCGAATGGCGGGATATACGGCCAGCACTGAACGCAATGATTGATAAATCTCCAATATTGCGCGAGGCCGAAAAACTTCCCGATGATCTTTCGGATCTAGGCGCCGCAGGTCTTGAAGCGTTGTCATACCTGGCTGCTGATGTGGCTCCGCCTGAACTGTGGCGGGAGGCAAAGAAAGCGCGGTTGGAGGAAGCTGCAAAGCCGAAAGCGGAAGTTGAATTTGCAATAATCAGTCCAGTTTGGAAGCTGGTGGTCCTGGCGGCGGAGTTGCCTAACCTCAAACAAACTCCTCACTCGCAGTGGAAAGATCGGGTGCTGAAATTAGCCGCGGAAAAAAATCATTAGGAGCCTTCTGATAACGATGGCTATGAAAATGGCACATTCGGTTTTGATCTTATGTCGGTGATGCTTTCGGAGATAAAGCAGCAGCCTGCAGCGCTTGAGCGAATAATCAAGCGCGAAGAGAGCCGCATTGCCAATTTCGCCGGCTTCCTCAAGAAACGCAGGATAAGGCTGATCGTGTTAGTCGCCCGTGGAAGTTCAGACAATGCAGCACTGTTTGGGCGCTATCTTTTGGAGATCAGTACCGGCATTCCAGTGTCCCTCAGTGCCCCGGCGGTGCACACGCTGTACCGGACCAAGCTGGACCTCAGGGACGCGCTGGTCATCGGAATCTCTCAATCAGGCGAGGGTGCCGATATCAATATGATCCTCGAGACTGTCAGGCGGCGTGGAGTGACGACGGTTGCGATAACGAATGAAGCTAACTCGACGATCGCGAGGATTGCCGACGAGACCTTCTTAATTCATGCGGGACGGGAGCGCAGCGTTGCAGCGACCAAGACTTACACGGGTCAGCTTATGATCTTTCATCTGCTTGCCTCTTCGCTGAGCGGGAAGAAGCGAGTGACCGACGTCAAGAAACTCCCAGAACTCGCCGCGCGCTCTCTTGGCATGCGGTCGCAGGTCGAAGAAATTGTCGAGCGCTACGCCTTTATGGATCATTGTGTGGTCGTGGGCAGGGGTTTGAATTACGCCAACGCTTATGAGTTTGCGATCAAGCTGATGGAGACCTGTTACGTTGTGGCCGAGCGTTTCTCATCGGCTGATTTCTTGCACGGGCCGATTGCGATGGTCGAGCGGGACTTTCCAGCCTTTCTGTTTGCTCCACCGGGAAGAACTCTGGCGGGAATGAAGGAACTGTTAACCAGGTTGACCACACTCCGCGCTGAGACCGTCGTAATATCGAGCGAGCGATCGGCGCTTGACCGAGCTACGCGCTCTCTGAGAATTCCTGAGCCGATTGACGAAGAACTCTCGCCGATTCCTTACATAATTCCTGCGCAGATGTTTGCCGCGCTGCTGGCTGAATGCAAGGGGCTAAGTCCAGACCGTCCTCGGTCACTGGCGAAGGTGACCAGCACAGTTTGATCCTATTTGTTGTCGGAGCTGAGAACGTGGACAGAGATCAGCGAAACAGTGGTGGGGATTCCATTGTCCACCGCTACCTTCAGGAGAGCTTGATAATACTTCGCAATTCCGGCGCCGGCTTCGTGCTGGCGCAGTCGCTGGTTGAGAATGTCTAGATAATCTTTGGTTGTAAAATATTCTGCCGCTGCCTGTGTTCCTTCACTGTGTATCCCAGCCAAAACCATGACGATGTTTTTTTCTGAAATGTTAGGCTCGACTGTTATCAGAGCATAGTCCTCGATCAGCTTGCCGCTTGTCGGTTCAAATCTTGGCTTGTATTCCTTCTCCTCCCCCGGTTGCATATTATGATTTTCAATCGTCGCCCGGCCGGTGTATATGAAATCTTCTCTGACCGGCAGTTTACCTGACCACTCATTTACGAAGATACTTCCGAGAAGTATTACATTATGATTTTTCAAGTCCTCGGCGCTCACCGTACGGCTTTGCTTAACCAGCACGTGCTTTCCGGTTGTTCGCAGAAGATCGGTCAATCGATGAAGCCCTATAGCTTCACCTATGCCTGTGTATTCGTCGGGGCAGAGCAAGAGCTTGGGGTCAGGATTATTTTTCATGATGAATGTCTTTCCAAGCTCTTCGGCTAGCGCGTTCGTTTGCTCGGGCGTCAGCGGAATGGAACGCATGATAGCGGCAGGCGGGTCCATGGCATTAACGAACCGGTAAACCGGCGGATTGCCTAAGACGAGTAAGGTTGGGGTGCTGCTTTCAAGGAATGGTGCCCACGCGGCCCCATACGATCGACCGTCTGCTGTTGAGTCAGTTCCTTCGGCCAACTTTCGCAGGCCTAAATTAGAAAAAGCAAGCAGAGCAGTAGTCACCAAGAGGGCGACGACTGCGGCACTCAGGCCGATCAACCAGGCTCGATCTCTCCCGTTCGGCAACGGCGAGTCGAAGTGACGCGACAGGAGCTTAGATTTTTCGAGCGCAACGTCTGAGCTGACGGGATTGCTTGCGCCGTTACCATCGTCGACGCACAGAAAGACTGGTTTGTAATGGCCCTTCGGTAACTCGATAACGATGGTGTCCGACTTTCCTTCAGTTGTGTAATACTCCTGGAGCTTGGTTCTAAGTCTACTGGCTTGCACGCGAACGACCGAGTCGATTTTAGGATTGTAGCTCTCGCTTCGGCCAAACACTTCCGTGGCGATTGTATATTCTTTGAGCTGGTCTTCGTGATCTTCTACTGTCTTGGAGACGACGAAACGCAAGAACGATCTCAGGCTCTCCGACCCGTGGAAGGCTTGGCTGTGTAGGATGCGCTCTAGCTCAGCTAACTTGTCCTCTCTAGTGATATCCATGATCCCGAAGCGTGTTACATGACCGTTACGACGTGTCCCTTTTGCCGGACCTAAACCACTCTCCTAAAACGCGCAGACGTATTATACTCCTAGTAACTTCCCAGGCAAGTCCGAGAAGGTGTATAAACACGGGGCTAACTATGCAATCATCTGCGTAATCTAGGTTTTTTGGGATACCCAGAAAAGCCGCTCACGATGGCTTAGCACTTTGTTCGGTAACAGTCTAAGGTTGACGGGCAATAGGGGTGTATTTTGTGTTCCGGCGGCGGTTTTGCCCGATTGACGTGGCCTGTTCGCTTTTTATCCGCATCACCGCTTTCCGCTCAAGCTCTGGAGGATAATATGAGGGCACATAGGCAAGAAGACCCTAGCGCGATGTCCCTGGTCGGAGCGTTGAAAATCTTCTTCCGCATAGGCAACCTCCGCACATCCGAGTGCGCGGTAATCTCGCTGGTTACCAAGCCAGTAGGCGGCATACCTTTTCCCCGTCCGCTCCTTAGCGTAGTGTTACTGTTTTCAGCCGCGGTGGCGACTTTTGGGCAGTCGTCCGGGAGCGCGACGTTGAGAGGAAGGGTCACCGATCCGGCAGGCGCCGTTATCCCGAAGGTCAGCCTCGTGCTGACTAATGAAGCGACCAGGGACGAACGGAAGACCAGGTCAAACGACGAAGGTATCTATGTATTCAGTTCTGTGGCGCCGGGCACCTATACTTTAAAGACCGAGGGCAGCGGGTTTAAGACCGCCCAACAGACGAGTATTGTGCTAAGCCCGAACGATACGCGCGGACTCGATATCGCAATGGAGATCGGACAGACAACCGAGACAGTCACTGTTAACGCTACTGCAGATCAGATTCAGACGGAGACGGGGGCGAAGGAGAACACCATTACCGCCAAGCAGATCGACAATCTGTCGATCATTAGCCGGAGTTCTATCGAGCTGCTGCGTATTCTGCCCGGAGTCGTTGCTCCCGATCAAGATCAACTGGAGAGCGTCGCTTTTGTCGGGGGCGCGAATTCCAGTAACAACTACCACGTGAACGGGATGCGCGGTGAGCAAAACTTGATTACGATCGACGGCTCACGAATGATGGACATCGGGGCAAACAACGGAAGCATCATTACGGCGAACCCTGATATGGTGCAAGAGGTTAAAGTTCAAACCAGCAACTATGCCGCCGAGCACGGCACCAGTGCTATCCAGATAGCCGCAACGACGAAAGGCGGCGGTAATGCTTTTCATGGTTCGATCTATGACTATATCCGGGACTATCACTTCCAAGCTAACGACCGGTCGAACAGCATCAACGGCGTCAAGAGACCGCTGAGCAAGTACAACTATCCTGGCGGAAACATTGGTGGTCCAGTTCTGCTTCCGTGGACTCAGTTCAATAGGAATCGAGACAAGCTCTTTTTCTTTTTCGGTTACGAGTACTACTACCAGCGCGTTGACGAAGGATCGGCGTTGAACAGGGTGCCGACCCTAAAGCAGCGCCAGGGTGACTTCAGTGAATTGCCGGCAGGCTCGATCAAGGTTCCGGCCGGTTGCACCGTCAACGGCGTTGGTGGTGGCGGTAATGCGCCGAACAACAATCTGGCGCCGTGTGCCGATAAGTTCGGCAAGACTCTGCTGAACTTTTTCCCGGCGCCGAACTTTAGCGATAATGCCGGGCACAACTATGTGTACAGCGTGCTTCGTCCAAACGACAGGAATCAGTTCATCTCACGCTTTGACTACAGCATCAGCGACAAGACCAAACTCTACGTGCGGTTGGCACGCGAGTACGAGGAGCAGGGATTTCCACGTGGACTTTGGTGGGATTCATCGAACTACGAACTACCCGGAAAACTCCAGAGCAAGAACCTCGGCCGGTCTGTGGTTGTTAACCTGACGAATATCATTAGCCCCAGCATGACTAACGAGGTGTTGTTTAGCGCCAGCAAGCTGAAGCTCAATTACGACTTTGCCGATCCGGATAAGGTTTCGTACAAAGCGCTTGGGCTTGAGAAAGTTGGCTTTTTCCCGGGAAGCAACCCGTACGTTCCAATCAGTGTTTTGGATAACTGGAGCAACAATCTTCACACAGCGTACGGCTACCCAATCCTTGCGTGGAACGACAGCTTTGCGATCACCGATAACCTGACCAAGGTCAAAGGCTCGCACTTCCTGAAGTTCGGCGCTTTTATTGAGCAGGCAAACAAAAGACAGCAATCTAACCACGATACCAACATAGTCCTCGGTCAGTGGGGACAGTCGAACGCTACCGGCAACAACTACGGCGACCTGTTCGTTGGGCGTCCTCTCGAGTTCAGCCAGCAAACAGATCGTCCAATCGATAATTTCCGTTACTACAACTACGAGTTCTATGCGCAGGACAGTTGGAAGATCCGTTCGAACTTCACCTTGGAGTACGGAATGCGAATCGCCTACCTGCCACAGAACTTCGAGCGAAAAGGCCTGGGTGTTTTGTTTGACCCTAAAGCCTACGATCCGAAACAGGGGATTTTCATAGGCGGTGACCGGACAAAACCCAACGGGTACTTGCTGGCTGCCAGGGGTCAGATTCCGAAAGGCGTATTGGACGACCCGCCAGTTGCGTGGATGCCGCGATTGAACTTTGCCTGGGATATTGGCGGCAAGGGCGATTTGGTTGTTCGCGCCGGCGCGGGCCTTTTCTACAACCGAGTCCAGGGAAACTATGACTACTATTCCAGCGGTCAGATGCCCAATGTGTACAGCGCGACTGTTGATACTCCCTGGGCGTCACCCACTGGACTTACGTTCAGCGATCTGAAGAATTTCGATCCATTCTCAGCAATCTCAAACGTCAACGTTTCGTCTCGGGATATCAACTCGAATGATCTCCCGAGAATCGCAAATATGAGTTTGACGATTGAGAAGAGGCTGCCAGGGCAAAATCTGTTTACGGTTGCTTATGTTGGGACGCAGGGACGACACCTGCCGCAGCAGCGGTCCATAAACATTATCCCACTGGGCGGGCTGAACAACGGCGGGACGATCAACGGCGCGAACCTGGCTAATCCGATCCATCGCGCCGCTCTTGACGGCAGTGTTCTCAAGCAATTCAGGCCGTTCCAGGCGTACAACACGGTGGGCGTCTACCAGTTCACAGGCACGTCTAGCTACCATTCTCTGCAGGCCACGCTGAGCCATCAGTCAGGGAAAAACCTCCAGTACTTTGCGACCTACACTTTCGCCAAAGCGCTGGGAACGGTGTCTACCAATGAGACCGATGGAGCAGCATGGGCTGACCCGATCGATACTCGGGGAAGAAGCTGGGGCATCCTGCCGTTTGACCGCACTCACGTCTTCAATCTCTCGTACAACTACAACCTGCCTAAACTTGCGCGCGGTATGCTCGACCATGCTGTCATGCGAGGTATTCTTGACGGATGGCAGATATCGGGGATTACAACATTTCAGAGCGGTACTCCAATTCGGTTGAGGTTCAGCGGTGATCTGGCTGGGAGCGGCCAGGCTCTGGCGTGGTTTGGCACCGATGCATTTGTCAGCAACGGCCAAAGCGCGGGCGCAATAACACCGGTGTACCTTGGCGATCCCAGGCTAAGCACCTCGAAGCTGGGAGGCAAGGTGCTCGACCTCAGTAAGCTGGCGATTCCGTCGTTCGGAAACACCGGGCCTGCTCAACCTCCATTCTATATACGGACTCCGAGCAGGAGTAACTTCGATGTTTCGTTCTTCAAGAACTTCGGGATCACTGAAACTCAGAAGATCCAGATCCGATCTGGCTTCTTTAATTTGTTTAATCAGGCGTATCCGACGAGGATAGATGTTGGTAATCCTGGCGCGAGCGATATCTACCTTCAACTCAACACAGTCTGTAACAAGACCGTGGCATCTGCGCCGAATGGCGTAGCCGGTGGAACGAAGACTAACTTCTGCGATCCGACCGGAGGATTCAGCTACACCGCTGATACGCTGAAAAACTTTGGAAAAATCACAAATAAGCACGGGCGACGGATAGTCGAGTTCGCCTTTAAGTACTACTTCTAACGCTAGTCGGCGAAGCGGTCACGTCGGTTCGGCGCGAGGGCGGCAAATCCACCCTCGCGCCTCTTTCTTTCAACTCAAGGTTGATAGGGAACCGCACAGGTTTCGGCATTGCCTTATCGGCAGAAATGGGTGGGGCCTACGATGGGTTGTTCTGCAGTTCAAACTTCTTTACACTGAACCTTGCGTTGTGTGCCGTCTCTTAAGAAACCCCGATTGAGCCCAGAACTAAGGGCAGTCTTAGTCGCCCCGGAGGGCCTTCTCATGCCAGTCAAACTTTTTCGCACCTTCGTCGGGTTAGCTTTGTGGTGGGCACTTCCGGGAATTGTCTTCGCGCAGGAGTTTCCGGTTTCAACCGACAGGAGAAATGGTGACACAAACAATGCTGTGATCGAGGGAAGAGTAACGCTTCCTTCTGGATTCGCGGCTGAGCGTAACGTCAAGATCACCGTGAGGAATTCAGTAAGCATCCTCTATAGGATCTATACCAATAAGCACGGGGAGTTCCGATTCCACGATCTGAGCGAAGGCATATATTACGTGCAGGCAGAAGTCGAAGGCATCAATTTCGAATCAGCGATAGAAAAGGTAGCGCTAGGCCGAGGCATAGTCTATGAACTGACGCTCCACTTGCGAGAAAAGAAAGTCCCGGATATTCGCGGGCCTGGCGGCAGGATAGTCTCCGCTGCGGAGCTGCGTCAGCAGGTGCCCGCTGCCGCGAAGAGAGAATATGAAGTTGCCCTGAAGCGTGTTGCCAAGGGCGATGTCCTGCAGGCTGCTGCACACTTCGAACAAGCAATCGCTATCTACCCTGAGTACCTCGCCGCGCGCAACGACCTTGGCGCGCAATATCTCAAGCTAAAGCGGCTGGATGAGGCAGAAGCGCATTTTCGCACTGTGCTTGAGAGAGATCCTAAGAATTTGTATGCAACATTCAACCTTGGACTAAGCCGCATCGAGCGACGGGATTATGCGGGAGCGATATCTCAGTTACAACTTGCGATAGCTATGGACAGCGCGTGGCCGACAGCGCGCTTATGGCTTGGCTTCGCGATGCTGGAAATGGGCGACCTGCCGGCGGCTGAGCGCGAGCTAACGAAGGCGCTAGTGATGGGCGGGGCGGATTGCGTAGTCGCGCACTACCATCTGGCGCGCGTTTACCTAATGCGTGGTGATAGCAAGGAGGCATCGCGTGCAATCAGGGCTTATCTCGAAGAGGCGCCCCGCGGCGAATACGTAAAGGAAGCCAGGGAGCTTGCGAAGAAACTCGGCGCTGAATTGAAACAGTCAAGCAAATGATATCCCAACGCTACATCTAAGGCTCAATTCTGAATTGAGTTGAGCGGCTGACACTGGTCTGGTGGTCGCTCACCGTTACTTTCAACTCATAAGCCCCAGGCTGAAGGTCGTCTAGCGGCAGTGCGCCAGCATATTTTATTCGCCCCTGATCATCCGCTGCGAGAAGCTGCGCTGAAGTCTGAGCAACACTTCGCCCGTTCTGAACAACGTCCGCTACCAGCTTCAGCGGTTCCACACTCCCTTTGGCGGGCCACGCCGTAAGGAAATACGCAAGCTGCTTGGTTACTGACTTGGTAATCGGCTGCCCCAGGTTTGGGTACACGACGAGCTCTCCAAAATAAAAAGGCTGATCCTTCTTCTGTTCGTCTGCAGTGATCCGCTCAGCCCGCCTAAGCACTACCACGCTGCTTAGCCGGAGCTTCGCTTCATCGACCTGCGGAATCTCCAAACTGGTCTTGCGAACATCCGCCTTGCGTAGCGCCGCGTCGTACGCGATGAGCTCAACTGTGTAACGTCCGGGAGAGAGCTGCGCTTCGCGGTAGAAGAGTACAGCTACCTTCTTTGCGGCCTCGAGCTTCTCGACCGGTCCACTCAGTGGATAATGCTGGCTGAGCTTCTGGACAATCTGGCCGGATTGATCCCTAACCAAAGCAATGATCGAGAAATCAGCGTTGTAAGTCTTCTTATCACTTGCCGGTGAAAGCGTGAACGCGGAAATCGGCGTCTCGCCAAGAATCACCGCAAGACCCGGGCGTCCGGTAGCCGGAAAGTGCAGCGCACCGGCTCGGAGCGAAGAAGGGTTCGGGTTGGGACGTGCATTGCGCGACGCGGCGATGGCCGGAGCTTCATAGTCGAGCATCGGCAACTGTCCCACCGATTCAACAGCATAATAGCCTTTCCGGGTCTGTGCTTCCAAATTCTGACGATTCAACTTCACTGCGATATGCCGAAACTGGCCGTTGTAAACGTCGTTCTTGGGAATATAGGTCAGCACATAATAAGCTCGCATATCATCATCAATGCGGCGCAGGCCAGCTTTTAGATCATTTGTATCGTGAATAAGGAAGCCACCTGTCTCATCGGCTAGCTGTCCGAGCCCGCTCCGAGGATCAAGTCGCAACAAGTCCTCGTTCCGCTCGAGAGCTTTGGTGTAAGGCGCCGATTGTACAGTGTCAGTACCCTTAGCAGTTTGCTGCATGCGTCGGGAGGCGAGAGAGTTGATCTCGCGCGCTGCCTCTGCGGCCCCACTCTCGATGCGCAGTCCGGCGGAATCGATTGCATATATGCTGACATTTGCTCGATTTGCTGCGTTGATCACCGCGGGAAACTTTGTTTGAACCGATTGAGGAAGCGCCAGCCCCTCGGAAAAGAATATGATTGTCTTTCGACCGGGGAGATTCCGCATCGGGGTGATGACCGCAAGCAGACTGTTGATGGTCGCAAACCCTTGCTGATCTCGTTCCAGCGCTTCAAAGTTTTCGAGAACTCGTGCTTCCATTTCAGTGAACGCCTGCTGAGCTGCAGCCTGTCCAATCGCCGCGCCTGCCGCCGCCGCGCCTGCGCTGTCACGAGCAGCGCCGGAAGCATTCGCGGCGGACTCTTGATTAGCTGTTTGCTGGCTCAGCGACGTGCTTCTGTCGGACAAGTCACGGACTTTCCCGGCGGCGGACGCGTAGGTTGAAGTGGTACTAGAAGTCGCCCTTTCCACCGCCTGTCTGATGAGCTCCGGATTGTCAGTGTATGACTGAATAGTACGAAGCGCCTGATCTATTCCGAATACGCCGGTAAACCCACCGCCGGTGATACCTTCTTCCGCATATGCTAACCCGGCCTTTCGTGCGAGCGCCCGGGCCTCCGGAGAGAGACGATCAAATACCAAGGCGATCACACCGGCAGAAGCAACATCCCGCGGCGGCGCGACTCGTGAGGCGGGTCCTTCTTTTCCGCTTGTGGCGCCGGCTGTTGTATTGCCGCGCTCTGTCGGTTCCCGAAGCACAAAGCGAAATGACCCAATTTGCTGGCGAACTCCGTCTTCGTAGACCTCAAAATCGCTTGCCGTCAGATCTCTCACCGGGTGGCCCTTTTTGTCTCTGACGACGATATCGAGAGATACTTCGTTTGCACGAATACGAACTACAGGTTCCTCTTGATGTTGCTGCCGCGATGCGGTTTGGCTGTTTATCGAATTAGCCGAAGAGAGAGTCAAAGCGACCACGAGAATAGAGCTCATCTGGATTCTCATTGTCCAATCTCCTTCGAAGGAATTGTTCAATTAGTATAAAGACTGTTGATATCAAGCGCCAGCTCGACTCGGCTCGAGGCCCGAATGATCTTTGAGGAATACTCGAAGAAGGTCGCCGGTGCTACTCTCATACGTGGACGCTCTGATCGAGCTGCGGTATACTCTGCGAGGACTTCAGATAAGGCCTTGAAGCACCAGATGGGAAACCAAGATCGACGGACTTTCAAGGTGGGGGCGATGCTGTCGCTTGTTGCCTTCACGATATTTCCAGCACACCACGCCAAAGCAACGTCTCAGGCGCGAGCGATTGATGTGGATCGTGCCTTCGCTGACGCCACTCGTTTGCACGAAGCCGGAGACATCGAAGGAGCTATACGTGAGTATCAAGCGATTCTGAAGGTCCACCCAGAGAGAGTGGATGTGCGTTCGAACCTGGGCGCCGCATATTCGGGCCGGGGGCGCTATGAGGAAGCGATTGAGCAGTACAAACTGGCTCTGGCGCGTGATAGTCGTAATCAAACGATTCGCCGGAATCTCGCCTCAGCTTATTACAAGGCAGCACTGTTCACAGAAGCAGCAGCCGAGCTGACTCGGTTCGTTGCCGCCACACCTGAGGGATCAGCCGAACGGAAAGACGCCGTCGTGCTAATGGCGGACTGCCTGGTCCGACTCGGCGATTACAAGAGGGTCATCGAATTGTTGTCGCCCCTCGACGGGAGCGATCCTAATAGTCGAACGCTTGCCTATGTTTTAGGAAGTGCACTTTTAGGTGATGGTCAGGTGAAGAGGGGGCAGGAATTAATTGACCGCGTCTTTCGCGGAGAAGATTCCGCAGAGGCACGGTTGCTGATGGGCTCAATTCTGTTGTTGGCTGACGATGCACAAGCAGCCATAAAGGAAATCGAGCGTGCGATTGAACTGAATCCAAAACTGCCGTCGTTGCGCTCGTGGTACGGACGTACCTTGATGCGCATGGGTGATCCCGAGAAAGCCAAGAGCGCCTTTAAGAACGAGTTGTTAGACAATCCCAACGACTTTGATGCGAACCTCTATCTGGGAATATTGCTCAAGCGGGACAAATTCTTTGACGAGTCTTTCAGTTATCTATCTCGCGCAATTCACCTGCGTCCTCGTGATTCGTATGCTCGGTATCACCTGGGCGCGCTCTACGCTACACTCGGAAAGCTCGGCGAAGCCAGGCCGCTGCTGGAAGACGTGGCGAAAGAGTACCCCGATTTCGCCGAAGCGCGCGCAGTTTTGGCTAACGTTTATTATCGGCTGAACCGAAAACAAGACGGCGACCGTGAGCGCGCTGCTGTTCAAAGACTAAATAGCGAACAGCAATCCAAACAGCCGGGCTCGCAAGATGGGCCTACCCGGACTGAGCTGGTTAAACCACCCGTGGAGTTGCACGTACCTGACCTTCGCCAGCAATAGAGGGAAGTGGCCATAGGTTCTGTGATAGCTTCTAGTCACAATATACGACTGTGGAGTTTGATGTTAGCTGCGACGCTGCTCGGGGCACCTGCTGTTTGCTCTCAGTCAACCGCTCGCTCAAAATCTAGGCAAGCACCCGCCAAACCGAGGACGCTGCAGTCGACCGCCGAATTTGACAAGGCCGTCAAACTCGCCGACGACGCGCGACTGGCAAGCCGGCTAAGCGAAGCGCTTGATCTCTACGCGAAGGCTCTGCGGATTCGGCCGCAATGGCCGGAAGGCTGGTGGAATGTCGCGACGATCCTCTATGACGGAGATCGCTACATGGAAGCACGCGATGCCTTTCGGAATCTCGTTGCCCTCGATCCTAAGAACGGGCCGGCGTGGGGAATGCTGGGTCTGTGTGAGTTCGAAACGCGCGAATATGATCGATCTGTTGTCTCAATGCAACGCGGCCGAGCGCTCGGATTGCACGGGAACAGAGAGCTCGAGTCCGTCATTCGTTATCATACCGCGCAGCTCTATATTCGCTTCGAGCAGTTCGAGGTAGCCTTTGACATACTGACTGAATTCTTACAAGTTGGTCATGAGAGTCCAAAAGTGATCGAGGCGTTCGGACTCACAATGCTGAGAATGCCATTCCTCGCGAACGAGATCCCGCCCGATAAGCGCGAACAGATTCTGATAGCCGGAAGGGCGGGATTCAAAATGGCCGCCCGCCGATTAGATGAGGCGCGTGCCGCGTTTGATCAGCTACTGGCGCGCTACGCAAATGCGCCTAACGTTCACTATGCGTTTGGCGTGTTTCTAATGAATCAGGATGCTGACGCCGCGCTCAAAGAATTCAGCCGCGAATTGGAGATTTCGCCGTCGCATCAGCCGGCCATGGTACAAATGGCCTTCGAGTATATGAAACGCGGAGAACACACGACGGCTCTTCCCTTAGCCGAGAAAGCGGTCCAGCTTGCGCCGAAGATGTTTCCGGCCCGAAACGTATTGGGTCGCGTTTTACTCGAATTGGGGCAGGTAGAGCGAGCCGTCAAGGAACTCGAGGAAGGCGTTAAGCTTGCCCCAACGAGCCCGGAAATGCACTTTGCACTCGCTCGGGCCTACACTCGGATTGGTCGAAAGGAAGATGCTGCTCGCGAACGTGAGACCTTTAAACGGCTACAAGCTCAGTATGACGCTCAAAGGAACGCACGCGCGGGCGTTAGCGATTCGGCCGATAGCAATCAAATCAAGGCAAAGCCTTAACTAACTAACCAACGGTCCCCGAACCGGCAACTGCACGTTAGGTTTCGTAAAGCTTCGACTATGGCGTTGGCAAATCATTCTTTTAGCACGAGTGCCCTGAGTCTCGCTGTCTCGATACTCTACGCATTGCTGCTTGCGATTAGCTCGTTAGCATCATCGTCGCCGTCACCTTACCAAAATAGTCCAGTCCAGAAGTGGATGCCAAGAAGGGTTCCGGCGGGCGCGGAATTCGTCGGCGATCAAGTCTGCGCTGAATGTCACCGGAATAAAGTTACCTCGCTGGCTCAGAGCGGAATGGGTATGGCGCTGGAAACAGGAGCCGAATCGAGGGTGCTAATAGCAAACCCAACGATGACCTTCAAGACTGGTCCGTACTCATATGAGATAAGGCGCAAGGACTCGAATAGCCTTTATACAGTTACCGATGGCCGGGAGACAATCTCACTCCCGATTCTGTACGCGGTCGGACAAGGCAAGGCGGGACAAACATACATCCTCCAGTACGAAGGCGGGCTCTATGAGAGCCACGTGAGCCTTTACAAAGAAGTTGGCGGATTGGATTTCACGATTGGCATGGCGCGAACAATCCCTCCGTCGTTGAAAGCGGCGCTCGGCAAGCGCTTGTCTGACAATGAGATCTTGAATTGCTTCGGTTGTCATTCAACCGGCGCCATCAATGGCGGATTGATCCACTTGGACAGAATGACGCCTGGTATTAGGTGTGAAGCATGTCATGGCCCCGGCGGACAACACGCATCGGCGAGCAAAGCGGGGCAGCCCGGCGATAAGTTGATTTTCAATCCACGCCGGCTTGGCGGCGACGAACTGTCCCAGGATTTTTGTGCGTCCTGTCATCGGGTCAATAATGAGGCTTCTTTACTAAAGAGTAAGGACGTTGACAGCGTTCGCTTTCAGCCCTACCGAATTTTCCAGAGCAAGTGTTACTCTGACGACCGACGCATAAGTTGCACGGCTTGCCACGATCCCCACGAGCCGCTCGATCGGAACGCAGCTCACTATGATTCGAAGTGCACGGCATGCCATTCGTCGAGGGGAAGGAGGCCAGAAGTTAAGAGTACCGAAACCCAACCTCTCGCTCCGACCTGCCGAGTGGGGACAAAAGACTGCGTAGCTTGTCACATGCCAAAGATAGGACCGCCAGAAGCGCACTTTAAGTTTACGGACCACTACATCCGAATTGCTAACCCAAAGGAAACACATCCACAATAAGTCTTCTCAGGCTTGTAGGAACTGGAGGCGACCGGAAGATGCGACACTTCTTTCTGACTACTCTGCTTTGCGCGGCAATAAGCTTGACTCCCATCTTCTTGCGGGCGCAGGAGCCTGCTAAAGCGAAGATTACACCGGTCGTTTTCGAAGAGGTTCCCGCTTCAGCGAGTAAAATCACTTGGGTTCATGACAACGGGCGCTCAGAAGCTCGCCATTTACCTGAGACCTGTGGCGGCGGCGGGCTCTTCTTTGACTTCGACAACGACGGGTGGATGGACATCTACCTTGTCAACAGCGGCCCGTCCGACTTTTATTCGCCTAAGACCCCAATCAAAAGCGCTCTCTACCGCAACAACCACGACGGGACGTTTACTGACGTGACGGAGAAGGCAGGAGTCGGGTGCGGCCAGATGGGCAATTTTGGGATGGGTGCCGCGGCAGCCGATTACGACGGCGACGGATGGGTTGATTTGTACGTCACTAATTATGGCCGCAACGTTCTCTTTCACAATAACGGCAACGGAACGTTCACCGACGTGACCGAAAAGGCGGGAGTAGCCGCGCCGAACTGGTCCACGTGCGCGACGTGGTTTGATTACGACAACGATGGCAAGCTTGACCTCTTCGTTTCGAGCTTCGTGCAGTACAGTGCTGCAGGCACGATTTTTTGCGGCGACAATCGTGCCGGGCGCCGGTACTACTGCGTGCCGCGCGTGTTCAAACCGCGCGCAAGCTTTCTGTTCCATAATGTTGGTGGCGGCAAATTCGCTGATGTGAGTAAGGAATCAGGGATTGCCGCCTCGCTGGGGAAGTCATTCGGAGCAGTAGCGACAGATATAAACAACGATGGTTTGATGGACTTGTTTGTTGCAAACGACACAGTCGCCAACTTTCTATTCCTGAATAAGGGCAAAGGTAAGTTCGAGGAGATTGGGCTCGCTTCGGGAGTTGCGTATAGCGATTCTGGAAGTCCACGTTCCGGAATGGGCGTGGATGCCGGAGACTATGACGGCGATGGTTGGCAGGATCTATTCGTAGCTAACATAGACCAGGAACTCTTTAGCCTTTATCAAAATCAAAAGGACCTGTCATTCATTGACAAACCGGGGGAGATTGGACAGGCCACCCGCTTACTGAGCGGATGGGGCTTGAAGTTCTTCGACTATGACAACGATGGCGATCCGGACCTAATCCTGTGCAACGGGCACCCTGACGATATGGTCGAAATTCAGTCGCTAAGAGTGAAATACAAAGAGCCTCTTCTGCTGTTTGAAAACGTAGATGGCAAGTACAAGAACGTTAGCGCGAATTCTGGCGCGGTGTTCAGCAAAGTGTTTCCCGCGCGCGGCCTCGTTGTAGGTGATTATGACAACGACGGCGATCTAGATGTTCTGATCATCAACAACGGCGAAGCGCCGGTGCTTCTTAGAAACGAAGGCGGAAACCGTAATAACTGGCTTGGGTTGCAGCTTGTGGCTACACGGAGCAACCCGGGGGCGGTCGGCGCGATTATCACTTGGGAAGCAGGAGGCGTTAAGAGAAGGCGCCTGAAAACTAGCGGCGGCAGCTATCTCGGCTCGCATGACCCACGTGAAATCTTGGGAGTAGGGAAGGCGACAAAGATTGACAGCCTCGAGATCAAATGGCCTGGCGGTCGAGTGGATAAGTTGACCAATCTGCCGGTTAATAAATACATTAAACTTGTCGAAGGCGGCGGAACGTGAACCCTGGGCACGCCGGAAGATTCCTTTTGGATACTACATCGATAATTGCACCATAGATTCCTTGCTCGGCGATGCGAGATTTGTTGCTCGGCCATGCGACTCCTGTTCTTTAGACTGACAGGCGACGAGTGAACAGATCCGCTCATCACTTGCCTCTAGCCTGTGATCTTTCACAAACCCATTGCCCAGCGCATCCCGCCCAGGAGGTGCTGCTGGAATCTCTCATCTTGCCAGACTTCCGGTCGATGCCCTAACGCGGTATAGAAAACACGACCTGCCCCATAGCGGCGCCACCACGCGATGGCGAAGTCTTTATCTTTGCGGTGCACCGCGGGCAACTGTAGATCAACTGAATTCGGATCGAGGCTCATAAGCACGTGCACCCGATCACGCGAGAAGTTCTTGATTTGGTAAATCTCATCCTTGATATTGAATGATTTTTCAAGATGACGAGTCGCAGGATGACGCCGGTCTTCGACTTTGATTGTTACATCCTGATGCCACGGATGACCATCGAAATAACCTCCAATCAATTCTCCATACTCAGGCCACTTGTAGAAGGTATCCGTAGCACTGTGAATCCCAACAAATCCCTTGCCTGATTTGATGAAGTCTAAAAACGCGAGTTTTTGTTCGTCGGAAATCGGCAACTCTCCCGTGGTGTAAAAGACTACGGCGTCAAAGTTTGTGAGCCCACTGCGGCTCAGCAATGAGCAGTCCTCGGTTGCAGTTACTTCAAATGCACCAGAGCGCTCGCCGATCTCCTTGAGTATCTGGCGCGAGAGCGGAAGGACCTCATGCTTAAAGCCCGCGGAATGGGTGAGATACAGCACCTTCCGTTTTGCGCGATTTGCCGAACCGTGTTCCGCCTGTCCTCTTCTGGAAGATAACAGGAGGTTAATCAAACCGATGCTGAGCAAAGCAACCAGGATCTTTTTCTTCACGACGCTGTCTCGCGGCACAAGCTCTTATGAGGCACTTCAAATCTATTTAACGCAGCATAAAAGTCAAGCGCGATTCCGCCTGAATCCGGGCATTGCTCTCGCACAAAATCGAGGGTAGAAACGAAAAGCGATTTTTGTACGGACGGTGGAAACGCGGCACGTGCATCTGTTGCACTTTTTCTGCCGGCAATCACCTCTTTGAAAATGAGCGTTCGTTTGATATCGTCCTGCTGATCCAATTAGTTCAGTGAGGCAGCCGCTTATGCGAAGAGTTTTTAAAACGGTCCTAGTTCTTGGTCTCATTTACTTGTGTGCTCTCATTGGACTCTTCACGGTCATGTGCCAACAGCCTGAAGTTGTCAGCGCCGTAATGTCAAAAACTCCTAACCTCGTATTCTCAGTTGTTCCCTTCAAGTCGATGTGGCTTTATGCTCGGAAGGGTGAATTAGAAGTAGGTGACCAGGCGCCAGATTTCTCCCTGGAGCAGTCTGACAAGAAAGCAACAGTTCAACTCTCCGCGTTAAGAGACAAGAAGCCAGTTGTATTGGTCTTTGGCAGTTATACCTGACCGCCTTTCCGGCGCGAGGTTCCCGCGCTCAACAAACTCTATCAGCAGTACAAGGATCGGGTAGAGTTTTTTCTAGTTTATATTCAGGAAGCTCATTCGAGCGATGCCTGGCAGATGGAAATCAATGAAAAGGAGAACGTAGTTTTCGCTAATCCCAAACAGTATGAAGAGCGGTCCAGTCTTGCTGGAACATGCTCAATCAATCTAGGGATCGAGTTTCCTGCATTGGTCGATACAATCGAGAATACGACCGAGATCGCGTATAGTGCCTGGCCCGATAGACTCTATTTGATTGATGGCAGCGGGCGCATTGCTTTCAAAAGTGATCCGGGTCCATACGGCTTCAAGACTGATCGATTATCCAGTGCCTTGGTCTCCTTGTTCAGTCGGATACAGGTAGCTGGATAATCAAGGGTAGAAAGTTTGAAAGCGTCGGTAAGCTGCTGACTTACTTGGTGGGCGGTACTGGGTTCGAACCAGTGGCCCCCGGTTTGTGAGATCTGCGCGATGGATTCGGACGAGTCGAGCTGCCTTATGCACTGGCCAGAAAATATCCCAAGGCGGATACCGAATGGGGATGGCAGTGGGCATTTCCAGCGCCCACTCGCTATTTCGACAAAGAGACGAGAATCGAGCGGCGCTATCATCTTCACGAGACGGTGGTGCAGAAGGAGATGAGGCAAGCGGTACTTCAAGCGGCAAGTCGGCGACGCCACATGTCTTGCGGCATTCATTTGCTACCCATTTGCTCGAAGATTGATATGATATTCGTACTATTCAGGAGCTTCTTGGCCACAATGACTTGAACACGACGATGATATACTCACGTCCTTCACCCCGTGAGATAGATTACGCATATGAGTAAGTACTTCTACGAGGTCTTCCGCTCTCGCCGTCAGATGTGTGTAGATGCTGGTGGTCTGCGGAGAGCTATGACCCAGGTACTCCTGAATCAATCGCAGATTCACTCCAGCTTCAAGCAGGTGCGTCGCCCAAC
>Ga0114129_10004511_pt1 | contig 19643 bp, 16 predicted proteins | sample RhiMetdeltSRZDD1_FD_80071 | JGI IMG/M metagenome (GOLD analysis project Ga0114129, IMG submission 80071) | Populus rhizosphere microbial communities from Tennessee, USA - Rhizosphere MetaG P. deltoides SRZDD1 (version 2) (version 2) | ecosystem: Host-associated > Plants > Roots > Rhizosphere >...
GTCAGGAGACCGGGGTGGTCACGTTGGTGCGTACCCAGTCCACGATGGACTGTGTGGTCGCGCCCGGCGTGAACACGGCCGCCACGCCGATTTCGGTGAGCTCGGGGATGTCGGCTTCGGGGATGATGCCCCCGCCGAATACCACCACGTCGGCGGCGCCGCGCTCCTTGAGCAGCTCGAGTACGCGCCGGAAAAGCGTCATGTGCGCACCGGAGAGTACGGAGAGGCCGATCGCGTCCGCATCCTCCTGGATCGCGGTCTCCACGATCTGCTCGGGCGTCTGGTGCAGACCGGTGTAGATGACTTCCATGCCCGCGTCGCGCAACGCACGGGCTACCACCTTGGCGCCGCGGTCATGCCCGTCCAGGCCAGGCTTGGCGACGACGACCCGGATGCGAGTACTGGACGGCGAACCCACAGTCATAGGCGAAACGGTAACCCCCCGGGCCCGTACGGTAGTGATGGGGACGCAAAGTGGTGGCATGATTACGGTCGGACGAACAGTGCGACGTAACGGTTCAGTGGCTACATGTAAACGACCCTATTCTTAAAAGGTAACGAAGCCGGACAGTCCCTAGCGAACACTTCCACAACGGCACAGTTAATTTGGCGCGTCAACTTGTGGCATCGATAACGGGTTGGCTACGGTGTCCCCCGGTGCAAGTTCCACGTTCCGCACTTTGACGCGTGCGCGTCATGGGTTCGCCCCCCGGGCCCGGCCGCGCAATAACGACGGAGGATGTGCGTGCCGTACCGGCCACCGCCGAAAGAGTCCGAGCGCTACCGGGGTCGACGTCGTGCCCCGACGCCCCCGCGCAGCCGGTATGCGGCGGTCGTGACCACAGCGTTCGTCGGTGCCGGTGTCGTGGCGCTCGGCGCGGGCGCGGGTATGCCCGACGTGAAGCGGGTCAACACGCAGGCGCTCTCGCTCGACCCGAGCGACCTCGACCGCACCGCCTCGCTCGACCGCGCGTCGCGCGACCTCAACCGCACCGGCCCCGCCACCTCGATGAGCGTCGCCGCGCCGGACGTGTGGCTGCTGCCGCTCCACGACTACACGGTCTCCTCGCCGTTCGGCATGCGCTGGGGCCAGCTGCACGCGGGCACCGACCTGGCCAAGCCCGAGGGCTCGCCGTACTACGCCGCCCACGCGGGCACCGTGACGCTCGCCCGCTGGTATGGCGGGTACGGCAACTGCGTGATCATCGACCACGGCAACGGCATCGAGACCATCTACGGCCACGCCTCGAAGCTTCTCGTCAAAGAGGGGCAGCACGTGGAGGCCGGCGATCTGCTGGGCCTGGTCGGTGACACGGGTCACTCGTTTGGACCACACCTGCACTTCGAGGTGCACGTCAACGGGCAGCCGACCGACGCGGTGCCGTTCATGCGCCAGCGCGGAGTGGACATTCCGCGTCAGGTCGAGGCAATCTATGGCGGAGTAGTCACTAACTGAACTCGACGAAACCGCCCGCACGCCGTACGTGTGGGCGGTTTCCTTGTGCCTGCCGCCAGAAAGTGTGTCCTCCGTCACCAACACGATTGAGACGGGCGACACACTACGCCTACCCCTACGTACTCCGCAGTAATCCACATTCTCGGGCAATCTGACCACTGTTCCACGTGGGCCCGCACACCTGGAACCGGTGCCCGGCAAGGGTTTTGCAGACCGCCGCGTCATAGTTGGCGATCCCGTGTCAACGGCGACAACGGAGGTCTACCCCGGTGCACGACTACAAGAACACCACCCAGCTCCGCCAGCGCCTGGAGGTGATCCGCCACCGGATCCCCGGCACGGTGGAGATCATCCGCCAGTGGCTGATCGCCGCCGTGACGTTGATCCACCGATGGATCGCGCCGCGCGCGACCCGCGTCAGCACGCAGCTCGGCTCCTGGTTCGCGGGTACCCGCGTCGGCCAGCTGCTCATCGCCCGTTGGGGCCAGCTCGACCAGCGCCTCGACGGCAAGCTGAACGGACGTGGCCCACAGGTCGCGGTCGCGATGCTCATCCTCATGCTCGCCGGCCTCGCCGCCATCGGTGGCACGGCCGGCAACGACGGCCCACAGGGCTCCGGTACCACTGCCCAGAGTGTCCTCGCGGGGCGCGACGCCGAGCGCGCCGACCGGTCCGCCCGGACCACCGCCCCGCCTGCCGTGGCCGCACCAGCGGCACCGGCTCCGGCCGCACCCGCCCCGCCGGCTGTCAAGCCGCCGTGGGTCGCCCCGATGCCGAACTCGCCGGTCACCTCGTGCTACGGCATGCGGGGCGGGGTACCGCACCTGGGCATCGACTTCGCGCTGCCACCGGGTACCCCGGTGCACTCGATCGGTGTCGGGAAGGTACTCGCCGCCGGCTGGCTCTACAGCGGCTACGGCATCTCGGTGGTCGTCGACCACGGCAACGGGTACCAGAGCCACTACGCGCACCTGCAGGGCGTGGCGGTCTCCGCCGGCCAGCAGGTGGCGACCGATCAGGTGATCGGGTACGAGGGCACCACCGGTGACTCGAGCGGCCCGCACCTGCACTTCGAGATCCACCACGGCATGTGGAACCAGGTCGAGCCGGCCGCTGCCCTGCGCAGCGTCGGCGTCGCCCTGACCGGGTGCCAGTAACGCATAACCCTCCCCCCGAGAACGGCAGGGCCCGACCAGATGGTCGGGCCCTGCCGTCGTACTCAGGCAATCAAAGTTTGTCGATCGGTGCGTGCCGCAGCACGATCCACATCACCTGGTCGCCGAAGTCGATCTGCGCCTGCGCCCGGACGCCGTGACCCTCGACGGCGAGGACGCGGCCCAGGCCGTACCGCTGGTGGTTGATCCGGTCGCCCGGCTCGACGGACGGCACGCTCGGCAGGTCGCTGGCCGTGCCCAGGCCGGCGGCCGAGACGCCCAGCCGCTCGGCGAGGCGGGCCGCCTTGGCCGTGCCCGCCGAGAAGGTGTTGCGCCCGCCCACGCCGCCGTTGCTGCCGCTCCACGACGTGTACGCGGCCTGCGTACGCTCCCAGTGCACCAGGTGGTCGGGGAGCTCCTCCAGGAAGCGCGACGCCGGGTTGTACTGCGGCTGCCCCCAGGCCGAGCGGGTCACGGCGCGGGACACGTAGAGCCGCTGCCGGGCGCGGGTGATGCCCACGTACGCGAGCCGCCGCTCCTCCTCCAGCTCCCGCTGGTCGTCGAGGGCCCGCAGGTGGGGGAATACGCCGTCCTCGAGGCCGGTCAGGAACACCACCGGGAACTCCAGCCCCTTGGCGGTGTGCAGGGTCATCAGCGTGACGACGCCCTTGTGCTCCGGATCGTCGGACGGCACCTGGTCGGCGTCGGCGACGAGAGAGACCTGCTCGAGGAAGCCGGCGAGCGATGGGGGCGCCGGCGGCTCGGCGCCGTCCTCGGCGGTGAGGTCACCGGCCGCCAGCACCGCGGCCTCGGCGCGCTCGGTGTACTCCCGCGCCACGCTGACCAGCTCCTGCAGGTTCTCCACCCGGCCGGCGTCCTGCGGGTCGAGGCTCTCCTCCAGCTCGGCCAGGTACCCCGAGCGCTGGAGCATCGACTCCAGCACCTCCTCGGGCAGCGCGGTCTGCGACAGCTCACGCAGGTCGTCGAGCATGGTCACGAAGTCGGCGATCGCGTTGGCGGCGCGCGACGGCATCGCGGGCGCGTCGGCCGCCCGCCGGAGCGCGTCGCCGAACGTGATCCGGTCGCGGGTCGTCATCGCCTCGAGGCTGGCCTGGGCGCGGTCACCGATCCCGCGCCGCGGGGTGTTGAGAATCCGCCGCACGCTCACCACGTCGTCCGGGTTGAGGACCGCGCGCAGGTACGCGAGCGCGTCGCGCACCTCCTTGCGCTCGTAGAAGCGCACCCCGCCGACCACCTTGTACGGCAGGCCGAGCCGGATGAACACCTCCTCGAACACCCGGGACTGCGCGTTGGTCCGGTAGAACACCGCCACGTCGCCCGGCCGGGCGATCTCCTCGTGGCCCAGGCGGGCGATCTCCCGCCCGGCCCAGTCGGCCTCGGCGTGCTCGGTGTCGGCGACGTACCCCACGATCTGCTCGCCCGCGCCGGCATCGGTCCACAGCCGCTTCGGCTTGCGCTCGGTGTTGCGGTCGATGACCTGGTTGGCCGCGGTCAGGATCGTCTGGGTCGAGCGGTAGTTCTGCTCGAGCAGGATGGTCCGGGCGTCCGGATAGTCGCGCTCGAACTCCATGATGTTGCGGATCGTGGCGCCCCGGAACGCGTAGATCGACTGGTCGGCGTCGCCCACCACGCACAGCTCGGCGAGGGGTACGTCGGTCGCGACCTGGGCGCCGGTACCCACGAGCGCGCGGATCAGCTCGTACTGCGCGTGGTTGGTGTCCTGGTACTCGTCGACGAGGACATGCCGGAACCGGCGGCGGTACGTGTCGGCCACGCTCGGGTTGGCCTGCAGCAGCGCGACGGTCGTCATGATCAGATCGTCGAAGTCGAGGGCGTGGGACTCGCGCAGGCGGCGCTGGTAGAGCGGGTACGCCTCGGCGACCGCACGCTCGTTGGGCCCCTTCGCGCGACCGGCGAACTCGTCGGGGTCGACCAGCTCGTTCTTCAGGTTGGACACCTGGGCGGCCAGCATGCGGGCCGGGTACCGCTTCGGGTCGAGGTCGAGCTCCCGCGCGACCAGCTGCATGAGCCGGCGCGAGTCGTCCTGGTCGTAGATCGAGAACGTGGATTTCAGCCCGGCGTGCTGGTGCTCGGCCCGCAGGATCCGCACGCACGCCGAGTGGAACGTCGACACCCACATGAACCGGGCACGGTTGCCCACGAGATGCGCGACGCGCTCCTTCATCTCGCCGGCCGCCTTGTTGGTGAACGTGATCGCGATGATCTCGACCGGGTTCACCTTGCGGGCGGCCAGCAGGTACGCGATCCGGTGCGTCAACACCCGCGTCTTGCCGGAGCCGGCGCCGGCCACGATCAGCAGCGGCGAGCCGGAGTGGGTGACCGCGGCCCGCTGGGGAGGGTTGAGGCCCTCCAGCAGGGCATCCGGATCGGCCGACCGGTGTCGCCGTCGCGGTTGCGCCTCGCCCTCGGACGGCGCGGCGGGTGGGGGTTCGAAGAGTGCGTGCATCGCACCCGCGAGTCTATGCCGCTGGTCCGACACGACCGGGCCGTAACCGGATGCCCGGCGCGTCTAGCGGGAAACCCCCACAGCGGCGAGGATGACCCGTGTCTCTGTTACCCATTGACCTGGGGAGATCAAGATGAGTGACCCCCGCCGGCGAGGCCGTGCCGGCAAGACCACCACGATCCTGCGGTATCTGGCCGTGCCGGTGCTGGCCGTCGGTGCGCTGACCTCCGTACCCCTGAATGGGTTGTCGGGGCAGGGTCCGGTGCCGAGCAGGTGGACGCCGATGACCCCGGTGTCGGTGACCTACGACGCGCAAGCGTCGTCCCTGTTGACGGCCAAGGGCCACGTCCTCGGCTGGAACGACTTCCACGGCAACATCGACCCACCGGTGGGCAGCGGCGGCCTGGTCAACGGCGTGCCCGCGGGCGGTATCGAGTTCATGGCGACGACCGTGAAGAACCTGCGGTCGGCGGCCGAGGCGGCCGGCAACGACGTCGTCACGGTCGCGGCCGGCGACAACATCGGCGCATCGCCGCTGGTGAGCGCCGCGTTCCACGACGAGCCGACGATCGAGGCGATGAACCTAATCGGCCTCGACATCGCCTCGGTCGGCAACCACGAGTACGACGAGGGCGTGACCGAGCTGCACCGCATGCAGTTCGGCGGCTGCCACCCGACCGACGGCTGCCAGGACGGCGACGGGTTCAGCGGGGCGAACTTCCCATATCTGTCAGCAAATGTCGTGAACCGCAGCAACGGGCTGCCCAACCTGCTGCCGGCGACGGTCCGGTTCATCCAGGGCGTACCCGTCGGTGTCGTCGGCATGACCCTGCACGACACGCCGACGATCGTGAACCCGGCCGGCATCGCGACGGTCGAGTTCAAGGACGAGATCACGACGGCGAACAACTACGCGGCGCTGTTCCGGCTGTTCGGGGTCAAGGCGATGGTGCTGGTGATCCACGAGGGTGGCCTGCAGAACCCGCCGCCGACCGTGCTCGACCCGTCGGGCTGCAGCAACTTCGCCGGCGCGATCACGAACATCGTCGCGGGCCTGCGGCCGGAGTACGGGCTCGTCGTCTCCGGGCACACCCACCGCTTCTACTCCTGCGCGCTGCCCAACTCGTCCGGCGTGAACTCGGTCGTGACGAGCGCCGGCTCGTTCGGCACGCTGGTCACCGACATCTCGGTCGAGCTCAGCCGTACGACGCGGCGGTTCACCTCGATCTCGGCGCACAACGTGATCGTCGAGAACGGCATCCGCAACCCGGACGGCACGTACCAGCGCGACGCCCAAGGCAACTTCCTGCGCAACCCGGCGCTCATCGACCCGGCCGCGAAGGCGCTGGCCGACAAGTACCGCACGGCCGTAGCGCCGCTCGCCAACCGGGTCGTCGGTTCGATCACGGCCGACATCGTGCGGGACGCCCGACCGAGCGGGGAGAGCCCACTCGGCGACGTGATCGCCGACGCCCAGCTCGCGTACACGACCTCGGCCGGCGCGCAGGTCGCCCTGATGAACCCGGGCGGCATCCGCGCGTCGCTCTCGTTCTCGGCCTCGGCCGGCGGCGAGGCACCGGGCCAGGTCACGTACGGCGAGTGCTTCACCGTCCAGCCCTTCAACAACCTGGTCGTCACCCAGACGCTGACCGGGGCCCTGCTCAAGGAGGTCCTCGAGCAGCAGTTCGTGGGCTTCGGCGGGCAGGCCGTCCAGCGCATCCTGCAGCCGTCGGCGAGCCTCACGTACTCGTACGACAGCACGCGGGCACCCGGCGACAAGGTGTCCGACATCCGGCTCGACGGCACCCCGGTCGACCCGGCGGCCACGTACCGGGTGACGACGAACGACTTCCTCGCCAACGGCGGCGACGGGTTCACCCGGCTCACCGGCGGGACGAACCGCGTCACCGCGCCCGGTTTCGACGTCGACGCGCTCGTCGCGTACCTCGGCACCGGGCCGATCGCCCCCGGACCGGCCAACCGCATCACCAAGCTGGCCTGACCGAGGTGTCATATGGAATACTTGCCGGCGTGATCAGCGCGGCGACGTTCTATTTTGCCTACGGCACCGGAAGTCCGGCCGCCGTGGGTCGCCCCTGATCGTCACCGACCTACGCCAACGCCCCGGGCTTGCGAGCCCGGGGCGTTGCGCTTCCAGGCTCCAGGACCCCAGGGCACAGACCATGTGGGGGTACGAGATGACGGCGCCGACGACCGACACGGAAGAGGAGATCGCCGGCCTGCGGGAGCGGATCGACGCGATAGACGCGGCGATCATCGAGCTGTGGCAGGAGCGGGCGGGCCTGTCGCAGCAGGTGGGCGCGACCCGGGTGGCCGCGGGCGGTACGCGGCTGGTGCTGTCCCGGGAGCGCGAGATCCTCGACCGGTTCCGGGCGGCGCTCGGGTCGGACGGTACGCAGCTCGGGCTGTTGATCCTGCGCGCCGGCCGTGGGCCGTTGTAACGTTTGCGACCGTGAGCTTCCCGCCTTCTGCCGAGCCCTGGCCGGACGTAAACCGGGTCCTGTGCGTCTACGCACACCCCGACGATGTCGACTTCAGCGCCGCCGGTACGGTCGCGCGCTGGATCTCCGAAGGGCTCGACGTCGCGTACACCCTCGTGACCCGGGGCGATGCCGGTGGTTTCGACGCGACGCCGCGGGACCAGATGCCGATCCTGCGTGAGGCCGAGCAGCGCGCGGCGGCGGCCGCGGTCGGGGTGACTGACGTGACGTTCCTCGACGGGTATCACGACGGCACGGTCATGTCCACGCTCGAGCTGCGGCGGGACATCAGCGCGGCGATCCGCCGGTTCCGGCCCGACCGGGTGCTGACCCACTCGCCGCTGCGCCGGTGGGAGCGGCTGGCCGGCCCGAGCCACCCCGACCACCTGGCGGTCGGCGACGCGGCGACGAGCGCGGTGTACCCGGATTCCCGCAACGAGTTCGCGTTCCCCGAGCTGCTGGCTGCCGGGCTCGAGCCGTGGACGGTCCGCGAGATCTGGTACAGCGGCGGCCCGTCCCCGGACTACCCGGTCGACATCACGGACGTGTACGACAAGAAGCTCGCGGCCCTGCGGGCCCACGCGACCCAGGTGTCCCACGTGGACATCGAGGGGTTCCTCCGCGAGCGCCTGGAGACGACCGCGCGGGAGACGGGCCTCGCCGACGGCCGCCTGGCCGAGGCGTACACCATCGTCCGTACGGCGTACTAGACCAGCCGCCGGTCGGCCGCCCAGCGGGACAGCTCGTACCGGTTGGACATCTGCAGCTTGCGCAGCACGTTCGACACGTGGGTCTCGACCGTCTTGATCGAGATGAACAGCTCCTTCGCGATCTCCTTGTACGCGTACCCCCGCGCGAGCAGCCGCAGCACCTCGCGCTCGCGGTTCGTGAGCAGGTCGAGCTCGGGGTCGGCGACGGGGGTGTCCGGCCGGGCGGCGAACGCGTCGAGTACGAACCCGGCGAGCCGGGGGCTGAACACGGCGTCCCCGTCGGCCACCCGGCGGATGGCCGCGGTCAGCTCCTCGGGTGAGATCGTCTTCGTGACGTACCCGCGGGCCCCCGCGCGGATCAACCCGATCACGTCCTCGGCGGCGTCGGACACGGACAGCGCGAGGAACGTGACCTGCGGATGCGTACGCCGTACCGCGTCGAGGACAGCCCGCCCGCCGCCGTCCGGCATGTGCACGTCCAGCAGCACGACGTCGGGTACCAGCGCCGCGATCTGCGCGATCGCGTCGGGCACCGTACTCGCCTCGCCGACGACCTCCACGGCCGTCGTGGCGTCCTGGCGGGACAGTTCCGCCTTCACCCCGGCCCGGAACATCGCGTGGTCGTCCACGAGGAACACCCGTAGCGCCTCGGTCATGTCAACGCCTCCCTAGTCACCCAGCTCGACAGTCACCCGACTCGACTCACCGGCTCGACTCACGGGCTCGAGTCACCGGTTCGGTCCACCGGGAGGTACAGCCGGATCTCGGTGCCCTCGCCGGGCTCGCTGCGGATCTCGGCCCGGCCCCCGTACCGGTCCATGCGGCCGACGATCGAGCCGCGGACGCCGTGCCGGTTGTCCTCCACAGTGGACGGATCGAAGCCGGTGCCGCGGTCACGGACGAAGACGCTGACCAACTCGGGCTCCACCTCCGCGTACAGCGAGACCGTCTCGACCTTGGCGTGCCGGGCCGCGTTCACCAGCGCCTCGCGGGAGGCGGCGACCAGCGCGGCGACCGGCTCGTCGACCGCTCTGTCGCCGACGACGACGGTCTCGACCGCGATCGCGTACGCGTCCTCGACCTCGGCCGCGACCTCCTCTATCGCCGCCCCGAAGAGTTCGGTCGGCGAGCCGGTCGGTTTGTACAGCCAGTTGCGCAGGGTCCGTTCCTGCCCCCGCGCGAGTCGCTGCACCGCCTTCGTGTCGCCCGCGCTGCGCTGGATCAGCGCCAGCGTATGCAGCACCTGGTCGTGCACGATCGCGGCGAGCTCGGCCCGAGCCTGCTCGCGGATGCGGGCCTCCCGCTCGTTGCGCAGCTGGCCGAAGATCCGCCAGAGCATCGGCGCCGCGACCAGCGCCACGGCCCCGACGCCGAGCAGCGCCAGCAGTGCTCCGTTCATGATCGAACGGAAGCCCGACTTCGACAGTGGCGAGAACACCGCGACGAGGGCGATCACGCCGATCGCCACGACCACGGCGCCGCTGAGGAACCGGATCACGAGCGACGTACGCCGGTCGCCCTCGGCGAAGACGGCGCCGAGCCAGGGAGGCCCCGTACCACCGCTTCGGCGGCGGCTCGGGGCGGTCTGGTGCCAGATGATGCCGGCGCCGAGGGCGACCACCGCGACCAGCCAGCCGAGCGCCGAGTTCACCCCGCCCCAGCCCAGGAGCGACTGGATGACGAGGACGCCGATGCCGATCGCGACGAACGGGAGGAGCTTGGCCAGATCCCGGCGGGGCGGGCGGCGGGGGTGCGTACCGTCCGGGGCGGCCGGCAGCGGCTCGACCGGCAGCACGGCCCAGAACGCGACGTACAGGATCGCACCCATGCCCTGCAGCCCCAGCAGCACCACGAACGCCGTCCGCACGTACACCGGCTTGATATTCAGGTGTACGGCGATGCCCGACGCCACGCCGGCCAGGAAGCGGTCGTCGAGGCGCCGGTACAGGCGGCGCGGCTGCGCGAGCGGCTGGCTGATCGGTCCTCCTCGGTCTGTGGTGGTTCGATCGTCACACGGTGGGTAGCCGCCGACCACGGGGAGGTCCCGGGAGTTTGCCGGCACAGATCTCAGGGTCGCCTCAGGGTCCGCGCCTGAGGCACCTCGGGTCCCGCTCAAGTCAGTATCGAGCCTATGAGTGACGAGCAGCCCGACGCGCGGGCCGAGGACACTCCGCCACCGCCGGCGGGCGCCGGTCACGCGGAGCCAGATCCCAGCTCTCGGGGGTACGCGGAGGCCGGGCTGGGCGAGTCCGAGTCCGGCGAGGTCGAGTCCGGTGCGCCTGAGTCCGGCGCGCCTGAGTCCGGCGCGGCGGAGCCCAGCGGGGACGAGTTCGCCGGGGCCGAGCCCAGCGGGCACGAGTTCGCCGGGGCCGAGCCCGGCGTGTCGGGGGCGGCTGAGCCCGGCGCGCCACCGCCGGGGGAGCCGGGGGCGGCCGGGCCGGGCCACGGGGGGCCGGAGGCCGGCGGCCCGGGCTACGCCCCACCCGGCTACGCGGGGCCGGGGGCAGCCGGGCCGGGGTATGCCGGGCCGGGGTATGCCGGCCCCGGCTTCGGAGGGCGGCCGGCGGCCGGGCCGGGGTTCGCGGGCCGGCACGGGTTCGTGCGACCGACGCACGGCCGGTACCTCGCCGGGGTCTGTGCCGGCGTCGGCCGGGCCACCAACACCGACCCCATCCTCTGGCGGGTCCTCGTCGTCGTGCTGACCCTGTTCGGCGGCATCGGGCTGCTCGTCTACCTGCTCGCCTGGCTGGTCATGCCGGGCGAGGGCGACACCGCCTCGCCGGTCGAGGCGCTGCTCGGCCGGGGCGACTCGAACACGTCGGCGGCGACCGTCATCCTGGTCGCGATCGCCGCGATCCTGACGTTCATCTTCGTGTTCTCCGACACCTTCCACGTGGCGGTGCTCGCGGTCCTGGCCGCCCTCGTGGCGCTGCTGGTGTACCAGCGCGGGAACCCGATCGCGCTACCGCCTCCGGTCGCGCCCCCGACCCCGCCCGCGCCGCCTCCCACCGGTTGGCCGGGCGCGCCGGTCACCGCGCCGCCGGCCCCGTACGCGCCGTACGCGCCGCCGCCGGGGGCGGGCCGGCTGACAGTACCGCCCGCGCGACCGTCGGCGCCGCCCTATGAGCCGCCGTACGGACCCCCGTACGGGCCGCCGCCAGCCGCCCCGCAGGCGTACGGCACCGGCGGGTACCCGCTGGCGGCCCCGTACCAGCCCGCACCCGCACAGCCGACCCCGTACCGTCCCCCGTTCGCCCCGTACGGGCCCTACGGCGGCGGACCGCCCCCGGCCCCGCCAACGGCGGCACCCCGGCCGCCCAAGCCGCCCCGGGAGCGCAGCAAGCTCGGCCGGATCGTCCTCTCGATGATGTGCCTGGTGATCGGCGCGTTGATCGCGATCGACGTGACGGTCGGGTCGGTGCGCCCCTCGGTGTACGTGGCCGCCCCGCTCGTCGTGGTCGCGCTCGGCCTGGTGGTTGGCGCGTGGGTGGGCCGTGCCCGCGGGTTGATCGCGCTGGGCATCGTACTCACGGTCGCGCTCGGCGCCGTCTCGCTCGGTGAGTCCGACCGGGTGCCGTCGATCCGGAAGGGCCGACCGATCGTGTGGCACCCGACGTCGGTCGCCGAACTGAGTACGCCGTTCAGCGAGGACTTCGCCGACGCCACGCTCGACCTGCGGGACATCGACTTCACGGGTACGACCGATCCGGTCATCGTGCACGCCAGCGTCGACGTCGGCCGGCTCACCGTCCTGCTCCCGCTGAACGTGGACGCGGACATCACCGGCAATATCGAGGTCGGTGACGCGAGGGTGCTCGGTACCCAGTGGGGTGGCATCGACACCGCACAGCACCGCGTACAGGACAACGGCGTCGACGGGCCGGGTGGCGGCAAGCTCATCCTGGATGCCCGGGTCGACGGGGGCTCGTTGGAGGTCAAACGATGAAGGCGCACCGTACCGACGGATTGTCCCTGACCTTCGGTCTTGTCTTCCTGGCCGTCGTCGCGTGGTGGATGGCCGGCGCGATCTACGAGGTCTACCTGCCGAACGTCGGCTGGTTCGTGGCGTTCGCGATGATCGCGCTGGGCGTACTCGGCCTGATCGGCGCGCTGCGGGCGAGCCGCACACCGCCGCCGGCCGAGCCGGTGAGCCCGGCCGAACCGGTGAGCCCCGCCGAACCGCCGGTGTGAGTCGACGGCCCGTCGCGCGCTTATGCTGGGCGTGATGATGACGTTGTTCCGGGAGCCCCGGGTCGGTACGGTCGCCGCCCGCACGCTCGTCGCGGAGCTCGACCGGCACGCGGGACCCAAGACCGGCCTGCTCGTGGACGTGACCGCCGGTTCGCCGGTCCTCACGGCCGCGATCGACGGGCTCCTGCCGGATGACCGGTTGACGGTCGTCGCGCGCGACGCGGCGTCGGGCACCGCACTCCGCGCCCACGTCCAGAGCCTCGGCCGCTGGGTCGCCGAGCGGGTCCACATCGCCGAAGGCCCGCCCGCGGATACCGGGGTGGCCGACGTGCTCGTCGTGGCCGAGCCGATCACCGGCTCCGCCGACGACACGCGCGCCCGGGTCGAGGACCTGGTCAAGCTGCTCGCGCCGGGTGGCGTGCTCGCGGTGGCGGTGCCGGCCATGCCGGACACGGGTCTCGGCGACAGCGCCGCAGCCGAGCTGGGCCGGCAGGCCGTCCTGTTCGGGGTCGGCTCCGACCTGGTCCTGCGTAACTCACCGCCGTTGCGCGTGCACCGGCTGCGGTTCTCCGCGGCGGAGGCGCCAGCGGCGGAACGGGTGGCACCGGCGTACCGGCCGTCGAGCGTGCCGCTGACCCGGGCCATGCACATCGACTCGAACGGGGTGGCCGCGGGCGGGATCGCGCTCGGTCTGGCCGGGTTCCTCCGACTGACCCGGCCGCGCTCGCCGCTGTGGCTGGTACCGGCGGTGGCGGCTGTACCCGTTGCCGCGTTCTTCCGCGACCCGGAGCGGGACGTACCCTCCGACGAGGCCGCGGTGGTCGCCGCGAGCGATGGCAAGGTGCTCTCCGTGGAGCGGCTGGTCGACGAGCGGTTCGGCACCGGGGAGCCGTTCCTCCGGATAGCCGTGTTCCTGTCGGTCTTCGACGTGCACGTCAACCGGGCGCCGGTCGCCGGCAAGGTCGTCGACTACTTCGTCACCGACGGCGGGTTCGCGGCCGCGATGACGCCCGCGGCCGAGCACAACGTGGCGGCGTACACGGTGCTCGAGACGGTCCGCGGGACGGTCGTCGTGGCGCAGCGTACGGGTCTCCTGGCGCGCCGGATCGTCCAGCGCGCGCCGGTCGGCGCGCTCCTGGCGCGGGGCGAGCGGTTCGGGCTGATCCGGTTCGGCTCGCGTACGGACGTGTACCTGCCGGCCACCGCCGCCGAGGCGACGGTCGCGCCAGGCGACAAGGTCCGGGCCGGGTCGTCGGTGATCGCGCGCTGGGTGTGAGGCGACCGCGCCGTCACGCCCGCCGGAAGCGGAACCAGAGCAGTGGCCCGCTGACCAGGTAACCACCGACGATCACGGCGAACGTGATCCGTACGTCGATCAGCGCCCCGATCACCGGCAGGGCCCACACCCACGGCGGGAGCTTCAGGATCCGGACGACCTTGGCGTACGGGAAGCTCGACACCATCGCGAACGCGAGCAGGGCGACGAGCGCCAGCTGCCAGGCGCCGGAGATCGGCAGGCCGATGAGCACGGCGAGCGCCAGCACGGCGGCCGCCATCGTCGTGGGCACACCGCAGAAGAACCGCCCGTCCTTGGGCGACACGTTGAACCGGGCGAGCCGGATCGCGGCGCAGCCGGCGACCAGCGCACACGCGACGCCGGCGGCGGCCGGGGGCACCCGGCCGGCGAGCGACGAATAGACGACGACGGGTGCGGCGAGTCCGAAGCTGCACATGTCGGCCAGCGAGTCCATCTGCGCGCCGAACGGGCTGGAGACGCCCAGCTTGCGGGCGAGCGCGCCGTCGAGCCCGTCGAAGATCACGCAGGCGATCAGGCACGCGGCGGCCCAGCGCACCTCGCCCTGCATCGCGAGGAAGATCGCGAACAGCCCGATCGAGAGGCTCGCCAGCGTGCACGAGTTGGCCGCGACGAACCGCACGCGCCGCGCCACCGACCGTTCGCCGGGCAGCAGCGGGATCGTCATCGGGCCGGTCGACGGGCCACCCGCCGGTGCGGGCACCGCCGGGCTCACCGGCCGGAGGTCAACGCGGTCCGGGTGAACGACACCGGCCCGGGCGACCCGCAACGGCGTGCCGCCATCGCGCCGGCCGCGCTCGGAGAGGGTGCCGCCGACGTGCGGCGCGCCACCGCCGGCGAGCCGGCGGCCGACGAGGACCTGGCGGGCAAGCGAGCCGCCACGGCGGAGCCGTCCGGTCCACCGCCCCGCGGGGCGGGGGCTGTCTGTCGCACGGCGCCGACGCCAAGGGGCTCTCGGCACAGAATCCTCCATCACCGGGATCGACTGCTCCGCCACCGCGGAGGCTGGCCACCGTCAGGCGGGTAAGCCGCGTTGGTCGCGGCCTACACCATCGCATACGAGCGCACGCCTTGGCGATAGCTTCAGACGGAACGTTCTTCGCGTGCCACGCTTTCGGGGTTAAACCCGACAAACCGTCATCACTGTCGGTGATGGGCACTCCGCGACCGATGGAGCATACCTCGATACAGGGATTCACCGTCATCACTTGTGAGCGCGATCACCGTTCGTAGTCAGCAGTACGTGGGCGGCGACCTCGGTGAGCGAGAGCCGGCGGGCCTCGCCGAGCGCGAACCAGGCGGCGTCGGCGGTCGAACCGTACGCCTCGGTGACCCGCGGCTCGGTCGGCGTGTCGACCCGTACGCGGTAGAGGGCCCGTACGGTGTGCCAGTCCAACGGGCGCCCCTCCGGCCCGACGGCCCGGGGTACCCGCCGGTGCGTGACGTCCAGCAACCCGACGATGCGCCCGACCTGGTCGGTCTCCTCGGCCAGCTCCCGCAGCAGCGCGGCGGCCGGTTGCTCCCCGAAATCCGTACCGCCGCCGGGCAGATGCCAGCGGCCGGCCCCCGGGTACGACGGTGCGATGCGCGTCAGCAGCACCCGATCGTGCGGATCCGTGGCGAGCCCGTACGCGGCGAACCGCTGCCCGCGGTCGGCACCGGGCGCGACGCGGGGCGGGGCCGGATAGCGTACGGCCGGCCGCGGCGCGACCGGCAACCCGAACACCTCCGCCGTGAACGGGAAGAGCGGGAGCTCACCCAGCTCCACCTCCGGTACCCACCGCGCCGCGTCCGTCGAGCCGGCCAGCTCGTCACGCAGAGTGCCGCCGCAGACGTCGACCTCGTAGATCACCCGGTCCTGGTGGAGCACCGTCACCCCGTCGCGGAGCCGCTGTACGTCGGCGACGATGTCACGCACCGCGACGACGGTGACCATGAGCCCCGTCTCCTCGGCCAGCTCGCGGACGACCGCGGTGGCCGGGTGCTCGCCGTGCTCGATGCCACCGCCCGGCAGCAGCCACAGGCCGTGGTTGCTGGACTCGGCCGACGCGCGCACCAACAGGATCCGGCCATTGGCGTCACGGCAGACGCCATAGGCCGCGATCCGGCGGCGCTGCTCCACGGCCCCTCCCCGTAGGTCTCGGTATCGACCCTACCGACTCCCTGGGGATTACAGGCCGGCGGCCCGCACGGCCTCCGACGTCACCTCGGTGAGGGACAGATCAACCAGTTCCGCGGGTACGAACCAGCGGGCGGACGCGGTCGAGCCTCCGGCATCCGCGACGCGGGGGGCGGTGGGCCGGCCCACGGCGACCCGGTAGAACGCGCGTACGCCGTGCCAGTCGATCGGGTACCCCTCGGGCCCGAGCGAGGCCGCGTCCCGGTGGCTCGCCACGCCCAGCAGCTCGACGAGCTCCCCCTGCTGGCCCGTCTCCTCCTCCAGCTCCCGGATCAGCGCGACGCCCGGCTGTTCGCCGTACTCCGTACCGCCCCCGGGCAGGTGCCAGCGGCCGCCGCCCGGGTACCCGTCGGCGATCTGCGTGAGCAGGACCCGGCCGTCCGGGTCGGTCGCGACGGCGTACGCGGCGAACCGCTGGGCCCGGTGCAGCCCGTCAGGCCCCGGTACCGCGTGGAAGGACGGGAACTCCGGCGGCTCCTCGGGTCGCAGGTCAACCGGCCCCGCCGCCAGCCCGAGGGCCTGCGCGGTGAACGGCCGCAGGGGTACGCCACCCGCCTGCTCGGTCGAGAGCCAGCGGACCAGGTCGGTGGGCTGCCCGACGCGGTCGATCAGCGTGCCGCCCCGGATCGTCACGTCGTAGATGAGCCGGTCGGTGTGCAGCGTGATCCCGCGGTGGGGCAGCGCGCGCATGTCGGCCAGGACGTCGCGCAGCCCGGCGACGGCGACGGAGAGCCCGGTCTCGGCCGCGGTCTCCCGCACGACCGTGTCGCCGGGGTGCTCACCGTGGTCGACCGCGCCGCCGGGCAGCGACCAGACTCCAGGGGTACCCGAACGGGGTGATGCGCGGACCAGAAGGACACGCCCGGACGGGTCGGCACAAACGGCGTACGCCGCTATCCGACGCAACGGTTCGAGCGCGGGGGTCACGCAGCGCATTCTGTCCGAAACTGACCGCCCATGACAACGCGCTCCCGGAGGATCACTCCCACTCGATCGTCCCCGGCGGCTTGCTCGTCACGTCGAGCACCACGCGGTTGACCTCGGGTACCTCGTTCGTGATCCGGGTCGAGATACGGGCGATCACCTCGTACGGCAGCCGCGACCAGTCGGCGGTCATCGCGTCCTCGCTGGACACCGGGCGCAGCACGACCGGGTGCCCGTACGTGCGCCCGTCCCCCTGCACGCCGACCGAGCGCACGTCCGCGAGCAGCACGACCGGGAACTGCCAGACGTCCCGGTCGAGCCCGGCCGCGGTCAGCTCCTCGCGGGCGATCAGGTCGGCCGCGCGCAGCGTGGCCAGGCGGTCCCGGTCGACCGCCCCGATGACCCGGATCGCGAGGCCGGGCCCGGGGAACGGATGCCGCCAGACGATCGCGTCGGGCAGGCCGAGCGCGGCGCCGATCGCGCGCACCTCGTCCTTGAAGAGCGTCCGCAGCGGCTCGACGAGGTCGAACCGCAGGTCGTCGGGCAGGCCACCGACATTGTGGTGGGACTTGATGTTCGCGGCGCCCGTACCGCCGCCGGACTCGACGACGTCCGGGTAGAGCGTGCCCTGGACGAGGAAGTCGACGTGCCGCTCGGCGTCGAGGTCGCGGGCGGCCTGCTCGAACACCCGGATGAACTCGCGCCCGATGATCTTCCGCTTCTGCTCGGGGTCGGTCACGCCGGCCAGCGCGCCGAGAAACCGGTCGGCCGCGTCGACCGCGCGCAGCTCGATGCCGGTCGCGGCGACGTAGTCCTTCTCCACCTGCTCGGCCTCGCCGGCCCGCAGCAGCCCGTGGTCCACGAAGACGCAGGTGAGCTGATCCCCGACGGCCCGGTGCACCAGCGCGGCGGCGACCGCGGAGTCGACCCCGCCGGACAGGCCGCAGATCACCCGCTTGTCGCCCACCCGCGTACGGATCGCCGCGACCTGCTCGTCGATGATGTTCGCGCTCGTCCAGGTCGGCTCCGCGCCGGCCATCTCGTGCAGGAAGCGCCGCAGCAGCTCCTGCCCGTACCCCGTATGAGCTACTTCGGGGTGGAACTGGAACCCGGCGAGCCGGCGGGCCGGGTCCTCGAAGGCCGCGACGGGCGCCCCGGCCGAGCTGGCCGTGACGGTGAACCCGGGCGGAGCGGCGGTGACCGAGTCGCCGTGGCTCATCCACACGTCGAGCGAGTCGGAGAGCCCGCGCAGCAACTGGCCACCGCCGGCCGCGACCCGGGTGCCGCCGTACTCGCGCTGGCCCGTGCGCTCGGCCGTCCCGCCGAGCGCCACCGCCATCGCCTGGAACCCGTAGCAGATGCCGAGGACCGGGATCCCCGTCTCGAACAGCGCCGGATCGACCTGCGGCGCGCCCGGTGCGTACACACTGGACGGTCCCCCGGAGAGGATGACCGCCGTTGGCCGCCGCGCCACGATCTCGGCGACCGGGGTGGAGTGCGGCACGATCTCGGAGTACACCCGCGCCTCGCGGACGCGGCGCGCGATCAGTTGGGCGTACTGCGCTCCGTAGTCGACGACGAGAACTGTGCTCACGCCGGCCAGCCTAGACCGGCCTCCCGTGGGCAGCGTGGTACGCGCGGACCCACTTCTCGTCGAGCCCTTCGGCGAACGGCCCGTTCGGGTTGTCCACCACCCAGACGTGCATCATCTCGGTCGACGTGATGTTCACCGAGAACGCCGGGCAGCCGCCGAACGGCGAGACGATCCCGAACCCGGGCGGCAGCGCCGAGACGCAGAGGTTGTGCGCGTGCCACCGGGTCGTCGGGCCGCCGGGTGCCGGGCCGGGCGCACCCGCAACGTCCATCACGAACACCACACCCAGCAGGGTCGCCCGGCCGTCGCCGATCGCGTACACGAGCATCTCCGGCTTCTGCGGGTCGAGGATCCGGCGGTCCTTCCCGTACGCCTTGTTCTCCAGGTGCACGTCCGGGCCGGTGGCCCGTACCGCCGGCAGCTGGTACCCGGCGGCGACGGCCGCGGCGAGGTCGGCGTACCTCGCCATCGCGGCCCTCGTCGCCGCCGCCAGCTCGATAGCCGCCTGTTGCTGCGCCGCGGTCGGGTGGTGGCCGTCGCCGAGCGGCCGCATGATGACGCCGGCCTGGGCCCGCGCCGCATGCTCGTGCGCGTGCTCGTGATCCCCGCTCGCCACGGCCGCGCCGTTGCCGGCCGTGACCGTGGTGTCGTTGGCCTTGTGGGCCACGAAAGAGCCGATCCAGATGAACGCGCCCACCAGGATCACGGAGACCATCGTGGCCGCGCTGCCCCAGAAGCGGGCGGCGCGGCGGGTAACTCTTGCCTGTGCTCGCCTCCGCCCAAGGTCGGCTCCGGCTGCGCTCAGGCGGGGGCGCGGCGGCACGAGCGCCAGCCCTAGCGCGGTCAGCTCGACGAGGGCCGTCGCGATGCCGACCTGGTCCGGCTCCTCGCCCGCGACACCGACCACGCCGAGGTAGCCGATCAGCGTGGCGACCACCAGCAGCGCCGTCCACAGGCGCCAGCGCCGGCCTTCCCGGGCCCGCAACGCGAGCCAGCCGTACGCGACGCCGCTGCCGAGGAACCCGATCGTCAACAGTGGACTGTCGTGGTGGCCCAGCGGCAGCGCGAGGTGGACGGCGGCAGAGACGGCCAGCAGGGCGGCCGCCCACCGGTCCACGAGGTGGCGCGACA
>Ga0114129_10004513_pt1 | contig 19642 bp, 11 predicted proteins | sample RhiMetdeltSRZDD1_FD_80071 | JGI IMG/M metagenome (GOLD analysis project Ga0114129, IMG submission 80071) | Populus rhizosphere microbial communities from Tennessee, USA - Rhizosphere MetaG P. deltoides SRZDD1 (version 2) (version 2) | ecosystem: Host-associated > Plants > Roots > Rhizosphere >...
GCCCCATCCCCGAGCGGCTGCGTGCGGAGAGGGGCAGAAGACCATGCTCCTTGACCGTGAAGCCGAGGCCCTCGACCTGCCGAGCCAGCGTCGGATCGGCCCCGTCACTGTGGACCGGAGCACCCACCTCACCCGGCCAGAGAAGATAGAGATCCTGCGCAATCTCGGCCGCGGTGCGATTCGGCGGTGGCGTGACGCTCCACGACACTGTCACCGTCACACGGCTCGCCCGTCTCGCGACGTCTTCGCTCTGCACGCTCGCCGACACGAAAAGCGGAGCGATCCAGAACTCCGGGCGCGCGTTCGCCGCGATGAATACCTGGGCGTGCGCCGGGGCGAGGGCGATACCGAGAACGAAGAGCATCAGCGCAAGGGCGATGACCAAGCCTCGCATTTCCTTCGCCCTGACTTCAACACTGAGAGTTGAGCCTCGGCGGCAAAGTGGCGCCGGAGTTAGGCTGCCAGTGTCGGCCGCATACGTACCTCGGTGGTGTCGCTGACGGCGAGTCTAGCTGAACGTTATTACAAGCACCAGCGCGGTCGCGGTTGCGTGAAGTATCGGCTCAAGATTGACCCGTCCTCTTTTGATGGCCGTCGAGTTGAAGCCTCGTCGAGGCGTTCATGGAGATCGAGACGATCCTCGAAGGCGAGCCGCTGAGCGTCGGGCCCACCAGCTGACCGTCCTTGACAATCAGAAAGATAGTCGCGCCCGCGACGCCCGGTGCGCCGATAACGCCGACCGCGACGCCGAGCGCAGTCTTGTCCAGCGGAATGACGGCCTGGAGGAGCGAAGCATCGAGCGTGCTCGGTCCGCGTCGACGGACGAAAAACTCTCCGGAGGCTCATGAGATTTCATCGGTTACGTCCCGCCTGGCTCTTCACCCAGATTCGCCCGCCGTGCAGTTCAACGAACTTGCGACAAAGCATTAGACCCAGTCCTGTGCCCTCAGCCTTCTTGTCCACCGTCACACCCCGGACCAAAAGCTCGGCGGCGCGCTCCCGGATAGCTTATAACTCGATGCCACTTGCCGCGAAGCCGGGGTGACGGCTACGCTAGCGTCGTTGCCATGGCGGGAGATGGTCGGTCGGCGGCGCCCCAGTCAAGCGCCAATGTAACGTCACCCTACCTCCTTTGACGAACACCGGCCTTATGAAACACATTCTGAACGACACGGTGCAGACATGAGCGCTCGCCGCCATCCGATGTCGGCTCCGGCGCCAGTTGTAGGAATCCCGGTCGCAAACCAGAAACGCTTCAATCGTGCCGACGCCCTTGCGTTCGGTCTGTTGACCTGTCTCAGCGTCGCGGCAATAACCACTTTCACCTGGACCTGGTTCTCAGCCGAGAACTGGCTCAGCCACCAAGGGCCTTTCCTCGTCTTGTCGTTCATCGTGTTTTTTAAGATTGCGAACAGCCAGGCGAAGTGGTTCACCCTGCCCTTTATGAGCGTACCCAAGCCGATGACGCCCAGAACCGGCCTCAAGGTCGCCGTCGTCACGACGATCGTACCGGGGGCGGAGCCGCTCGAGATGCTCGAGGAGACGGTGCGAGCGCTCGCGGCTCTTGACTACCCCCACGACACCTGGGTACTGGATGAAGGCGATGATCCGGATGTACGCGCGCTCTGTCAAAAAAACGGCGCGCAGCACTTCAGTCGTCGCAACCTACCCCACTATCAGGCGGCCAGCGGCACGTACAAGGTGCGCTCTAAGCACGGCAACTACAACGCCTGGCTCCATGCCGTCGGCTTCGAACGCTACGCGATCATCGCCGCCTTCGACCCCGACCATGTCCCGGCTCCATCCTTCCTCACGCACGTGCTTGGCCATTTCGAGGACTCGCGCGTGGGCTTCGTGCAGGTCGCCCAGGCCTATTACAACCAGACAGCAAGCTTCATCGCGCGTGGCGCCGCCGAGGAGACATACGAATACTACTCGTGTACGCAGATGGCGGCCTACGGTCTCGGTCAACCGGCGGTCGTGGGCTGCCATAACACGCATCGCATGGAGGCTCTCAAAGAGGTGGGCGGTTTCGCCGCGCACGACGCGGACGATTTGCTGATCGCACTATGCTACCAGGCGCACGGCTGGCGGGGCGTGTACGTCCCGCAAATACTCGCCCGAGGGCTGGCCCCCGTCGACTGGAACGCCTACCTGACCCAGCAACTGAGGTGGGCCCGGTCGGTCGCCGACATCACGTGCCGACTGCGACATCTTCTCGGAAATGATCTCTCGCCGATGGCGCGGGGGCTCAAGGTAGTGCACGGCCTGTTCTACCTGCAGAACAGCATCACCACTTTCATCAGCTTGATGCTGTTGGTCTACATGGTGACGAGCGGGAACGTCCCGAGCGTGGTCAGCTACGCTATCCTGCCGCCGCTCGCGCTCATGTGCGCGACGCTCCAGCTCTGCGTGTTCTATCGCCAGCGCTTCTACCTCGATCCACGGAGCGAAAAGGGCATTCACTGGAGGGCCGGTCTCTTGCGATATGCGAAGTGGCCGGTGTTCATCTTAGCGCTCTGGGATGTCGCAGTGAACCGCGATGTGCCCTACGCCTTGACCCGGAAGGTGAGGAAGGAGTCTCGCGCTCCCCTCCTACTCGTTCCGCACCTTCTCGTCGTCACGTCGGTGTGCGCGGCATTCGCAGCCGGCCATTGGGTCGGCCGCACCCTCCCGTCGCTCCTCTACTGGGTCGCCGCTGTCGTGGTGACGGTGTCTCTTGCACTCATCGTGACGGCCTGGCTGCACTTTCCGGCGCCATTCGACAAGATGCTGCTCTCTCGCCGGTACAGCGGCCCAGCTGTGCTGAACGACGTCAAATGAGCATTCTGAGGACTCGGCCGCGATGACACCAATTGGTCATTTCACACAGTTATGGGTCGGAGAGCGGCATTAACGACTCGGGCATGTATTCTCGTTTCCTTCTCCCGCTGCACGCCCTTGCGGAGGACCTGATTGATCAGCTCGAAGAGAGAAAGGCGTGGTTCCTCGCTGGGTTCTCCATTCTGTATCTGGCGGTCACGGGTTTGGTCGCCTCACACAGGCCGCTGTGGAACGATGAGCTCTATACCCTCTACATTGCCCGTCTCCACAGCATGACGGACGTCTGGAGCGCTCTTTCGACGGGCGCGGAACAACTCCCGCCGTTCTTCTATGTGCTCACGCGCGCGTCATTGGCATTGTTCGGCACAAGTGAACTGTCCCTCCGGCTCCCCGAGGTAATCGGCTTCTTGGTTATGGGATTTTGCCTAAATCGGTTCGTCTCCAAACGCGCCCCTGCCGCATACGGTTTCTTGGCCATGCTCTTCCCGCTCGTGACCGGTGCGTACTACTACGCCACCGAGGCCAGGCCTTACGGCTTGGTTCTCGGGTTCAGCGCGTTAGCCCTGGTCTGTTGGCAGGCAGCGACCGAAAGAGATGGCCGTCTAGTGTGGTTGGTCGGGCTGGTGATTAGTCTGGCGGCCGCGATTTCCTGCCACTACCACGCGGTCTTCGTATTTGTGGCACTTGCCTTCGCCGAGGCGGTTCGCTGTTATATTCTGCGCCGCTTGGACTTGCGCGTCTGGGCGGCTCTCGGTTTGGGGGTGGCGCCTCTTCTCGGTTTCCTACCTCTCATTCGGGGAGCAATGGGGTACTCCGCGACCTTCTGGGCGAAAGCGCGGTGGATGTCGATACCAGAGTTTTACTACTCTCTGCTGGCGCCGACCGTGCTCCCCTTGATGGCCCTGCTGGTTTTGTCCGCGGTGTACCCGACGATTAACAGCTCTAGCCGTCGGGACGCGCGGGATGCGCCCGGGCTTCATCCTCATGAATTGGCAGCCACCCTCGGTTTCATGGCAATCCCGCTTGTCGCCGTCGCTTTCTCGATGCTCCTTACCGGGGCCTTTACCGAGCGATACGCTCTGCCGGCGGTGATCGGTTGCAGTGTCATCATTGCATTCGCCGCGTACAGGTCCCTGTATGACCGGCCGGCAGCGGCGGCGCTCCTGACTCTGTTTCTATGCGCATGCTTCTTATCGTTAGGGGCAAAATCCTTTGCGAACGGGACAATGATCCGTGAGGCCAACGCTGAAGCCATTGAGTTTCTGCGAACTGTCGACATGAGTGATCTGCCAATTGCTGTTTCAGACCAACATGCGTTCACGAGTCTCGGCCACTACGCACCGCGGGATATCAGTTCGCGCCTCATCTATCTCGCTGATCCCGACAAGGCGCTGTACCACCTCGGTCACAACAGCGTGGAGAAGGGCACGCTCGCTCTGCTTAAGCCGTGGTTCCATTTGTCGATCGAAGAGTATGACCCTTTCCTCACGTCGGGACGCAGCTTCCTCGTTTACGGCGCGTCGGCGCATTTTTTGAACTGGCTCCTTCCCGATCTGATCACGCGTTGTCGGCATCTCGAACTCAAGGGTCGGCACAAGGACTCACTCCTCTTCCTGGTCACGCCGGGGAAGGGATGTGAAAATCCGGCGGTTCATAGCGGATCGGCGCTCGAGCGCCCGCGCTGAGATCCATCGATGACCGCCGTCGCTGTTGACCGAGTCTGATTGCTTACCGAACGACCGCGGTACGAGGTCGCTGCCCCACTGATCTTGCTCGCTCTTGTGATACTGGTCTGGCTTCCCCGGTTCCGCGGTCCAATCGATCTACGATGGGATGCCGGCGTCTACTACACGCTGGGCACATCACTGGCCGAGAACAAAGGCTATCGGCTTCTGAATGAACCGGGCGACATCAAAGCGACCCAATACCCACCGCTTCTGCCCGCCTTTGTCGCCGCCCACCAACTAGTCCTGGGGACGAGTGACCCGACGGTTGTCGGTCGGGCATTGCGGCTCTCCTTCTTTCTTCTTTTCGCCATGTACATCTTAGCGGTCTACGCTCTGGCTAGAAACGAGCTGCCGCTGAGCTATGCGTTCGCGACGGCCTTGGTCTGCCTATTCAATTTCTACACCTGCTTTCTATCTGATTCGTGCTTCCCGGAAATCGCCTTCGCTCTGGTGACGGTTCTGTTTGTCTTGTGCCATACCAGACGAAGCCGATCCTTCTCGATTCTTGCCGCAGTCTTGACCCTCACTGCTTATGCGCTGCGAACGGTGGGCGTCAGCTTGCTCGCGGCTTGGGTAGTCGAAGGAATTCTGAAAAGGCAGCTCAAGGTCGCCGCATTGCGGCTGGCTCTTCTCATCATGGCAGTCGCCGGTTGGCATTTCTACATTCACCACGTCGAGACAGAGCCGACCTACGCGAGGCCCGCGTACGACTATCAGCGCGCCGATTATCTCTTCTACAACGTGAGCTATTCCCGAAACCTCTTTCTCAAAGACCCGCTCAATGCGAGCTCCGATCGCGCGTCGAGCGTGGATGTCATGTACCGTTCATTCGGTAACTTGATACAACTACCGACGAGGCTCGGAGTCGCAGTCACCTCCGACAAATACTTCTGGGACACGCAGCGGATGGCCTTTAACACACAGTTGGGCGTGCGTCCCGTTCCGGCGTGGACGATCGACGCCGTGCTGATCTTGCTTGGCTCACTCATATTGCTCGGTGCAGGGCGACAGTTCAGGCGGCAACCGGTTATCCCGCTCTATCTGCTGTTCTCTGTCTTGAGCCTCAGCGTGGCGCCGTGGCCGGAGCAATTCACTCGCTACTTCGCGCCGCTGGCGCCCTTCCTGGCTTTATCACTCTTTCTTGCGATACGGACGCTTGCGGACGTAGCCCGCCGATTTCCGCCGCCGCGGCAGAGAGTCATTGAAAATGTGCTGGCCGGATTTGTGCTGTCGGTGATTCTCGTCGAGGACGCGCTCACGTTTGTCATGATGTACGGATACATGCATCGGAATGTCACGTACGTCGATCAGCGTGGCGAGAGGGTGACTTATCGTCTGTTTTTCTACAAGGATGCCTATCGCGCTCTCGACGCAGGGCTCGATTGGCTCAAGCAACGGTCGGGTCCTGAGAGTGTGGTCGCTTCCTCGATGCCTCATTGGGTCTATCTGAGAACGGGATTGAAAGCGATCATGCCGCCGTTCGAGACAGACCCCGTACGAGCTCAGCACTTACTGGATTCCGTGCCGGTCACCTTCATCGTGCAGGACAGAGGTCTCGATCTCGACACACGAAAGTATCTCTCGCCCGTCATCCAGAGATTTCCAGAGCGCTGGAGACGCGTTTATCACGACACCATCAACGATGCGCCAGGGAGAAAGCCTCCGGAAGCGTTCGAAATCTATCAGCGTGTCGTTCCTTGAAGGACCGTATCGCAGCGGAAGGTCCCCGGGCCGTGTCGGGAGATGCCCCTTCCGGACACGGCGGTCGATCCAAGAGGGACGCGATCACCCTCCTCATCTTGGTCGGCATAGTGTTGGTGACATGGTTACCGCGGCTCCGCGGCCCGATCGACACCACATGGGACGGTAGCGCGTACTACATTCTGGGGACCTCCCTGGCAGAAGGGAAAGGGTACCGGCTACTCAATGAGCCCGGCGAGATCGAGGCCATTCAGTACCCACCGCTGCTGCCACTCATCGTTGCCGCGCACCAGCGCGTTTTGGGCACGAATGACCTCCTGGTCGTCGGACAGTGGCTGAGGATCTTCTACTTCTTCCTGTCTGTAGCGTTCATTGTCGCGGCATATCTTCTCATCCGTCGACATCTGCCGTCCGAATACGCCCTGCCGGCGACTTTGGTATGTGTCCTGTACTGCTTTGTTTTTTACTGGGCCGACACGCTGTACGCCGAAATCCCCTTCGGTGTGGCGACCGTGCTCTTCGTCTTGTGCCACCGTAAAGCGGACAGCGCCGCCCATAGCATCCTGGCGGGAGTTCTGGCCACCGCGTCGTACCTGCTGCGGACGGCTGGCATCGCCCTCCTCGTTGCGTGGGTCGCGGAGAGCCTACTGAGAGGCCGCTATCGCCAGACGCTGTTGCGCGCGGGGTTGGTGATGGTCCCGATCGTTCTATGGCAGGGCTATATCGCCCGGGTACAAAACAGTGAGCAGTATCGTCACCCCGCCTACGCGTACCAGCGCGCCCCCTATCAGTATTCGAACGTCACCTATGCAGAAAACACGTCGTTGATCGATCCGTTCAAACCGGAGTTGGGCCGAGCCGGCGCAGTCGACATACTCCTACGAGTCGGCCGGAATCTGATAGCCATGCCTCATGCGTTGGGAGAGCCGGTGTCGGCCCCAGCGCGCTTCTGGCGAGGACTGCTGGCAGTGTTCTATTCTCGTCTCGGCTCCAAGAGGGCTCCGCCAGAGTGGGTGGTGGCCGTCCCCATCATTGCGATCGGGTGTTTGGTGATCGGCGGAATGGTTCTGCTATGGACCCGGCAGGAATGGTTCATCCCACTGTACTTTTCGGTGTACGTGCTCGTGACGTGCCTGACTCCATGGCCGGAACAGTTTTGGCGCTACTTCGCGCCGCTGACGCCGTTCCTCGCCCTATCGTTGTTTTACCTTTTGGCATCGGTTGCCGCATGGTGCACGAGGCGAGAGCGGCGATGGGACAGAAAAGTCACTTCGCTACTCACCGTCCTGCTCCTGTTCATGATCTTCCTCGTACACGGGTGGACCTCGACGCAAGCCTGGGCGCGAGGGCGCACCCCGGTGACCTACTACGATGTGAGCGGGAACGAGATCAAGTACCCGCGACTTTTTTATCACGACCCCCGGTGGGAGCCGGTGAATACAGCTCTGGAATGGTTACGGCGGCACGGCAAGCCGGGTGACGTCATCGCCGCCACCGCCCCCCATTCGGCATATTTGCGCACCGGCCTCAAGGCGGTACTGCCGCCGCTGGAGAGCGATAGAGAACGGGCGCAACGCCTGCTGGATTCGGTGCCGGTGAAGTACGTCATCCTGGACGTTCTCGGGATCCCCGGGATCAGCGAACGCTATGCCGCGCCCACGATCGAGAGACACCCACAGATGTGGAAGCCCGTTTATGTCGCGCCGGACGGTGGTGCCCGCATCTACGAGCGGGTGCCATAGTGGGCTCAGAACTTGGCGGTGTGATGTCTCCTCGCCGTCTGCTGCCCCTCTTCGTCGTCTGGGGGATCTGGACGGCGATGCTCGTGGCCGCGTTGGCGTTCGTTCACAGATACGGCAGCAATGTTCCATCTTGGGACGGCTGGGACATGGTCCCGACGCTGACGGGCCACCAACCGGTCACTGCAGAGTGGCTGTGGTCGCAGCATAACGAACACCGTGTCCCGCTGCCGCGACTCCTCCTTCTGGGGCTGCACCGAATCACGGGGATAAACTTCCGTACCCCGATGTTCTTCAACATCCTTGTCACGGGGGCGTTGGCGCTTGCGATGATTCTGGTCGCCAAACGATTGCGCGGCGGTGACCAGAGCTACACGGACGCGTTTTTCCCGCTGATCTTCCTCCACTGGGGACAAGCGGCCAACATGATATGGGGCTGGCAACTGCAGTTTTATGCCTCGATGGTGCTCTCGGGCATCGTGCTGCTTCTGATAGTCCAGAGCGGGCCGCGCCCGAGACCACGGAACGCAGGTCTTGTCGGTGTCTGCCTTGTTCTGCTTCCCTTGTGCGGCGCGAACGGGCTGGCGTTGGTGCCTCCATTGGCATTATGGCTCGGGTACTTTGCCATCGTTCAGAGGCGTTCAGGAGATCCAGTGGCCCGGCGTGCTAGCTTGCCGATCCTGGGCTTGGCCGTGAGCGCTGTAGTGCTCTCGGCTCTCTATCTCGTCGGCTGGGAGAGGGTGCCTTACTTCGGGTTTGGGTTTGGGTTCTGGTCAATCGCCACTGCCGCCAAAGTTGTAGCGATGGCTTTCGGCCCTGGACTCGCCGGCCTCGATGTTCGAATATTGCCCAAGACCCTCTGGCAACTCCCATGCCTGGTAGTGCTCTTCTTCTTGCTAGCCAGCGTGACACTTCTCTTGAAGGTGGTGCGGGACCGTCCTGAAGAACGCCAGCGCGCGGTGGGACTGTTATCGGTGCTGGCCGCCATGGGTTGTCTTGCTCTTGCCCTCGGCCTGGGCCGCAATGGGTTCGAGACGCGCTATGTGACCCTACTCGTTCCGACCTGGTGCTGCGTTTACCTTGTCTGGAGTATCTACGCTCCCGCAAGGTTCAGCGCTTGGGGTCGCATGTTTCTACTCGCGGTTACGCTCGCGACATTGTGGCCGAACACTGGATTCGGAGTCGACTATGGCACGGCCGTGCGGACCGGTCTTGCGAGTTTTGAGAGGGAGATGGTCGCCGGCGTACCGAGCTATCGACTCGTATTTCGCTACTGGCAATACCTCCATCCGCATCAGGACATCTTGAATGAATACATGCCGATGCTGCGTCGGGCCGGTGTGGGAAGCTTTCGCTATCTGCAAGAGAACCCTGCCTTCCGCGCGGTATCGGTCCCCCTCGTTCCCGAAAACCTGAACCAGGTGAGATGGAACGACGGGACGGCCTATACGATCGTGGGCGGGGACGAGTCATACATGGTCTTCTCGCTGCCGAAGGCCGAGTATGCGTACGGCATCCGTCTCAGATACACGTACCGCAACGAAGACCACACACTGCCATTTGTCTATCTCTACTGGAGAGACGATAGGGACAAGGACTTCGTCAGGCCCCGGTATGGAAACTACTCCGCTACCGGAGACCACGCCAATTGGGTACGGGGAACGTGGGGACAGATTCAGGCGCCGGAATCGACGTTGACGTTCTGGGTCTGCGATACGGTGAAGGATATTCGTGTCCACCCAGACCTGAGGCCCGGTGTGTTCAGACTGTCCGAACTTGTTTTGCTGACGCCGTCGGCAGAACGCGTCAGTGAGACCGAGAGAGCGGACCACCTTTCCTACCGCCCTCCCTGGGTGAGCCGCTAATGGTGAACTCCCGATTCCACTGGTTCGGTCTCTGGCGACTGCTCGGCCTCAGCGAGTAACCCCTTTCATTGATCCTCCTTGAAGTCGTGCGTAACCTGGCGGATCCCTGGGCGCTCTGGCAGTCGCGCCGACGCGTCAGGCGCGAGGGACACAGCAACGGGAATGTTGTCCGATGAGTCGAGCACGAAACAGCGCTTGGAACCTGGCCGCGGCGCTCGGCTTCACGCTAGTGTCGGCGGCGGCCAACTTTTTCGCCACCCCGTGGCTGTTGCGCTGGTTGGGCTCCGAACGGTTGGGCGCCTTCAAGGCCCTGACAGATTGGATCGGACACCTCACGTTCGTGGAGTTCGGGCTGGGGGGCGCACTGATGGCTGCGTTCGTCGCGCGAATCAGTCAAGGCGATCGAGCGGGGGTCACCCGAATGGCGGCCGCCGGCATCCGCGCGTACTGGAGCGTGGCTCTCTTGCAGATCGCCGGTGGAATATTACTGGTTGTCGCGCTACCTCACTTGATTTCTCTCAGTCATCTGACTCCGAGCGAGCTGCGGGCGGCCGGCGCGGTCGCCTTGGCGCCGGTCATCGTAACTCCGCTGCTGGTCTTCCGCGCACTGGCAGAGAGCCGGCAGCGCGGGTACATGAACTCGCTACTGCTCGCTGCGCAGGTTCTGGTGATGACGGCGCTGGCGCTGATCGCGGCCCGTCTCGGATGGGGCCTGATCGGCCAAGGATTGGCGTTGGCGGTCGCCCAGATCCTGACCCTCCTGGCCCTTGCCTTGGATGGCACGCGGGCGTACCGAGGGGTGTGGAGTGCCGCCCAGGAGGCGATAGACAGAAATGCCCTCCGGCGCTTGAGTTGGCCGACATTCGTCCACGGACTGACGGATCGGATCGGTCTGGTCAGCGATAATCTCGTCGTCGCCTGGATCCTCGGTCCCGCAGCCGTCGTCCCATTCTTCCTGACACAACAACTGGTTGCCCTGACTCAGTTTCAGGTGAGGAGCATCGGCCAAGCCACCTGGGCGGGGTTTGCTGAGCTGCACGCCCAAGGCAACCACGCCAAGCTGCGAACGCGCTTGCTCGAGCTGACCGGCGTGGTCAGTGGTCTTGGCGTGGCAGCGCTCGCGCCGGTGGCCGCGTACAACCGTGCCTTCGTCCATCTCTGGGTAGGTCGAGATGGCTACGCCGGTGACGCCGTGACCGCGCTCGCCTGCGTGAACGCAGTGCTCTGGGGGGTCTTCGCTCTCTGGGGATGGGCGATACTCGGGACTGGGCACATCGGCTGGTGGATGCCATTCGCCATCCTCTCGACTCTGCTGAACATCGTCGTCAGTGTGTTCGGGACCTTCACCTTTGGCTTGGTCGGGCCACTGTTGGGCACCACTGCGGGCTTCGTGCTCGTCACCTCCTGGGCGCTGCCGCGCGTCCTTCATCGCGCGTTCGCGATATCGCCGCGAATGCTCTGGCAGGCTGTCCTGTCTCCGTTGCGCTGGGGCCTAGCGTTTGCTGTGGTCTTGCGGGCTGTCGCGGCCTACCATCCCCCAGTCGGTTGGCTCGAGTTCATCGGCCTAGCAGGCCCAACTGCGGCCGGCGGGCTGGTCCTGTGGTGGCGGCTGAGCCTCAGACGCGAGGAGCGGTCGGTGTGGCGGGCGAGGCTGCGCAGGGTGGCGCCGTGGCGATAACGGCTCGAGACGAGTCGATCGGCGCGAGAATTCGTGCGCTATCCGGAGGCGTTCGAGTGGCAAAGTACCAAGATAGACTGATCGGTTAATCGCGATGCCAGAGGTCTCATCATTCATCGAAGCCCTGGCCACTCGTGAGCGATTCCGTGACAGTTACCTACGGCGCAGCGATCCCATTGCCAATGACCGTATGCTCTGGCGCGCGCAAACCTTTCGGCACATGGTCCATCTCTTGCCGAGACAAACCATCCTAGAGCTCGGCTGTGGTCAGGGTATCTTAACTTCCCATCTCGTCCGCGTTTCGCGGGACGAAAACCCCATCACCGCTGTAACTTTCGCTTTGGGCCAGAACAGGCCGCTAGGCTTGCCCGAACAGGTCGAGTTTTTGAGTGCTGACTCTTTGCCCGGGCCGCTGCACGGGAGGCGTTTCGACTTCATCGTGGCCATGGACCTACTGGACCGCCAAAACTGCGCCTCGGTTCTGCAGTACGTGCACGACGTGCTCAATCCGGGAGGCGAGGTCCTTTTCTACGAGAGCAACCCGTGGAATCCGGTGCTCTGGCTTCGCCGTTGCTTGTCCCTGATTACTGGATACCGCGACCCACGGTCCCTACTGAGCCGCCCAAGGCTCTACGAGCTGATGTCCGAGGTGGGTTTTGTTCGCGTGTTCTCGGTCTACAACGATTTCGTCTACGCCCCGCTCACACGACAGCTCGTCTGGCTTCTCCGGAACCTCTCCATCGTTTTAGAGAACATGCCGTGTATTCGAACCTTGGCCGGCTCGATCCTCATCCACGCTCAGAAACCGCCGCGGCTGGCTGAGCGTCCCCAGACTTCCCTGTGCGCTCATCAAATCCTTCATCGCGCGGTCTCTATTGTCGTTCCATGTCACAACGAGGCAATGAATATCGGACCGCTCGTGAGACGCTTATGCGCGTTGTTTGACGACTATATCCACGAGATTATCCCGGTAGACGACAACAGCACGGACAATACGGCGGACGTCCTCCGAAAGTTGTCAGCGGAGGACGGACGAATTAAGCCCCTCTTCCGCCGTCCTCCCAATGGCGTCGGCCGTGCAATCGCCGACGGATATCGTGTTGCGACAGGCCGATACGTTTTGTCAATGGACTGCGACTTTCAACACCTGCTTCCCGAGGTGCGAGATCTTTTCGACGCGGCTGCAGAAGGCTGGGACGTCGTCGTCGGAAGCCGTTTCTCCCGTCACAGCGTGTTGTTGAATTACCCGTTCCAGAAAATCATCGCCAATCGCGGCTTTCATCTTTTGGCACGTTTGCTCCTGCGCCGCAGCTTCCGCGATTTGACCAACAATCTGAAGTTGCTTCGCCGGGAGGTAGTGGAGAAACTTTGTCTGCTTGAACCAGGGTTTGCCGTCAACGCAGAGACCGGCCTGCAGCCGCTCCTGATGGGGCACACGATCAAAGAGGTTCCCATTTCTTGGATCAATCGGACGCCGGACATGGGAACTTCGTCGTTCCGGTTGGCGCGGGTCAGCGGTGGATACTGCCGCGTGCTATTTCGCCTCTGGGCCAAGTGCGCGTTGGGCATCGGGAGTTACAAGCAGCTTGTTCTTCGCAAGGGAACCCAAAGGACGTGGCGGGAAGCGGACGCAGACAACCCGCCACGAACAAAAGAAATCGAGACGCCAAAGACAAGCGCGGATCCGCCCAAGTCTTCCTTCGGAACATGAATGCAGGTCCGTGAGTTGCTCACGGGACTGGACGCACTGGGTGTTAGGGCACCGATCGATTGGCTCCGGAGATGACTAGGTGTAGTGCCATCGCGATAAATTTGCCGTAAAGATTTCCGCCAGTATCCCTCGCACGTCATATGTCAGATGCCAGTCCGGGTAGTGGTTCTTGAATTTCCGTACGTCGCTGATCCACCAAATATGATCGCCAATCCGATTCGATTCTTCGTAAGTCCAGTTGAGTTTCTTCTGGGTGATTTCCTCACAAACCGCGATCGCTTCGAGCATCGAGCAACAACTGAAGCGACCCCCACCAATGTTGTAGACTTCGCCGGCTCGTGGGGCCGAATAGAAGTGGTAAAAGGCATTCACCAGATCATAGCTGTGAATGTTGTCGCGGACCTGCTTGCCCTTATATCCGAAGACCTGATAGTGGTCCCCGGTCATCGTGCATTTCATCAGATACGACAGGAAGCCGTGTAGCTTCGTGCCAGAGTGAGTGGGTCCCGTCAAGCAGCCGCCCCGGAAGACGGCCGTTTTCATATCAAAATATTGGCCGTACTCCTGGACCAAAACATCAGCGGCGACCTTGGAGGCGCCAAATAGTGAGTGTTTACAATTGTCGATGCTCATCTTCTCGTCAATGCCCTGATGATAGGGGTGCTCCTTCTCAATTTCCCATCGTGTTTCCTGTTCGACGAGAGGAAGCGAGTTCGGCCGATCACCGTACACCTTGTTCGTGGAGCAAAAGATGAAGGCGGCTTCAGGGCAGAATTGACGAGTGTTTTCCAGCATCACAAGAGTGCCATTGGCGTTGACGGTGAAGTCCGTGTAAGGATCGCGGGCTGCCCAATCATGCGATGGCTGAGCGGCGGCATGAATAACTAGATCAATGTGCCGCCCATACTCTTCGAAGATCCTCTTGACGACACCGTGATCTCGGACGTCGACATCGTGGTGGATATAGTGGTCCCGATACTTATGAAGCAGGCGATCGCGATTCCACTCCGTGGAGGCTTCCACCCCAAAGAACATCTGGCGCATATTATTGTCCAGACCCACGGCTTTGAATCCGCGCTCACAAAAGAAACCAACCGATTCCGAGCCGATTAGTCCTGCGGATCCTGTTATCAAGACAGTCTTCAATGGCTTCTCCAGAACGAGGACAGTGATCGTCCTCCTGACGTCAGGCCCCGGAGAGCCCCGGCATCGGTCCGAGTTCTCACGCTGAGATTCTAGCGCGCGCGGACGCGCGGCGGCTAGAGCGCGAGCCGAGCGCGGCAGAGCCGTTGGGGATGGCGCCGGCTTCAACTACCACCTGCATCGAGGTCGGGATAGTAACGATTCCGATGTACCGGCGCGGCGGCTGGTATGCTCACCCAATGTCGTTCCTCGGCCCTGGCGAGGAGAGCGTTCCTTTCGACGTTCGCCCTTTCGATCGATCACTCGTTTCGGGAGTTACCTGGACAGTGGTCGTTCGCTGGGCCGCCAAGGCGGTCAGCTTGACGTCAATGCTGTACGTGGTCCGAATCCTGACCCCTGGCGACTTCGGTCTCGTGTCCATGGCCTCGATCCCGATCGGGCTGGCACAGTTGATCGGAGACCTGGGCCTGCAAACCGTCGTCGTCCAGAACCGGACTCTGAGCGAGGACGAGCTCGCGAGCGTGGCGACCTCTGCGCTCGGTGTGGGCGCACTCTTGACGGTCCTGTTCATCGTCCTGTCGCGACCTATTGCTCTCTACTTCCGCGAGCCGGCCGTGGCCGCGGTCATCGTGGTGTTGAGCTTGACCTTCCTCGCTGATTCGATTCAGGTGTTGCCCAGGGCGCTCCTGCAGCGAGACCTCGAGTTCCGGACGCTGGCCTGGCTGCACGGGCTACAGGTCACAATCGCCGCCCTCGTCCTCGCGGGCGGCGCAACACTGTCTCTGGGCTACTGGGCGCTGGTGCTCAACACTCTCGTCAGCAGCGGTGTCATCACAATGGTGCTCTACACTCTGAGGCCGTTCCGTCTGGCCTGGCCGTCGGAGTTTGGCTCCGTCACCGGCGCGCTCGTGGCGGGTTGGCGGGTGACCGTGTCGCGGATAGCCTGGTACGGTTACTCGTCGCTCGACTCGATGCTCATCGGCCGGGTCCTCGGCAAGGATGCGCTCGGTATCTTCGATTCCGCCAAGAGTTTCGCCGCGCTGCCGGAGGCCGAAGTCACATCGATGGTGAGCAAGGTGGTCCCGGGAGTCTTCTCCTCCGTGCAGAACAGCTTACCGGCGCTCCGCCGCTATTTTCTGCTGCTCACCGAGGCAGTCTCGTACCTCACGCTGCCGGCCTCTGTCGGCCTCGCGTTGACCGCCGAGGAATTCGTGCGACTGGCCCTCGGCCCCCAATGGGAGGCCGTCATCGTCCCGTTGCGTATCCTCTGCCTCTACATCGCTTGCAGCAGCAGCCAGATGCTACTCTCCCATGTACTGCTCTGGACCGGCCACTTGCGCGTCAACATGTGGGTCAACCTCCTCTCGCTGGTGTTCCTGCCGGCGTGCTTCTATCTCGGTCTCACATGGGGTGTGCCCGGGGTGGCATGGGCCTGGGTGTTCGGCTTTCCACTGATCGTCGTGCTGAAGATAGTTCTGGTCAGCCGCATCCTCGACGTGGCCCCGACCGCCTACCTCTCCGCGCTCCGCCCGGCGCTCATCGCCTCCCTCGCCATGACGAGCGTCGTTCTGCTGGTCCGAGCGAGTCTGCCGATTTCCTGGTCGCCGCAGGCGCGGCTCGCCCTGCAGGCCTCGACCGGAGCCGTCACCTACATCCTGGTGTTACTAGGCGCCTTCCATCACCGGGTCGGGACGATTTACGAAACCATCCGAGTAGCGGCAAGATCGTAAGGAAGCGGTGCTCTGTCATCGCGTGAGGGCCGCCGATCCGGGACCGTACGTTGGGAGTCGCCGCGCGCCCCTGCTCGCTGCCCTGGCCGTTATCCTCGCCGGGTCGGTGTTGCGTCTGGCGTACCTCGACGCCGATCCCGACTACTACGCTTGGGCCGGTTACATCACCGACGAAGGCCGGTGGGTGGCGCATGCGCGCGAGCTGGCGCTCTTCGGCCGAGTCGTCAACACCGACTGGCTATTGCACCTGCACCTGTTTCTCGCTCCGCTGTTCCAGGTCATCAGCTACGTCGCATTTGAGCTGCTTGGAGTCAGCATCTGGTCGGCTCGCCTCCCGACCGCGGTTGCCGGCAGCGTGGTCCTCGGAGTGTTCTGGCTGGCGCTCCGGCCCGCGGTGACGGCGCCGGCGCTGGTCGTGGGTCTCTCGCTGCTCGCACTCGACGTGGACCTGATCGAGCTGAGCCGTGTGTCGGTTCCGGAGATGACGAGCATGCTGGCCGAGATCGCCGCCTACGCCGTGGTGGTCGCGCGGCGCCCTACCGCACCTCGGCTGCTCGCCGGCGGGCTCCTGTTGGCCGCCGCGATCGCGATGAAGGCCACGACCCTGCCCGTGCTGATCATCTTTTCCGTCATCGTCCTCGTTTCGCCAACCGAGGACACCGAGCCGAAGCGGCGCGGCCGGAATCTGTTCATGCTCTGGACCGGATTTCTCTTACCACTGCTCGTGATCGTGCCTGTCGCGGTGGCCTGCTGCGGCCCCTGGGCACGGGCGGTGCTTTCGAACATGAGCCCGCTAGAGCCCTTCCGCAAGCCTTCAAGCGCATTCTCGGTCGTGAACTTCTTCTTCAGCGACCCGCTCGCGCCGACCATCAACATCTGGGCGGTCGGAGTCTGCTTCGCGCTGGTTGCGTGGCTCGGGAGGCCATCGGACACCGAGAATCCCCCGGCGCTCCGGCACTTCGTGAGCTCGGCCATCTGGTGCGGGCTCTACGCGCCCATCATGCTGAGCCTCGACTACTTCCCCGACCGGTACAGGGCTCACATCCTGGTGCCGGTGGCGATCAACATCGCGACGGGCATCACTCTGGCCCAGGTCGTGAGCCAGACCGCCCCTGGCCCAGCCGTGGCTGGGCTTCCAAGAGGTCGGAGAGCGGTTCTCCTGGCGCTGATGACTCTTCCCGCCGCCGTGCTGTGGGCGCCCGCCCTCGCCGGTGTCGCCGCGCACATCGGGATGGACACCGCGCGTCTCCGGATCCAGCTCGTGTGCGTCCTGATCGCCGGGACCCTGACAGGGTGGGTGTTGCGACGGACCGCGCTCGTCTCGAGTGCGCCGCGGATTTTCTTCATCTTCCCGATCGTGGCGATCATCGGCTGGATGGTGTGCGTCCGGACCGGTCTCGACGAGGGTCGATTTTGGCCGGTTCCAGGCGGAGGCCGCGCCGCTTGGTGGTCGGTGGGCCTACCGGCCACGGCAGCGCTCGCGACGATGCTCACCGCAGTCGGGCGGCATTGGAGCCGCGAGCGGTGGATCGGGCTCGTTCCCGCGGCCGTCCTCTGCTACGCCGTGTTGGCCGCGGCGCGGGTCGCTCCCGCCTATGTGGCCCCCCACTTCTCCATGAAGCAGGTGTCGCGGGATCTAGGTCTCTCGCTAGCCAACTCGACGGGCCTCGTCGCCACTGCGAATGCCGAGGGGCTCTTCAACGACAACGGCATCCGCTATCGGACGATCACTGGGCGGACCTGGCCGACGTACCGGCCCGATGTCATGATCATCGTGTTCGGCTTCAATGACCCCGAAGGCCTGCTCGGCCGCGAGTACGATCTCACGGCGAGCTATCCGCTCTATACCAGCCCCGAAGCCGCGACGCCGGCAGTTGTGCGGGTCTACCGGCGCCAGGCGCCCCGCGGCTGAGTCGCAACTTCGACCCCGGAGACCGTGGCCCACCGAAGAATGGCGATTGCCCTATCATGTACGCAGGATTCAGAAGGGCGCTTGCTGACTGATGAAGCTGCTGATCGCGATCCCTGCTCTCAACGAAGAAGGCAGTATCCAGCAGATCATCGAACGCTGCTTGCAGGCTCGCACAGACATTATCGAGACAACACCGGTGGCGGAGGTGGAAGTGACCGTGGTGAGTGACGGGTCGACAGACCACACGGTGGAGCTGGCGTCACAGTTTATGGACCGGATCAAGCTGATCGTGTTTCCGAAGAACCGTGGGTACGGGGCCGCTATCAAAGAAGCGTGGGCTCAATCCGATGCAGATCTCCTGGGCTTTCTCGACGCCGATGGTACCTGCGATCCGCGGTTCTTTTCACGGCTGATCAACGCCTTGAGAGAGCACGAGGCTGACATGGCGCTCGGGTGTCGTCTCAACGTTCACAGTAAGATGCCGTGGGTGCGACGCGTCGGCAACGGCCTCTTTGCCTCTGTCCTCAGCCTGCTCTCGTCTTCCCGAGTCCGCGATACTGCCAGCGGCATGCGCGTCGTCCGGCGCAAATGTCTCCCGGAGTTGCTGCCACTACCGGATGGCCTTCACTTCACCCCGGCGATGAGCGCGCGCGCGATCCTGAGTGACAATGTCAGGACCGTTGAGATTGATATGCCGTACCAAGAGCGAGCGGGAGAATCGAAGCTTCGGCCGGGAAGGGACGGGCTTCGGTTTCTCAAGGCAATCCTCGATGCCGCGCTGCTGTATCGGCCCGCGCGCCCCCTGGCGACCCTCGGCGGACTATGGCTTGCGGTTGCAATCATCTTGATGATCGCCCCTACGGGGTACTACTTGGAACATCGGGCCGTGCAGGAATGGATGATTTACCGGTTTATCGTCAGCCATCTCGCTGGGACGCTGGCCACCTTGTTGTTGTCCGCCAGCTATCTCACCGGGAGGATAGTGGGAATTGTCCTCCCGAAAGAAACGAGTAAACGGCGGCAAACGAACGTTCTGGAGTGGTTCTTTTCGAGCAAGCTGAGCTGGTATGCTCCGGCCATGTTGCTTGTTGGCGGTGGCCTCCTGGTCCTGCCGAGTTTTCTCGAGTTGGTTCGCACTGGGGCCACTTACGAGCACTGGTCACGCTTTGTCGCGATGTCGTTTTCCTGGTCCGTCGCCTTCATTATTGTGGTCACGAGAGTGATCGACTACGTCCTTGGTTTGTTGGATGCGCAGCTGACTCATCACACAAAGATGAGTAAGTAGCATCATTCGTGAGCTACCGCGTTCCGATTCAGAATTGCGGCGATCACATCGGGCGCCAGCCACCGTGAGAGGTCAATCTCCCTTCAGCCAGACGACACCGTTGTAGACGTAAGCCAGGATGAGGCCCGCAACATAGCCGCAGATGAACGCGTAGGCGGCGCCGATTAGGCTTCCGACGAAGGTCACGGAGTAACCGATGAAAAAATGGCCCAGGAGACTCAGGTGGGGGCCGATGGGCTGGCCACCCTTGACGAGAAGCCAGTTGGTCGCGACGAACAGGGCGAAGGCACCTATGATTCCGAAGACGAGTCCGAGGACGTTACCGTCC
>Ga0114129_10004514_pt1 | contig 19642 bp, 14 predicted proteins | sample RhiMetdeltSRZDD1_FD_80071 | JGI IMG/M metagenome (GOLD analysis project Ga0114129, IMG submission 80071) | Populus rhizosphere microbial communities from Tennessee, USA - Rhizosphere MetaG P. deltoides SRZDD1 (version 2) (version 2) | ecosystem: Host-associated > Plants > Roots > Rhizosphere >...
AGGTCGTCGTCGCCCAGCGCTTCGAACACGATGATCTCGTCGATGCGGTTGATGAACTCGGGGTTGAAGGTCCGATTCACCTCGCCGAGCACCATGTCCGAGACGCTCTTGTCGATCGCCAGCGTGTCGGCCGACTGAAAGCCCATCGAGCTCTTCTTCTGGATGAAGCGAGCGCCGATGTTGGACGTCATGATGATGATCGTGTTCTTGAAGTTCACCCGGTTGCCGAGGCCGTCGGTGAGGTGGCCGTCCTCGAACACTTGCAGCAGGATGTTGAAGATGTCGGGATGCGCCTTCTCGATCTCGTCGAGAAGGACGACCGAATACGGGTTCCGCTTCACCTTTTCCGTGAGCTGACCGCCTTCCTCGTGACCGACGTAGCCCGGGGGTGAGCCGATCAACTTGCTCACCGAGTGCTTCTCCATGTACTCGGACATGTCGAAGCGGATGAGCGCATGGTCGCTGCCGAAGAGGAAGTTGGCGAGCGCGCGCGCCAGCTCCGTCTTGCCCACACCGGTCGGACCGAGGAACACGAAGCTTCCGACCGGCCGATTCGGGTTCTTGAGCCCGGCGCGCGACCGGCGGATCGCGCGGGAAATCGCTGAAATTGCCTTCTCCTGGCTGATGACGCGCCGGTGGAGCTCGGACTCCATGCGCAGCAGCTTGTCGCCTTCGTCCTGATTGATCGACGCCATCGGCACGCCGGTCCATTTCGACACGACCTCGTCGATCTCGGCTTTGCCGACGATGACCTTGCGCGCGCTGGACTTGACGTCGAACTTCTCACGCACGAATTGCAGGTTCTCGCGCGCCGTCACTTCCTGCTCGCGGTAGAACTGCGCCTTCTCGAAATCCTTGTTCGCCGCGGCGCTTTCCATCTGCTCGACGGCGACGCGGATGCTCTTGTTGATTTCGCCGAACTCCTCGCTGTAGCCCGCCTCACGCAGCTTGGCGCGCGCGCCCGCTTCGTCGACAAGGTCGATCGCCTTGTCGGGCAGGAATCGGTCGGTGATGTAGCGATTCGACTGGTAGACCGCGGCCTCGATCGCTTCGCGCGTGTATTCGACGTGGTGGAAGTTCTCGTAGCGGTCCTTCACGCCGAGCAGGATCTCGATCGTCTCGCGCTCGCCCGGAGGATCCACCTTGATCGCCTGGAACCGGCGTTCGAGCGAACGATCCTTTTCGATGTACTTGCGGTACTCCGCCGGGGTCGTGGCGCCAATGCAGCGGATCTCGCCGCGCGACAGCGCCGGCTTGAGGATGTTGGCGGCGTCGAGCGAGCCTTCGGCCGATCCCGCGCCCACCAGCGTGTGCAGCTCGTCGATGAACACGATGATGTTCGGGTTGTCGGTCAGCTCCTTCATGATCGCCTTGAGCCGCTCTTCGAACTGGCCGCGGTACTTGGTGCCGGCCACGATGAGCGAGATGTCGAGGGCGAGGATCCGCTTGTCGGCGAGGAAGTGAGGGACGTCGCCGTAGACGATCTTCTGCGCCAGCCCTTCCACAATCGCGGTTTTGCCGACGCCGGGCTCGCCGATGAGGACCGCGTTGTTCTTCGTGCGGCGGCAGAGGACCTGCTGGACCCGTTCCAGCTCGTGCTCGCGGCCGACCAGGGGGTCGAGCTGATTCTTCATCGCCGACTCGGTGAGATCGCGGCTGAATTCGGCCAGCAGCGGCGTCTCTTTCACCCGGGTCAGCGTGGTCTTTTCGTTGAGAAGCTGAACGATGTCCTCGCGGACGGTGTTCAGACGCATCCCCTTTTCCATGAGGATGGACGCTGCGACCGACCGCTCTTCCCGCAAGATGCCGAGGAGCAGATGCTCGGTGCCGATGTAGTTGTGCAGCAGCCGATCGGCCTCTTCGGCCGCAAACTGCAGAACTCGCTTGGTTTCAGCGCTGAAGGGGATCTCGACCGATGTGGAGACCTTCTCCCGGAACACCGTCCGCCCTTCGATCTCCTTCCGGATGTTCTCGAGCGAAAGATGGGAGCGCGCAAAAATCCGGCTGGTCAGTCCTTTGCCTTCGCGGATGAGGCCGAGCAGAAGATGTTCGGTCTCAATCGAGATGCTCCCGAGCTGGCTGGCCTCATAGCGGGCGAAGAAGAGTACCCGTCGAGCCCTTTCCGTGTACCGTTCGAACATCCGGGCTACCTACGTGAAAGGCTATTCAACAAAAGCCTTGGTGTTGGGGTCGTGGAGCCGATGACCACATTATACAGGAGTTTAAGTCTTTGTCAGCATTAGGGTTCCCGCCCCATCACGTTAGACGAACCGGCGGGGATTAGGGATCCCTCCTGGAGGCGCAGCACCCGATCGCACGCGGCGGCGAGACGCGGATTGTGCGTGGCAATGATCGAGGTGAGGCCGTAGGCCTGATGCATCTCGCGCAGCAGCGCGTGCAGCGAGTCAGCGGTCGCCTCGTCGAGATCGCCCGTCGGCTCGTCGGCGAGCAATACGGCGGGACGCATCACCAGGGCGCGGGCCACGGCGACACGCTGCTGCTCTCCGCCGGAGAGCATCCCAGGGCGATGGGTCAGGCGGTCGCCGAGTCCGACGCGCCGGAGCAACTCCGTGGCGCGCGGACGCGCCTCGGCGACAGGTATTCGAGCGATGCGCAACGGCATTTCGGCGTTCTCGAGCGCGCTGAACTCCGGAAGCAGATGGTGAAACTGAAAGACGAAGCCGACGCGCTGGTTCCGGAATGCGACCACTTCCGCATCGGGCAGTGCCGTCAGCTCTACGCCGCCCACCGCCACGGTGCCCTGGTCGGCGCGATCCAGCGCGCCGAGTACGTGCAGCAGCGTGCTCTTCCCCACGCCCGACGCGCCGACGATCGCCAACATCTCGCCTGCGGCGACCTCGAGGTCGAGATTGCGCAGCACGGTCAGCGGCGCGCCACCCACGGGGTAGCTTTTCACGATGCCGCGGGCGATTAGAAAGGACATGGTCAAGGTTCAACGCTCAACGTTCAACGCTCAAGGTTCAACGTTCAACGATCAACGTTCAACGCTCAAGCGTTCCAGGCTCAAAAGCTGCCAGTTGAACGTTGAAACTCGCAAGTTGCTCGTCACTCATACCTGAGAGCCTGAGCTGGATCGAGCCGTGCGGCCTGGCGCGAGGGGTAGATCGTCGCGGCGAGGCACACCAGCACCGCAGCCAGCACGACCATCGCTGTTTCGAACGGCAGCACCTTGAACGGCACGTGCGACACCTGGTAGACGTCCATCGGAATCTTGATCAGCTTGTAGCGATCGAGCGCGAACGACAGCGCGCAGCCGGCGGTCGCGCCGACCGCCGTGCCGATGATTCCGATGATCAGCCCCTGCATGATGAAGATCGCCGTCACGCTCCTCGCGCTCGCGCCCATGGTCTTCAGGATCGCGATGTCGCGGTGCTTTTCCATCACGAGCAGAATCAGCGAGGCGACGATGTTGAGCGCGGCCACCATCGTGATGAGGCCGATGGTCAGGGACATCGCGATCTTCTCGAGCGCCAGCGCGTGAAAGAACGAACGATTCATCTCGGTCCAGTCGGTGGCGAGATACTTGTCGCCGAGGCGCGCCGTGATCGAGCGCGCGACATCGGGCGCGCCCAGAACGTCGTCGACGCGCAATTGGATCATGTCGGTCTGATCCCGGCCGAACAGCCGGCCAGCCACGTCGATCGACACGAATGCGGTGGTCGTGTCGAGCTCGTACAGCCCGAGGCTGAACGTTCCGGCGACCCGGAGCCGCCGGGTCCGCGGAATCATGCCCATCGGCGACAGCGTGCCGTGAGCGGTCACGATCGAGACCGAATCGCCGACGTTCACGCCGAGGGTGCGCGCGAGATCCTTGCCGAGCAGGATCCCGCCGACGCCGTCTTCGTCGGACGGCTTGAGCGCATCGAAGCTGCCGCTCTGCAGCGCCGATCGCAGGTCCGACACGCTGCCCTCGAGCTCCGGATCGATCCCGGTGAGGTTGATGAAATCTTCGGAGCGAGAGGCGCTGATGAGCGCTTTGCCCAGTACCGCCGGCGCGGCGCCGACGACATGCGGCACCTCACGCAGTTTCCGCGCCTCGGCGTGGTAATCGGCGATGCCGTCGGTTTTCCAGACGTAGATGTGCGGGTTGGCGCCGAGGATGCGATCGCGGATCTCGCCTTGGAGGCCTGTCATGAGCGCAAGCGCGATGACGAGCGCCATCACGCCAACGGTGACGCCCAGCGTCGAAATGAGAGAGATCACCGAGATGAACGCCTGCTTCCGCTTCGCAAGCAGGTAGCGAAAAGCGATGTGGAGCTCGAAGGGGACGTTCATGTGACATCCCCCTTCACTCTTTTTTCCTCATCAGCGGAAACAGAATGACATCTCGTATCGACGGGCTGTTGGTGAGCAGCATGACGAGCCGATCGATGCCTACGCCTTCGCCGGCAGTCGGCGGCAGCCCGAACTCGAGCGCGCGGATGTAATCCTCGTCCATGGCGTGTGCCTCGAGATCACCGCGCGCGCGGTGCTTGAGCTGCGCTTCGAAGCGGCGCCGTTGTTCATCGGGATCGTTCAGCTCGCTGAAGGCGTTGGCCACTTCGAAGCCGCCGATGTACAGCTCGAAGCGTTCAACGGTGTCGGGATCGTCGGGTTTCTGCTTCGACAGCGGCGACACTTCGGTTGGAAAGTCGTACACGAAGGTCGGCTGAATGAGCGCCGCCTCGCAGAGTGCCTCGAAGATCGACGTCGTGATCTTGCCGGCGCCGTGACCAGGGTCGACCTCGAGACCGAGCTGACGGGCCAGGCCTGCCGCCGTGTCGCGATCGCGCAGATCCGTGTCGGCGACCTCGCGCCGCAGGCGCCGCGCGGCGGCTTCGCGCGCCGCGTCACGCAGCGACAGGCGGACAAAAGGAGGACGGAGTGAAATCTGGTGATCGCCGAACGTGATCTGGTCGGTGCCGATCGCCTGTCGTGCCGTGGCGGCGATCATTTCCTCGGTCATCCGCATGAGGGCCTGATAGTCGGCATACGCCTCGTAGAACTCCATCATCGTGAACTCGGGGTTGTGCTGCGTCGAAACCCCCTCGTTCCGGAAATTGCGGTTGATCTCGAACACTTTCTCGAGGCCCCCGACCGTCAGGCGCTTCAGGTACAGCTCCGGAGCGATCCGGAGGTACAGATCGGCATCGAGCGTGTTGTGGTGTGTGACGAACGGGCGCGCGATCGCGCCGCCGGCGATCGGCTGCATCATCGGCGTCTCGACTTCGAGATACCCACGGGCAGTCATGAACTCACGGATCGTGGCAATCACGCGGCCACGCGTCTCGAATACACGCCTCGAATCAGGGTTGACGATGAGATCCAGATAGCGCTGCCGGTACCGGATTTCGATGTCCGTGAGGCCGTGCCATTTCTCGGGCAGCGGCAGCAGGCACTTCGCCAGAAAATGGAGGCGCGACGCCCAGATCGTGAACTCGTTCGTCTTGGTCCGAAACAGGCGCCCTTCGACGCCAACCCAGTCGCCGAAGTCGAGCAGCTTGTAGATCTTGAAATCGAGCTCCGGAACGGAGTCCTGGCGGATATACACCTGCAGCTTCGCGTGGCCGTCGGACAGCACCAGGAAGTTCGCCTTGCCGAACGCTCGGATCGCCAGAATGCGGCCGGCCGTGATCGTTTCGATGTGCTCGGCTTCCAGCTCGTCATGCGACCGCTCTCCGTACGCGCCGACGAGCTCCGAAATCGTGTGCCGGCGCTCGAACTTCCGCGGATAGGTGTCAACGCCGAGCGCCGCCAGCCCCTCGAGATTGGCGCGGCGTTGCTGGACCTGTTCGTCGAGAGAAGTAGACATGAAAGTTAAAAGTTAAAAGAGAAAAGTTAAAAGTTAAGAGTAAAAGTTAAAGTTGAGAAGTGGAGAGCTTGCATCTCTGGTTTTAACTTTTAAGTTTTAAGTTTTAACTTTCCCTATTTTCCTCCGTATCGCATCCAGCATCCCGTTGATGAATTTCACCGACTCCTCCGTGCTGAACGTGCGCGCCAGCTCCAGGGCCTCGTTGATGACAACGGCCGCCGGAGTCCCAGGATCACGCAGCAGCTCGCACACGGCCATCCGCAGGATGAGACGGTCGATCACCGCCATCCGCTCAGGACGCCAGTTCGCCGTCGTGTCGGCGATGAGCGCATCGACTGCTTCGAGCCGCTCGACGGCGTCGTGCGCGAGCGCCGAGGCAAACGCGCGAAGCTCGTCGGACGGCGGATCCGCATTCGGCCATTGATGCGCGAAGAAGGTCTCGGCGGCGCGATCCACTTCGCTGCGGCCGACGTCCCACTGATACAGAATCTGCAGCGCGGCTTCGCGCGCCCGGTGGCGAGGGTCTTTCTTCACGAGCGCTTCACGGCCGGGGCGCCGCGTGTCGCGTCACCTGGGCGACGACCTCCGCCATCTCGATCGCCGCGACGGCGGCCTCGTGCCCTTTGTTCCCCGGTCCGTCGCCGGCGCGCGCGAGCGCTTCCTCCACCGAATTCGTGGTGAGCACTCCAAACGCCATCGGAATCTTCGTCGCCGCCGCAGCCATCGTCACGCCGTGCACGACGGCCGAGGCGATGAAATCGAAGTGCGGCGTCTCACCACGAATCACACAGCCGAGACAGACAATCGCGTCGAAGCGCCCGCTCTCAGCCGCGTGTTGAGCGGCGAGCGGAATCTCGAAGGCGCCGGGAACACGTACGATCGTGACATCGGCCGGCGTGACGCCGGCAGCCGTCAGCGCGGCCATCGCGCCGGCTTGAAGGCGGTCGGTGACGAACTCGTTGTACTTCGACACCACGAGCGCGAACCTGAATCCCGCCGCACTCCTGGTGCCTTGTATCGTGTCCATCACGCGCCTGCGCTCGCATTGTCAACGCCGAGCTTCGGCGTGGCAAGCCCCTACCCGACCCACCTGACCTACCCGACCCTATTTGCCTTTGAACTCCGCCTTGCGTTTCTGCAGGAAGGCCGCCGTGCCTTCTCGCATATCGTCGGTCGACGCGACGAGACCGAAGAGCGTCGCCTCGTACTGACACGCCTCGGCGAACGGCATCTCCAGCCCTTTGTTGACGGCGTTGATGATGTAACGCAACGCAATCGGTGCGGCGTCCGCGAGTTGCTGCGCCAGCTTCTTCGCCTCGGTCATCAATTCGGCCGCCGGATAGACGCGATTGACGAGACCGATTCGAAGCGCCTCGTCGGCGCTGATCGGTCCTCCGGTGAGGATCATCTCCATCGCGCGCCCCTTGCCGACCAGCCGCGACAGACGCTGCGTGCCGGCATACCCCGGAATCAAGCCAAGCGCGACCTCCGGTTGACCGAGTTTGGCCGTATCGGCTGCCAGCCGCAGGGTGCAGGCCATCGCCAGCTCGCAGCCTCCTCCGAGCGCGTAACCATTGATCGCCGCAATCACCGGTTTGCCCATGTTCTCGATGACGTCGAACACGTGCTGGCCTCGGAGTGCGTGCTCGCGTCCTCCGGTGGGAGTCTGCACCGCAAGCTCGTTGATGTCGGCGCCGGCGACGAACGCCTTTTCGCCCGCGCCCGTCAGGATCACGACACGGACGCTGTCGTCGCGCTTGAAGTCGAGGATGGCGCGCCGCAGCTCGTCGATGGTCTGCGAGTTGAGTGCGTTGAGGACGCGCGGGCGGTTGATTGTGACAGTCGCAACGGCCCCGTCGCGCTCGAGGAGGAGAGTGTCGAAAGGCATCGTCGCGACCCTACAGCGGGAACGGATACATCAGCCAGCCCAGAACGACCGCCGATGCGACGAACCCTGCAAACATCACGGCGCCAAGTCGCACCTGCTCACGCAGATCGTCCTTCGCGATCACCGCAAATATGAGCGACACGAAAAACGCAAAGAGGACGAGCAGAAGGATATGGCTGCGCATCGCCGTCGGACTCACTTCCTCCCGAGCGCGACATCGTAGGCGTCGATGACCACCAACAGGTTCAGCAGTCCCGCGACGACGAGGAATGCGTTGCCGTACTCGTAGGTGACTGCGCGGACGTCACCTGCGCCGTACCCCAGCGCCTTGGACAGAAAATACGCCGCCCCCATCCCGAAATCGGCAAGCGCCTCCAACCCTACGAGCGGATCGGAGAAATCGAAGGGAAACAGACGCCCCCGCAGCGCCAGGCCGATCGCGAACATCAGCGGCAGCGCGACGAGAAATACGAGTCCCTTGTTGCGACGGCCGAGCCAGAGATGACCCGCGCCAGGGATCGCCCACGACGCCAGGCACAGGAGGACGAGCCCGCCGTATTGCGACTCTTCAGCAGCAGTAACGCGCACAGCCGGTTAGTTTACTCCATCGTTCGCAGCGCTCACGACGACCCACGCGACGATGACGCCGATCGGAACGCCGGCCGTCGCGCGAATCCAGTTCGCGGGCGTGTGCCCGGTGGTCCACTCGTAAAGCAGCGTGATGATTGTCGGCAGCGTGGCAACGACCAACCACCGACGACTGCTGGAGTGGCCGACCCGCGTGTCGGCCGTCCCCCCGGCGATGCTCGAGGCGCCGTGAGCCCGTTGAACGGCGGGCACATATACGGGGCCACGCCTGCGCGCGACAAGGATGATCGCCGCGAGCGCCGCGCCGAAATAGATGCCAGTACACCGCGCGCACACGGGCATCTGCGCCGCCCAAAGGTGAAACGATCGCTCAGGCAACTGATGACACACCACGCTCCCGGCGACGTACACGAACAGCGAGAACAGATACGCGGGCGGCGCGGGATGTGGCCGACTGGCCACGAGCGTTGCGAGCAGCAAGGCGGCCGCCCACATCAACGCGGCACAGACGAAGGCGTATCGCAACGTGCGCCGAACGGTCATCGCTGCCGCGAATGGTACACTCGCCCGAGATGTCTTCCCAGCCGACATCCTCTTCTGTGCCTGCGCGACGACATCTCGCCGGAGTCGCTCTCATATCCTGCACCCTGCTGATGACCGAGCTCGCGCTGACGCGCATCTTCTCAGTCGTCATGTACTACCACTTCGCGTTCCTGGCGATTTCAATCGCGCTCTTCGGCGTCAGCGCGAGCGGCGTGTTTGCCTATGTCGCACGACGCCGATTCGAGCGCCGGTCGACGGATGTCATCCTCGCGACGACGTCGCTCGTGTACGCCGTGTGCACGATCGTCGCGCTGTTCTTTCTCGTGCGTTTGCGTGTCGGCCTGAGTTATTCGCCGCACAACCTGGCGCTGATGCTGACGATCTACGCGCTCGCCGCGCTCCCCTTCTTCTCGGGCGGGCTCGTGATCACGTTCGCGATCGCCCGGCTCTCTTCGCAGATCAATGCGGTATACGCCTCCGACCTCATCGGCGCCTCCGCCGGCTGCCTCGTCTTGATTCCCCTCCTCGATCGCCTCGGGGCGCCAGGGGTTGTCCTGACGGCCGCCGTGTTGTCGATCGCCGCGGCCACGTTGTTCGCGTCATCGGAGGCTCGTCGCCGCACGATGGCTGTCGGCGCGGCAATTCTCGTCGTCCCCCTGGCGGGTCAGCTATCCGGCCGCGCCGGCTTCGACGTGGTCGATACGAAGGGCCATCAGCGAGACCGCGTGCTGTTCAGTAAATGGAATTCGTTCTCGCGAATCGGCGTCTACGAGCGGACCCATGGCGACTGGTCGCTGAGCCCGGCCTATCGGGGTCCGCTTCCCGACACGCGCTACATGGATATCGACTCCGCGGCGTCCACGCCGATCCTGCGTCTCGCGCCGGACCTGTCGAATGCGGAGTACCTGCGGTACGAGCTCACGGCGCTCGCATATCACCTCATGGCGGGACGGGATTCGGGATTCGGGACTCGGGATGCGGAATTGGGGAATGGGTCGAACCCCGAATCCCGAGCCCCGAGTCCCGGTTTCAGAGCACTCGTCATCGGCCCAGGCGGCGGCCGCGACCTGGCATCCGCACTCGTCTTCGGCGCCGCACGCGTGGACGGCGTCGAGATCAACCCGATCATCGCCAACGATGTCATGCGCGATCGGTTTCTCGCTTTCTCCGGCGGGCTCTACAACAACCGGCGCATCCGGATCGCGATCGACGATGGCCGGAGCTTCGTGCGACGGACGCCGGATCGTTACGACGTGATCCAGGCGTCCCTTGTGGACACGTGGGCGGCAACGGCGGCAGGCGCCTATACGTTGACCGAGAACACGCTCTACACCGTCGATGCGTTCCAGGACTACCTCGATCATCTTTCTGACGAAGGCGTCCTGACGATCACGCGATGGGTGGCCGACGGGTTGCGGCTGGTGTCGCTTGCGCAGGCCGCCTGTGAAGCACGTGGATGGTCTGCCGCGGACCGGCTCGCGATCGTGCGACATCAGCGGGTCGCGACGTTCCTGCTGAAGAAGACGCCGTTCACGGCGACAGACATCACTCATTTGCGAGAAACGGCCGCGCGCCTCGGCTTCGACGTGATGTACGCGCCAGCGGCCGATGCGGACGAATCATCGGCCGCGACTGACACGATCGTCGACGGGACGCCAACCGGCGACTACGCGCGACTGATTCGCGCACCCGATCGCCAGGCGTTCTACCGCGCGTACCGGCAGGACATCCGGCCGACGACCGACGACCGTCCGTTCTTTTTTCACACGACGAAGCTCGAGCATCAGTTCGACGTGGCATTCGGCCGATCGATGCTCTTCGGGAACGGCCTGAGCGCGCTCATGACACTGCTCGGCATCTCCACGGCGCTGGTGGTGCTGTTCGTCATTGGACCCCTGCTGCTGGCCGACCGGGGCGTTGCGCATCCGCGAGGCTGGCTCGCGTGGCTCGTCTACTTCGGCGCGCTCGGCGCCGGGTTCATGCTCATCGAGGTGTCTGTCCTGCAGCGTTTCGTCCTGCTCCTGGGTCATCCGGTGTACTCGCTGACGGTGACGCTGTTTTCGCTCCTCCTCGGAACAGGAATCGGCGCCGCGTGGAGTCGCCGGTTCGACACCGCGTCGCTGCGCCGAACCGGACTCATCGCCGCAGGCATCGTCGCGGCCATCGGCCTCCTGGTCATCGTCGTCACAACGCCAGTCATTCAGTGGGCGATTCCCTTCTCGCGAAACGCGCGGATGCTGATCGCGCTCGCGCTGCTGCTGCCGATGGGCGTCGCGCTCGGCATTCCGATGCCGACCGGTCTTCGGCTGCTGACGGCGCGCGCGCCTCACATGGTCGCGTGGAGCTGGGGCATGAACGGGGCGCTGTCGGTGCTCGGCGCGACGTTGGCGATCTTCATCGCGATGAACTGGGGCTTTGAAGTGACCCTGCTGACCGCGTCGGGGATTTACCTCATCGCGATGGCGGCGCTGGCCGTCGCCGCCTCCTGAAACCTGGGCGATCCTTCGCTCGTCTAACGACGTTAGACTAGTGAACACTGTTCACAACTTTGAAAAGACACTGTGTAAATTCGACACGGTGTCTCATCGGTTGGTGTCTGACCCGTGTCTGACACGGGTCTGATACGGGTCAGACCCGAAGGGAAGGCAATGGGAATCAAAGAACGCCAGGAACGGGACCGCGAAGCGGTCCGCCGCGCCATTCTCGACGCGGCGCGCGACCTTTTTGTCACCGAGGGTTATCAGAACGTGTCGATCCGCAAGATCGCGGAACGGATCGAGTACAGCCCGGCCGCCATCTACGGCTACTTCCCCAGCAAGGACGACATCTTTTTTGCGCTGGCGGAAGAGGGCTTCCGGCTGCTGGGCGACCCCGGCGCCGAGCCGAACCGCCGCGACCTCGAGCGACTGCCGCCGCTCGAGCGCGTTCGCGCCGGCTTCTGGCGACTCTACGAGTTCAGCCGCGAACAGCCTCAGTACTTCGCGCTGATGTTCGTCGATCGCTCGGTACCGCGGATCAGCCGCGAATACGAGCGCTTCGCCTTCGCGCGCGAAATGAAACGTCACATCGCCGAGGAGATCAGCGCCTGCATCGAAGCAGGTGAGCTGCCGGCGTCGCTCGATCCCACGCTCGCGATGCACGCGCTGATGGTTGGCATCCTCGGCGTCGCCGTTCTCCGACTCTCAGAGCGGCTCGGCCCCGACGAGGACGCCGATCTCCTCGCGGCGGATGTGCTCAACGTCGCGATCGCCGGGCTCCGGTCGGGCGTCGTTCTCAAGGCTCGACACGTCGATTGCGCGATGGATCAACAACCGGTCATCAAGGCTCAGGCTTCATAACTTCGAGGAGTCGCTTCATGAATCGCCGAATCGTCAACCCCGTCTCCGCCATGCTGCTCGTCGCCGCGTCGCTGACGCTGGCCGCGTGCAGCGCCGGCAGTGCCAAGGCGAAGGAACAGGCTGCGTCGGCGCCCGCGCCGATTTCGGTTGCCCCGGCGGCGGCGGTCGAGCAGCCGATCGCGAGGTTCATTCGCGCCACCGGCACGCTGATGGCCGAAGAGCAGGCCGATGTCGCCGCAGAAACGCCGGGACGCGTTGTGTCGTCACCGATCGAGCGCGGGACGCCGGTGGCACAGGGCGCGGAGCTGGTTCGGTTGTCGCCGACGGAAACCGACGCTCAGCTGAAGGAAGCCGAGGCGAACGCGGCGCAGATCGAAGCGCGGCTTGGGCTGACCTCCGGCGCCTTCGACGTGAACGCGGTGCCCGAGGTACAGAACGCGAAGGCATCCTACGAGCTCGCACAGAACGAGTTCGCGCGCATCAAGTCGCTCCTCGATCAGCGCGTGGTGTCGCAGTCAGAGTTCGAACAGCGCCGCACCCAAATGGAAGCGACGCGTCAGCAGTACGAAGCCGCCAAGAATGGCGCCGCGCAGCAGTATCAATCGCTGCAGGCGGCGAGGGCCCGCGTGGCGCTCGCGCGCAAGGCGTTCGCCGACACCGTGGTCCGCGCGCCGTTTACCGGCGTCGTCGCGCAGCGGCTCGTGTCGGTTGGCGATTACGTCACCAAGGGGATGAAGGTTGCGATCGTCGTCCGCATCAATCCGTTGCGCGCGCAGCTGACGATTCCCGAGCAATCGCTGTCGGCCGTGGCTGTCGGACAAGCGGTGAGCTTCGAAGTGGATGCCTATCCGGGCCGCCGGTTCGAGGGAAGGGTGAAATACGTCGCTCCCGCGCTCCAGGCGGATCAACGCGCGCTGACGCTCGAGGCGATCGTGCCGAATCCCAACGGCGAGCTCAAGCCTGGTCTGTTCGCAACGGCGCGCATCGAAGAGCCGACGCGCACGCCAGGCGTCCTCGTCCCGGCGTCGGCCGTCCAGACCGTCGCCGGCACGGCGCGCGTGTTCGTCGTCAACGGCGATCAAGTGGACGAGCGCATCGTCACGACGGGCCAGACCGTCGGCGACCTGATTGAAATCACCAAAGGTCTCAAAGCCGGCGAGCAGGTGGCGACCAAGAACGTCGCACAGCTCTCAGACGGAGCCAAGGTCAAAGGCTGAACTGACAACGTTCAACTCGCTACGTGGAACTTTAGAACTCTAGAACCGAGAACTCTATGCAGTGGCTAGCTTCTCTGTGCGTCAGACGTCCGGTCTTCGCGACCGTGCTGATCCTCTCGCTCACGGTCATCGGCGCGTACTCGTTCACCAAGCTCGGCGTCGATCGCTTCCCGAAGATCGACATCCCGACCATCGTCGTCACCACGGTGCAGCCGGGCGCCGCGCCCGAGCAGATCGAGACGGAGGTCACCGACAAGATCGAGCAAGGGGTCAACACGATCAGCGGCATCGATGAGCTGCGGTCGATCTCGTCCGAGGGGATCTCGCAAGTCGCGATCGGTTTCCTGCTCGAAAAAGATGCCGACGTCGCCGCGCAGGAAGTCCGCGACAAGGTGAACGGCGTCCTGCCGCTGCTGCCGAAAACCATCCAGCAGCCGCGCGTCGACCGCTTCGATCCCGATGCCGCGCCCGTGCTCAGCCTTGCGCTCAGCGCGAACAGACCGGTCCGCGACATCACGGAGTTTGCCGACAAGGTCCTGCGGCGTCAGCTCGAGAGCGTCAACGGCGTCGGCCAGGTGCTCGTGCTTGGAGGCAGGAAGCGACAGATCAACGTCTGGCTCGACGCCGATCGGCTGCGCGCCTACAACCTCACTGTCAACGACGTCGCGCGCGCGCTCCAGACGCAGAACGTCGAAACGCCGGGCGGACGGATGGATCAGGGTCCGCAGTCGGTGACGCTGCGAACGCGGGGCCGCATTGCCAGCGTCGCGGAGTTCAACGACATCGTCGTGCGCGAAAAGGAAGGGCATCCCGTACGGGTCGGCGACATCGCCCGCGTCGAAGACGGCGAGGCCGATCCCGAGACAACGGCGAACGTCAACGGGACAGGCACGGTGCTGCTGCAGGTTCGCCGGCAGTCCGGCACGAACACCGTCGAAGTCGTCAGAGCCGTCAAGGAACGACTCAGCGATCTCAAGGCGACGCTGCCGGCCGGTTATAACGTGCGCGTCGTGCGCGATACCTCGGAGTTCATCGAGGCGTCGATCCACAACGTCGAGGAGCACCTGGTCACCGGGTCGATTCTGGCCGCGCTCGTCGTACTGCTTTTCCTCGGCAACCTCCGATCCACGATCATCTCCGCGATCGCCATCCCGACCTCGATCATCGCCACGTTCGGTCTCGTCTGGTACATGGGCTTCACGCTCAATCTGATGACGATGCTCGCGCTGACCTTGTCGGTCGGCATCGTCATCGACGACGCGATCGTCGTGCTGGAGAACATCTACCGGTTCATCGAGGAAAAGCACGAGAACCAGTTCGAGGCGGCGGTCGAAGCGACGCGTGAAATCGGCCTCGCGGTGCTCGCGACGACGCTCTCGCTGGTCGCGATCTTCGTTCCGGTCGGGTTCATGGGCGGAATCGTCGGGCGCTTCATGAAGAGCTTCGGCCTGACGATGGCGTTCGCCATCCTCGTGTCGCTGCTCGTGAGCTTCACGCTCACGCCGATGCTCTCAGCGCGCTGGTTGAAGGTGCAGCGGCATGGCGAGGATCAGCACTCGTCGAAGGACTCGCGCGTCTTCCACGCGCTCGACGTCTTCTATACCAAGCTGCTCGAGTGGTCGATGGCGCACCGCGCGATCGTGGCGGGCGTGGCGTTTCTCGTCCTGCTGTCGAGCGCGCCGCTCTTCATGGTGGCCAACAAGAACTTCATGCCGCAGGACGACCAGGCGGAGTTCGAGGTCAACCTGCGCGGGCCGGAAGGCACCAGCCTCGAATCCACCGAGGTCATCACGAATCGCATCGCCAATGCCATGCGGCGGCAGATCCCGGAAATCGACTACACGCTCGTCACAGTCGGCGGCGATCCGGCGAAGACTCGCAACCTCGGCAACATCTACATCCGGTTGACGCCGATCGAGTCGCGATCGCGCGATCAGTTCGCGGTGATGGACGCCGTGCGGAAGCAGGTGCTGCCGCCGCTCGCTGCAGGACTGCGAACCTCGGTGCAGCCCGTGGCCGCGATCGCAGGCAGCGGCGCGGCTGCCGCCGACGTGCAGTTCGTCATCAGCGGCCCCGACCTCACGAAACTGGAAGCCATCAGCCGTCAAATGGTCGAGCGGATCAAATCGATCCGCGGCGTCGTCGATCCTGATACGTCGATGAACGTCGGCAAGCCGGAGCTGTCGGTCCAGGTGGATCGGCCGAAGGCAGCGGACCTTGGCGTGCAGATCGGCGATGCGGCCGAAGCGCTCCGCCTGCTCGTCGGCGGCGACCAGGTGACCACCTACAACGAAGGCGGTGAGCAGTACGAAGTGCACCTGCGAGCGCGCGCCGAAAACCGAACCACGCAAGCCGCCGTCGCCGGACTCACCGTGCCATCCGCACGCCTCGGCAGCGTGTCGCTCGAGAACGTCGCCGATTTCGCGGCGGGCACTGCCCCCTCCGACATCAACCGACTATCGCGTCAGCGGCAGGTGACCGTGTACTGCGGCCTCCTGCCGACCGCGTCGCAAGCCGAAGTCCAGTCGACGATGCTCGCGGAGTTCAACCGCCTCAAGCCCGGTATCGAGTATCGCGGCGGCTTTACGGGCCGCTCGCGCGAGCTCGGCCGCGCGGCACAGAACTTCGTCCTCGCCTTCGTGCTCTCCCTGGTTTTCATGTACCTGATTCTGGCGGCGCAGTTCGAATCGTGGCTGCATCCGATCACGATTCTGCTGTCGCTGCCGCTGACGCTGCCCTTCGCGCTCCTGTCGATCATCATGTTCCGGCAGTCGCTGAACATCTTCTCGGCGCTCGGCCTGCTCGTCTTGTTCGGGGTTGTCAAGAAGAACTCGATTCTGCAGATCGACCATGCGAATCAATTGAAGGAAACGGGGCTGTCGACCCACGACGCGATCGTGCGCGCGAGCCGCGATCGTTTGCGGCCAATTCTGATGACGACCTTCGCGTTCGTCGCCGGCATGATTCCCCTGATCGTGTCGCGCGGCATCGGCGCCGGCACGAACCACGCGATCGGGTTCGTGATCTTCGGCGGCCAGTCGCTGGCGCTGCTGCTGACGCTGCTCGTGACCCCGGTCGCGTACTCGCTCTTCGACGATGCGTCGAAGTTGCGACTCTTCGGCCGCCGCGAGGCTCGCGTGCCTCTTGAGTCTGTCGTTCCCTCTGGTGCTGCCATGCGTAGAACATCGCTCATCGTCGTCTTGTCTCTGGCGCTCGCTGCCACGGCATCCGCCCAGACCAACACACCCGCCACACTTCGCCTGACAGTGGATGAAGCGGTGAAGATGGCGCTCGAACACAACGTCGACCTGAACGCCGACCGACTGGATCCGCAGATCAGCGACACGCGCGTGGCCGCGGCCGTCGGGGCGTTCAAACCGTCGCTGAATACCAGCGTGCAGTCCAACAACCAGCTGCAGCCACCGGCCAGCTTCCTGATCCCGACGGCGACGCGTACTGACGTCGTCACCTCGAATGCCGGCGTCGCGCAGCGGTTGCCGTGGTTCGGCACCACGTACAACATCGGCTGGTCGACATCGCGTACCAACAGCAACAGCTTCCTGAACAGCTACAACCCGCTGCTGCAGTCGGGCCTGTCGCTGAACGCCTCTCAACCGCTTGTCCGCGATCTGTTCATCGACGCCGCGCGGCAGCAGCTTGCCGTGGCAAGAACCAACCGCGACATCGCCGGAACCCGGCTTCAGGAAAGCCTGGTGCACACGACTGCCGGCGTGAAAGCGGCCTACTGGAACCTCGTGTCGGCGCGCTTCACGGTCGACGCGCGGCGCTCCGCGCTCGAGCTCGCGCAGGAGCTGGTGCGCGTGAACAAGGCGAAGGTCGACGTTGGATCGTCGCCGCCCTTAGACCTCGTGTCGGCGCAGGCCGAAGTGGCGGGAAACCAGGAGCAACTGATCATCGCCGAGACCGCGGTGAAGCAGGCCGAGGATCGGCTCCGCGTGCTGATTCTCGATCCGACGGTGCGCGAGAACTGGACCATCCAGATCGATCCGACCGACTCGCCGCCGGTGGGTACCGCGACGGTCGATGTCGAGGGCGCCGTCACGAAGGCGCTCGACACGCGCGCCGATCTGCAGCGCGCGCGCAAGGACATCACGAACGCCGACACAGCGGTCAAGTGGGCCGGCAACCAGCGGCTCCCGGACGTGCGGTTGAACGCGAGTTATCAGGCGAGCGGGCTCGGAGGGACACAGGTGCTTCGCACCGGCGGCTTCCCAGGGACCATTGTCGGTCCGGGCGCCGTGACCGATTTCGGCTCGGTCGTCGGACAATTGTTCGCGCACGACTACCCCACCTGGTCGGCAGGCGTCAGCGTCACCTATCCGATCGGCGGGGGCGCGGAGCAGGCGAATTACGCGCGCACCAAGCTGGAGCGGTCGCAGAGCGACGAGCGGCTGAAGAGCGCCGAGGCGAAGGCCATCCAACAGATTCGCGATGCCGCGTGGAAGATCGAGATGAACGCCAAGCGGATCGAGACGACGCGCGCCGCGCGCGAGCTTGCCGAGCAGCGGCTCGACGCGGAGCGGAAGCGATTCGAAGTTGGGATGTCGACGAGCTTCCTGGTGATTCAGGCACAGCGCGACATGGCCCAGGCGAAGACGAACGAGCTCGGTGCCGTCCTGTCCTACGATCTCTCGCTGGTCGATTACGAAGCGCTGCAATTGGCAGGGCCTCTTGGTCAAGGTTCGCAGGGTTCGGGGGGTTCGGGGGGTTCGCAAGGTTCACCAGGGGCCGTCAGCGCACCGCCGGCCGCGGCTGCGACCACCGGCCGGTCGGTCACTGGGCTGCCAGGCGTACCTCAAGGCCAATGACGACCGAACGCGTCTGGCGGGTGCGAAAGAATCACACGTCGATCGACGCGCAGGTGAGCGACTGGGAGGCCGGCGTCGAGATCCGGTACTTCTATGACGGCGAACCGGTGTTTTCACGCCGGTTTGCGACACGCGAGCTGGCCGAGGCCGATGCCGCCGTCCGGCTCCGCGACCTCGAACGCGCCGGCTGGAATTCGCACTGGTGACTCGTAGCGCAGGCCTTTAGGCGTCCAATAGCCGACGCAGCAACCTAAGCCGACTGCGCAGCCCCTAAAGGGCTGCGCTCCGGCTACAATCTGCGGCGCCATGGGGCGCGAAACTCTCGGCGCGCGCTTCGTCCGCACGGCGAAGCGTCGATGGTCGTCGTTCTGCATGGCCGACTCGACCGGCCGTGAGCTCACCTTCGGCCGCGCCCTCATCGGCAGCCTCCTGCTCTCGCGCATCATCCAACGGCTGGCGCCGCGTGCGACGCACATCGGCCTGCTCCTGCCCGCGTCGGTCGGCGGCGCCCTCGCCAACATCGCCGCCTCGATGTCCGGCAAAGTGCCGGTCAATCTCAATTTCACGGCGGGACGCGACGCGATGGCCGCGGCCGTCGAGCAATGCCGCATCGACACCATCCTGACGTCGCGGGTCTTCCTGTCGAAAGCCTGTGTCGAACCGGTCGCGGGAATGGTGTTCCTCGAGGATCTGCTGTCGCAGGTGTCCGGCTCCGCGAAAGCGGCGACGCTCATCATCGCGCGGCTGTTGCCGGCGTGGCTGCTCGAGCGTCTCTTCACTCCCGTGGCGGGCCCGGAGACGCTCGCGACGGTGATCTTCTCGAGCGGTAGCACGGGCATACCGAAGGGCGTGATGCTGACGCACCGGAACGTTCTCTCGAACATCGCGTCGGTGAATCAGGCGTTCGAGCTCACAAACTCAGATCTGATGCTCGGCATTCTGCCGTTCTTCCATTCCTTCGGCTTCACCGGCACGCTCTGGTTTCCGACCATCACCGGCTTCGGCGTCGTCTATCACCCCAACCCGATGGACGCCAAGACGATCGGCGAACTGGCCGAGCGTTACCGCGCCACGCTGATCATCAGCACGCCCACCTTCTGCGGCTCGTACGTGCGCAAGTGCCAGCCCGAGCAGTTCGCCACGCTCCGCTACGCGATCGTCGGCGCCGAAAAGCTGCGCGCTCCGACGGCGGCCGCGTTCAAGGAAAAGTTCGGCATCGATCTGCTCGAAGGATACGGCTGTACGGAAATGGCGCCGATCGTCGCGGTGAACCTTCCCGGTACCGGACCGCACGGCCAGCCACGCTCGCGGGCAGGCACAGTCGGTCGAGCGCTGCCGGGCATCGCGGCCAAGGTGGTGGATGCCGCGACGTTCGAAGGTCCGCTCATCGATCAGGAAGGACTGCTGCAGCTCGACGGCCCGAACCG